>JAABUN010003058.1_pt1 | contig 27211 bp, 27 predicted proteins | sample 5559311 | NCBI WGS metagenome assembly JAABUN01 (sample SAMN10711877, study PRJNA513370) | rock metagenome | isolation source: Antarctica rocks | place: Antarctica: Victoria Land, Siegfried Peak sud
CGTAGGAAGCCTTGGCGCCCGCTTCGTCGCCGATCAAGGTGCTCAGGCGCGCAACTTCGAGGGCCGCCACACTGGAAGCGATGGCGTCTTTTTGCGCCGTATCGCGTTCCTCCTGTTCATAGAGCGCCTGGGCTTTTTGTGGCTGCTCCATCTTGCGGTAGAACTCGGCCAAGCGATTTAGAGTCGGTTCATAATACCAGGCGCGGCGTCCCCCATTTTTTTGCGCGTCGGCACCGCCTTCATCGAGCAGTTGGCGCAGCATCGTCTCGGCGCGCGGGTCTTTCTGTTCGCGCAGGTGATCGGCAACGGCCATGCGCAAATTTTGGTTGTCGGGCGCAGGCTTGAGCAGGTCAGGAGCCGATGTAGCAATAAGACCCGCGAGGTTCAGGCGCAGCTTTTTGTTTTCGGTCTGCCCTTCGCCATCCACGACCCCGCCCCAGCGCAGCATATAAGCGATTTCACCCGTTGTGATGGCACCACTGCCATACGCCTTGTCGAGCAGCAGTGCCTTGGAGCGCAGCAGAGCGATTTTGAAGGGCACAACCGACGCGAACTCATCCAGTGGTTGCAAGGCTTGAAGTGCGGGTATTCGTCCGGCTTGTGCAATGGCTGTCTTGGCTTCGCCGGGCATCTGACCATCGAAGAAGGCGGGCAGCGGATTTTCGGCGCCTTTGCCACTGGCGAACAAAAGCCAGGCATTGGCGCGCTGCACGTTCAGGTCGGCGGCTTTGAAGACGCGCGCGATGTCGAGTGCGCCATCGGGCTGGTCGGGGCTCTTCGCCATCGACTCACAGGCTTGCCGCATCGCACCAGGCCAATCGCCGCGCAGCAACAACAGGTTCACCCGACCCCGCTCCGTGGCGTTTTTCAACGTTTCCGGCGAAATGTTGACAGGAGGAAGCGCAATGGCGGCGAGTGGATCGACTTCCTCACTCTCCGGCGCTTTAGCCCGCACGATGGCAATCGCAAGTCCCCCAGAGGGATCTTTCGCCATCGCCACGCGCGCCAGCATCCGGGTGGCGCGATCCAACGCGCCGCTGGAGGCTTGCGCCGTCACATAACGCGACTTGGCCCACGACAAAGCCGCGTCGGTTTTGCCCTGCTCCAAAAGCGTCCCGATCAACCGTTCATACATCCAGCCATAGCCAAGCCCATCCAACAAAGAGGCATCCAAACCCTGATCGCGGCGCGGGCGGCTTTGTGTGCTGTCCTCTAAAAAAGCCGGAGCGCTGACCAGCACGTTTTGCAGTATCCCTACCAATTCGTCTTTCTTGCCCTGTTGAACGAGAGCGCGGGCGAGTTGCTGGAACACCGGGCTGGAAATTGTGGGTGGCGCGGCGAGAAGCTGCGCTTGACGAGCTTGGATGCGCGTCTGGGCATCGGTGGCCCGACCCACAGCGAGTAGAATTTTGGCTTCTTCAACGAGCAACCCCAAGCTCGAAGGCTCGCCTTTGTAGGTTTCCAGCGCCGCCTCGTAGGTTTTTAGAGCGGCCTCGGAATCGCGCAACCCGTTTTGCTGCACCTGCGCGATGGCATCGCTGAGCAAGATGCCCGCACGCGCATCAAGGGCGGGGCGAGCGTCCGAAAAGGTGCGGTAACGCGCCAGAGCGTCCTGCGGCGCGCTGGCGGCGACTTCGGTTTTGAGCGCGGATACGGCCCGCACATCGTCGCTTAGAGCGTTCGCCGGGGCGAGGCCAGGCTGCTTCAATGTCGCTGCGTCGGCCCGCGTTGCGGACGGCGCAACGGCATCCTGTGCCAAAATCGGCCTTTGGGCAACGGACACCAAGAAAGGTGCTGCTAAAGAAAGACCCAGATAGGGAATGACCCTGCGCCGGTTGCCGATCTTGACAAGCTGTCTGCGTGTGAGGGGAACAAGCTGGACGGACGGTGACATGAAAAATAGACCTTAAAACAAGCCTTGTGAGATTTTGGGTTCGCTTGTGCCGTCGCTTATGAGTGGCAATAAAGCCAGTGGCAATAGAATCAGTGCCAAACAAAAGCGGTTGGAGTGTGCCTCACCCGTCCACACTAATTTGTTGCGAGGGAGTTAATTCTTCGTTAAGACAGCCGAAGCGCCGGACGAGTAGATTAGCAATGACAATGGAACATCTCACTTTTCTGCCCCGCCAGAGGTATCGCGCTCCTGGGCGCCTCAAAAAATCAGGTGCCGTTCTTCTCTTTTTCAGTTCTGGGCTGTTGTTTCATCCCACCGCTTGGGCGCAGACGAAACCAGCCGGTGTGCCCTCAGCGCTGAGGGCACCGCTGAGGGCACCAATGCGACCGGTAGCGCCGCTCAAGCCCGCTTCAACCCGACCTATTCCCATCAAAGCCGTGATCGTTACCGCTTACGAAACCGGCGCAGACGAAGGCGACACGCCCGGCGAGTTGCAGCTTTGGGTCGAGCGCGAAAAATTGACGCGGCATTATGCAATCGCTGCCGAACATGACGTGCGCGGCAACGATCAAGGCGTGCTTGCTCTGGTGACCGGCGTTGGCACCGCGCACTCTGCCGCTTCGGTGATGGCGCTGGGCCTCGATCCGCGCTTCGACTTGTCGCACGCTTATTGGCTCGTGGCGGGTATCGCGGGCGGCGACCCTGCCGATACCACGCTGGGGAGCGCGGTTTGGTCGGAGTGGGTCATCGATGCCGATCTCGCTTATGAAATCGACGCGCGCGAAATCCCTTCCGATTGGCCGACCGGCTACCTCCCCTGGGGCAAAACCCAGCCTTTCGAAGAGCCCACTCGCAACCGGGGCGAGGCGTTTCGAATCAACGCCAATCTCCGCGATTGGGCGTATGAACTCACCAAAGACATCAAACTCACCGACTCGCCGCGCATGGCGGCTTACCGCGCCCGCTTCTCGGAGTTCCCACGCGCGCAGCAACCGCCCTCGGTGATGAAGGGCGACACCATGTCCGGCAGCACCTTCTGGCACGGGAGAAAACTCAACGGCTGGGCTAACGAATGGACACGCTACTGGAGTCAGGGGCAAGGCAACTACGTGACCTGTGCGATGGAAGACACCGGCACTTTACAAGCGTTGACGCAGTTGTCCAAAGCAAGACGCGTTGACCTCAATCGCGTCATGGTGCTTCGTGCCGTGACCGATTTCGATTCGCCACCGGCGGACATGACCGCTGCCGAATCTTTGGTGCGCGGTCGAAACGGGGCTTACTTCGCTTACACCGAAGCCCTCGAAGCCGCGCACCGCACTGGCAGCCGAGTGGTGCGCGAAATCGTGACCAACTGGAAACGCTATGAGAAATCGCCTCCCCACCCTTGAAAAAGCGCAGCGACAGTTCGATGTGCTCGACAAAACCGGCTCGAAGTATCGGAGCCGGTTTTCTGTTTTCGTAGTTCTGAGGCTGGTTTGGGTAATCGAGTAACGCGGGAAGGCGCGCGGCCCGAATCGACCTTCGCTTCGAGGCTTTCCTGCGCTTCGCGGGATACGTTGGAAAGGAAATCGTAGCCCGTCGCTTCCTCAACTTGATCCACGCTCACCAAAAAATCGCGCCAGGTTTTGCCTTCCAGCGCCGCGCCGTCGTTGGGGATGAGAATGGCGACCACGCGCGTCCCGGCGTCGATGCGGCTCACGTCTGACTCTCCCGTCGGCAACAGCACGGCGACTTTCCAGCACGAAGCGGGCACATTCACTTTGCCACCGCCGATGCGCTCTTTGCTACCCGTCCCGCCGCAGACGATATAGACCTCGTTTTCTCCGCCTTTCAACTGATCGCGGCAATAGTCCTCGAATTTGGCCCACATTCCCCGGTTCAGAGTCGGCGCCTGGGGCAGCATATTCGACATCAAAATCGTGACCGAATTGGCCTCTGGTGAAGAGGTGCGATCACCGGAAGGGCATTGATGGCCCCGGTCGTATCCGCTCGCGCGGTAGTCGCCCGGCTTGATCCACCATTCGGGCGGCAGAGATGGATCGGGGCGGAAATCGTCGGTGCGGCCACTGCCGCCTTTGTCACTCTGCGCGAGATGCCATCTCACCCAGTTCGGCCCGCCGTTTTTGTGGCTATAAGACAGCGCGAACTCCCTTTTTTCGAGCAGCACGTTGTCGAAATCGAGCGCTTTTGACTGTTGACCGGAAGTTAACCGATGCTAAAGCATCCGGTTGGCTTCCAACGCTTTGGCTTCCAATGCTTTGGCTTCCAACGCTTCAATCCTCCAGAAAATCGACCGCGCCCGACCCGATTTCATAAAACGCGCTCACGACGCGAATTTGCCCGCTTTGCACCGCGCGCGCCACGATTTCGTCGCGCTCGACTTCGCTTTTTTGCAGCCGAACGTTGGCGATAACCGCTTCGCGCATTCGCGCTTTGTGATCTCGGATCGAGGGCAAATCGCGCACGGCGGGTTCGATTTTATCCAGCAAAAAGCGCACATGGAGCGATTCCTGCGCGCGCACCTCAGCTTCCTGCATCGCGGCGGCGACGGCGCCGCAGCCTTCGTGCCCCAAAATCACCACCAGATGCACTTTGAGATGCGTCACCGCGTATTGAATCGAGCCTAAAGTCGCGCTTTCGGCGACGTTTCCGGCGACGCGAATCGAAAAAATATCGCCCGGCCCCTGATCGAAGATGATTTCGACCGGCACCCGCGAGTCGGAGCAGCCCAGAATCACCGCGAAGGGCGTTTGCGACATGATCTGCGCGCGCCGCGCATTCGCCGCGACGCCGCCGGTCTGCGGTTGGCCCGAATAAAAGCGCGAATTGCCGCTTTGGAGCAGTTCCAGCGCTTCCTCTGGCGTATTGGCGGTCGGATCTTTAAGGAGCGCGACCTGCTCCATCGTGGCGCCGCGCTTGATCAGTTCGGCCACGAGTTGTTCGGTAGTGGGATTGGATGGAGAAGAATCAGGCATCACGCGCAGTTTGACAGTTCGTTTAGCAGTTCGGGCGCCGCTTTTGCCGAAGCGCGCCGCATGATTCACGAATCGCAGGATTCCCGCGCCGTCCCGCATCTCGGCGGCGTCAATTTAACGCTCGAACAGGTCAACCATCAGGCCCAACACGTCGAAAACTCTCCCGAACCCGAAATCGCCGCGCCCAAATCGGCGCCGTTGTGGATGCCGCAGCGCGCGGTTTTCACGCCCGCCGCGCTCGAATGGCAGCACGGACGCGACATTCTGGCGCGCTGTGAAAAACTCGGCATTCCCATCGAATTGCCGACCGCAAACCGCGTCACCGGACTCAAAAAAGAGGATGTGCGCGCCACTTACACCACCGCCAAACGCACGCTCGCCGTCGTCACTTCGCCGCCCAGTTATCTCAAATTGCAGCCGATTCCGCCCAGCGCCGACTGGCAATATCACCTCGCCGAAGGCTGCCCGGCGCACTGCCAATACTGCTATCTCGCCGGAAGTCTGAGCGGCCCGCCCGTGGTGCGCGTTTTCGCCAATTTGGAGGAAATTCTCGCCAATTTGCCGAAATACGAGGAGATGAAATCGCCCGTCGCCAGACCGCGCGGATTTTCGCCGACAAGCGAGCGCGGGCGCGACGACTCGACCAGTTTTGAAGTCAGTTGCTACACCGACCCGCTCGGCATCGAACATCTCACCGGGAGTCTGGCCGCGTCAATTCGTTATTTCGGCACGCGAGAAAAGGGCTTTTTACGCACCGTTTCCAAATTCGACGCCGTGGACGATCTGCTCGATTTGCCGCACAACGGCCAGTCGCGTTTTCGCTTTTCAATCAACGCGGTGCCGGTTTCAAGCCGTCTGGAAGGCGGAACCGCCAACGTCGCGGCGCGCCTTCAAGCCGCGCGCAAAATGGCTTTGCCGCGCGAACGAGGCGGCGGCGATTACCCGATTGGCCTCGTCATCGCGCCGATTATGCCGATGGACGACTGGCGCGAGCATTATTCGCTTTTGCTCGACGAAGCGGCGCGCGCCCTCGATTTCCCGTGCAATTTGACGTTTGAACTCATCACCCACCGCTTCACGCCCGGCTCCAAAGACGTTTTGCTGCAATGGTATCCCAAAACTTCGCTCGATTTGGATGAAAGCACGCGCGAAATCAAGCGCAACAAGTTCGGCGGCACCAAATACGTTTATCCGCGCGAGGTGATGAAAGAACTCAAAGCGTGGTTTTTCGCGGAAATCGAGGCGCGGTTTCCGAATGGGAAGATTTTGTATTGGACTTGAAAAATAACCACAAAGGCGCAAAGAATTTCAATGGATTTTCTTTGCGTCTTTGCGGTTAATCCGGCACTTCAAACTGCGGTAAAACCAACTGCTCGGCGACTTCGACATCCTCGTAAATCTCGGCCAAAGGCACGCTGATTCCGAAGTTGTCCAAACGCAATTCCTGCTCTAACCGGGTGTAAGAACGCAATTCCCATGCACCGTTTTCGAGTCGTTTGAAATGCTCGACGCGCGCGATTTCGGTGGAAATCAGCACATAATCGCTCAGTTCTTCGATTTGCGCGTATTCGTCGAATTTTTTGGTGCGGTCGAACTTTTCGGTTTCGGGCGAGAGAACCTCGAAAATAGTGCTGGGATTGAGCAACGCGGTTTTGTCGCGCGGGTGATAACGCGGCGGTGGGCATTCGATCAGGAAATCGGGGTAATACCAATTCGTCGCTTGGAGCGAGGTGCGAACGCGCTGGTCATTGCTGGTGCCGCTACACCGATTGCCGCGCAAGCGAATACCGACGGCGACTTGCAGTTTGTGATTGATTTTGGCGTGCTTGGGCGTGCCGCCCGCCATCGCATACAGACGCCCCCCGATATATTCGTGGCGAATCGGCGAGGCGTTTTCCTGCGCGACGAGCGCGTCGAAATCGAGCGATTGGTCTTGAAAGGCTTTCATGGTCTGACCTCACATCCAAAGCAAAAAATAACCACGGAGACACAGAGACACAGAGGGTTTAATTTCTCCAAAATTCTCCGTGTCTCTGTGTCTCCGTGGTTAATTCGATTTGGAACGTTCAACTATCGTAAATAATCGCTTCGTTCGAGGGCAATGACGTGCCTTGACCGTTGCGCGCCGACACGCGAAACGCGGCGCGTTCGCCGACTTTAGCGGGCGCGGTCAGTTCGGTGGCGGTCACGATGTCGAGCAAAACCCAGTCGCCGACGGTTTTCTTTTCAAAAACGAATTTGGCGCCGCGAATGTTGCCCGCGCGATTGCATTTCAATAAAACCGTGCCATTCACATTCGGTGTGGCGAGCAGTTCGGTGGGCGAAATCGGCGCCGAATTGACGCGCGGTTTGGGAATGGTGACGCCGGCTTCACTTTTGAGACCGTCGGGCGCACTGGAGGCGGCGGCGGTGCGAAGTCCGGCGCGCGTGGCGGCTTCGAGCGCGGGCGCGCTGCTTTTGATCTGCGCGCTCACGCCATCGAGTTGGGTTTCGAGGGTATGGCGCTGGTCGAGCAGCGTTTGCATCGCATCGGTCTGAGCGCGCCAGGCGGCGAGCGCGGTGTTGTCGAGGTTAAAAATGCCCGCGTTGGCGGGCAATTCGGCGACATCGAGAAAATCGTCGGCGCGTTCAACCATATCTTCGGGTGTTGGGGAAAATCGTTCGGCCATAGTGGAAATACCTCGCGCGCAAGTGTCACCGTTTCGTGCGCGGATTGCATCGGCAAGCGCGCCAGAGCCGGTGGCAAGCGCGCCGCGATCTTTGGGTGCGGCGCCTTGGCCGTTGGCAGCGACACCAAAGGCTTCGGGAACTGCACCAACGCCGTTGGTGCAGTTCACAACGGCGCCGGTGCCGCTCGTTTCGGGCGATTTGAGCGTGAAAGAGGGATTCAAAGCCTCAAAAGCGCCAGAAGTTCGGCGGGCGCTTCGTGTTTTTGGAGCCAATCGCGCAGATTTAAAGCGGCTTCGCGCCGTTCACGCGCAGTTGGTGGGCCTTCGACCTCAAGGTGTATCTCGATAATTTCTAATTCCCATCCTTCCTTTATGCAACGGTGTGTCTGAGAAAGCGACTCAACAAAGATTTTGAGATATTGTCTGCCCAGAAAAAGCATCAATTGATGGGTTTGGGGCATTTTATCGGCGATGTGTTTGAAGAGATAGAGTGGCAATGAGCCGTGTTTACACAGCAAGGAACTGAAATCCCCGAAGCGTGTAAAAGGTCTAAAACTCCATTTCCACGAATTGTCGCGCTCCCAAAGACGAGGCTCACACACTAAAATCCAACGCATTACCTCCATGATTTCTGCGTTTCTGTCACCCAAAAGCACAACCGCTCTGTCTTTGTTGTGACAAGGTTTCCAACGTGCGGCGAAGCTGATTGTTGAGTAAGGATTGGCGCTCTCTTGCTTGTAAAATTGTTGGACTTGATTGCGGTGGGACACAAAAACTGGAACAGGAAACTCGAAATCGAAGAAAGCGGAAGTTCGTAATTCCTTGTCAAGCCACACGCCAACACTGTTTTCGGCCAATAATACGCCGATGGTTACTTTATTAAAAAATCTGGAGTCAGCGAAAAAACGCCCTAACGTCCAGTTTCGCGTCGCAAACTCGCGCTCGAAATTCTCAAATATCTTTCTCGGACGATCGGGTGACCACTTTGCTGGTTTCATCGAGTTGCGCTCGTAGATCAACCAATTGCCCGCCTCGTCATTCCCGACTTCGCGTGCGAAAATGACGTGTCTTTTAGGCAGAATTTCCACCGCACGCAACAAAAACTGCCGCTCTTTACCACGCCAGAAAATAGGAAACGGCCCCGACGCTTCGCCTTCAAGCGGCGCGGGCGTATTCGGCAAAACTTCGTCGGGTTCTAAAGTCAAGGTCGGCATGAGAAGGGTTTAACGAAATCTGTTCGTAAAAACCTCGCTGCTATACTTGGCGCGCAAAACGCCGCCGCGAGGTTGGCGAGTTTTCAGAGGTTAATTTTTTATGGCAATTCGTGTTGGTATCAACGGATTCGGTCGCATTGGCCGCATCACTTTTCGCGCTCTTTCCGAGCGCTATGGCGACAGCATCGATGTCGTGGCGGTCAACGACCTGTCCGACCCGGCGACAAACGCTCATCTGCTCAAGCATGACAGCAATTACGGGCTGTTTTCCAAGTCGGTCGAGGTTCAGGAGGACGGTTTCGTGGTCGATGGCGAGAAAGTGCGCGTTTTCGCGCAGCGCAACCCCGCCGATATTCCGTGGGGCGAAGTCGGCGTCGATGTCGTGGTCGAATCGACCGGATTTTTCACCGACGCCACCAAAGCGGCGGCTCATCTGCAAAGCGGCGCCAAAAAAGTCATCATTTCCGCGCCCGCCAAAAATGAAGATATTACGCTCGTGATGGGCGTCAACGCGCATCTTTACGACCCGGCCAAGCATCATGTGGTGTCGAACGCGAGTTGCACCACCAACGCTCTGGCGCCGATTGCCAAGGTTCTCTTGGATGAATTCGGCATCGAATCGGGGCTGATGAACACGATTCACTCTTACACCAACGATCAGCGCATCGCCGATCAGGTTCACGAGGATTTGCGCCGCGCGCGCGCCGCTGCGGTTTCGATTATTCCGAGTTCGACGGGCGCCGCCAAAGCGATTTCTCTCGTCATTCCCGAACTCGCCGGCAAAATGCACGGCATTTCGCTGCGCGTGCCCTCGCCGACGGTTTCGATTGTCGATTTGACGGTGAATACGACGCGTTCGGTGACGCCTGAAAGCATCAACGCGGCGTTTTCCAAGCGCGCGGCGGATGACATGGCGGGCATTTTGTTCGTCGAAAACGAGGAATTGGTGAGCGTTGATTTCAAAGGCAACCCGTATTCCTCGATTGTCGATGCGAAATTGACGATGACGATGGGCGACAAATTCTGCAAAGTCTTCTCGTGGTATGACAACGAGTGGGGCTACAGCAACCGCGTCGCCGATTTGATCAATTTCATGGCGTCGAAAGGGTTGTAACTGCTGTTTTGGATGCAGAAAACGCCGCGAATCGAAAGATTCGCGGCGTTTTCAATTTCCCAACCAGTTGTTCCCAACCAGTTGTTCAATAGCTTGTGTAGATCTGCCTCCCTTCTGTAACCGATGGAAATTTCCTGAACCCCGCCAGATTTAATAAAGGCCAGAGTGGACTTGTCATCACGCTGATGTCTGAAGCCAGTTGCCAAACCAACTCATCGTCCACAGGGGATAATTTCTGACGCAGAGCGCAGGACAAAGGGGAATTAATGAGTTGAAGGCATCACTTCGGCCCGCGTCAGCGAGGCGACGACGGAGCCTGAGTTTTCAGGGCGCGCTCTGCGCCATCTGGCGCATTTTCTGGAGATCGAAAATTTGCACGTCGTCGAGCGGCGGGAGCGTGTCGTCGGTGCTGCCGCCCATGACGTAGGCGCGGCCCCGGTAAGATGTGGCGACGACGTGGCGGCGCGGTGTGAAACCGGGCGCTTCGATTTCTCTGCTCTGGCCGGTGCGCGCGTTGAGCGCCAAAACGCGCGATAAAGTCAGGTAATCGCCGAAAAAAAAGACCCAATCGCCCGAAACCACGGCGTGGTGCGCGCTGATGGGTCGGGGCAAAGCGGGCGCGCGGCGCCAGCGATCCGCGGCGATGTCGTAGATTTCCACATCCCGCAACACGCCGCCGTTTTGCGGCGAAGCGCTGTAGCCGCCCGCGACGATGAGTTGGCCCTTCCACAATGCGACATCGCATTCGCGCGCAATGTGCATGGCTCGGCCCGTTTTCCAGGTGTCGGTGGCGATATCGTAGATTTCGAGCGTGCCGACGCGCTGACGCAAGGTGTTGGTGCCGCCCACGACGTAGATTTTGCCGCCATAAATCGCGGAATGCGCCATGCGGCGCGGCGTGGGCATCGGAGCCAGCGTGGTGACCACTGCGCTGCGCGTGTCGAGCTTTTCCAGCGTCCCCACCACCTGACCCAGCGCGCTCAGGCCGCCGATGAGGTAAATATCGGTGCCACTCGCCTGCGCCGTGTGGTCATAGCGCGCCAGAAGCGGCGCAGGCGAGAGCAGACCGCGCGTCGTTTGGCGGGGAGTTCTGGTCAGGTCGAAAGTTTCGGCGTCGGGCCGCGCGCCGCGACTCGCATCGAGGCCGCCCAAAACCCAGAACCGGTTTCCAACCAGTGCCGAAGCCATGCGCGCGCGTTGGCGGCTCAGGCGCCACACGCCGCCAGAACCTGAAATCGCTGCGCCGCGCGCGATGTCGGTGCGTCGATTGGCGATCCACGCCCCAATTCCAATGCACAGCAACGCGACTCCGCACCAGGCGAAGAGGCAAAGTTCAGCACGGGAAAGGCGCGCTCGGCGCGGCGGTTGCGATTCGGAGGAAGATAACATCGAAAGGCCTTTGAAACGCGCCCAGTGTAGCGCGCCAAGATTGCCCGGATGTTATCGGTTTATTTCATCTCTTCAGCCCGCGTCAACGAAGCGACGACGAGCGCCAAAACACCGAACGCCAGAAAGGTGTTGCGGGCGCGCTCATTGCCGGAAAATCCGAACAAGAAAGGCGCCGCGAGCGAGAAAACTCCGGTCAGAGCGTCGGCGGCGAGGTGCATTTTGAAGGGCAGAACGCGGATGAGGCCAAGTTCGTAGCGCGTGCAAAGGCTAATGGCGAAAACCGCGCCGCCTAAAACGCGCATGAGCAACGTGGCGGTGGGTTGGTCAATGAAACCAAAAAGGTTGGGCGAAGCGGCGATGGCGGCGGCGTAGCCGTAGTCGAGAACACCGTGCATGGGGCGGGAAATGGGTTTGTTCATAGCGAGTGCGTCGGGCAAACCGAATGCCCATTAGAACCGAAATGCGATGATTGAAGAGCATAAACGCGAGCGGGCTTTTGCTGGAAACGGCGATTCAAGAGCAAAAAGCCTGTTCTCCGCGCGGCGCCGAAATTGCGGTTTGGTCGCGCCGCAAACGGAGCGAAAACATCATGAAACAACGTCAATTAGGGCCAAACGGCCCGCAAGTCGGAGCGATTGGACTGGGCGGCATGCCGCTTTCGATCAAAAACGACCGGCCTTCTGAAGCCGACGCGGTGCGGCTTTTGACGCGCGCCGCCGACCTCGGCATGACGCTGTGGGACACCGCGGATGCGTATTGCCTCAACGACAGCGAAACCGGGCACAACGAACGGCTTTTCGCGCGTGCTTTTCACGCTTTGCCCTCGGATTTGAAAGCGAAAGTCGTGTTGGCGACCAAAGGCGGACATATCCGGCCCGAAGGCAAATGGGTGACCGATGGACGCCCGGAACATCTGCGCGCCGCGCTGGACGCAAGTCTGAAGGCCTTGAATCTCGAAGTGATTCCGCTTTACCAGTTTCACCGGCCCGATCCCAAAGTCCCGTTCGCCGATTCGGTCGGCGTTTTGCGCGAGGGAATTGACGCCGGAAAAATCCGATTTGCGGGCCTGAGCAACGTCAGCGTGGCGCAGATCGACGAGGCGCTGCAAATCGTGCCGGTTGTCAGCGTGCAAAACCAATACAGCCCGACCCATCTCGCGCCCGAAAACGACGGCGTTTTGGAGCATTGCCGCAAGCTCGGTCTGGCCTTTTTGCCGTGGAGTCCGCTCGGCGGCATCGGCGGCGCCAAAGGCATCGGCGAAAAGGGCGTTTTGGACGAAATGACGGAGGAATTGGAAATCAGTCCGCAGCGCGTGGTTTTGGCGTGGCACTTAAGCAAATATGAGCGCGCCTTGCCGATTCCCGGCGTGAGTCGTTTGGAAAGCGTCGAAGACAGCGCCAAAGGCAGCGACATCGAGCTTTCGGCCTCGCAAATCGCGCGCTTGGACGCTTCGTTTTCGGGTTCAGGAAGCCATTAAACTGCGCGGCGAATTATGAAACAAACCATCCAAAACATCCCGGTCGCGGGCAAACGCGTCTTGGTGCGCGTCGATTACAATGTGCCGCTCGATGAAAGCGGCAAAATCAGCGACGACGCGCGGATTCGGGAAACCATTCCCACGCTGCAACTTTTGCTCGATGCGGGCGCCGCGCTGATTTTGATGGCGCATTTCGGGCGTCCCAAAGGCCAAATCGTCGATGCGATGCGCCTCACGCCGGTTTCGCGCAAGTTGCAAGAGCTTTTGGGCCGCGACATCCAAACTGCGAGTGATTTAGTCGGTCTCGAAGCGACCGCGATGGTCAAAGCGATTGGCGCCGGACAGGTTTTGCTGCTCGAAAACACCCGTTTCGAAGCCGGTGAAGAAGCTAACGATCCGATTTTAAGCGAAAAACTCGCGGCTTTTGGCGATGTTTTCGTCAACGACGCCTTTGGCGCCGCGCACCGCGCGCACGCTTCGACCGAAGGTGTGGCGCGCGTGATGCGGGCGCAGGGAAAACCGTGCGTCGCGGGGCTTCTGATGGCGCGCGAACTCGAATTTCTGGGCCAACTCTTGCAAAACCCGCCGCGCCCCTTCGTGGCGATCTTGGGCGGCGTCAAAGTCAGCGACAAAATCGGCGTGATTCGCAATTTGGAGAAAGTCGCGGACGAAATTTTGATTGGCGGCGCCATGAGCTACGCTTTCGAAAAAGCGCAGGGGCGAGAAGTTGGGACTTCCTATTTCAAAAGCGAAGATACGCCGATTGCCGCCGAACTCTTACAACTCTTCAAAAACAACGAGGCGGTTCTTCCCGCGCAGGATGTCTGTCGTCTTCATCTCGCCAAAGACTTTTTAGTTGCGGATAAAGATGCCGAAGACGCGCAAATTGAATACGTCGAGGCGGGCCAGATTCCCGCCGATAAAATGGGCATGGACATCGGCCCGCAAACCATCGCCGAATACTGCGCGATTATCGAGAACGCGAAAACCGTGCTGTGGAACGGGCCGATGGGACGCTTCGAAGTGACGCCGTTTTGCAAAGGCACGCTTGAAGTCGCGCGCGCGATGGGACGCGCGACCGAAAAAGGCGCCACAACCATCGTCGGCGGCGGCGACAGCGCGGCGGCGATCAAGCAAATGGGGCTTTCCGACCGCGTTTCGCACGTTTCAACCGGCGGCGGCGCGAGTCTGGAGTTTTTGGAAGGCCAGCAACTGCCCGGCGTCGCGGTTTTGGACGACGCGGTTTAAGGCGCGCTGAAACCAGCCTGGGAACCGCCGCGGCTTGGATCGCAGTCCCAATTGAATCCGAGGGCTAAAATAAACATCATGCTTCCCTCGCAAAACCAACCTTTCCAGAAACGCTGGCTGATGTTTCTGCTTCATCCCGCCGACCTTCTAAAATTGCTCGAAATCGTCGCCAACCCGACCAATCAGTTCGCAGCGGGCGCTTTGCCGCCGGATGTTCGCATCGAAGACGTGTTCTACGACGAGGCCGAAAATCAGCTCGGCCTGATGCTCGAAAGCGAGTTTTTCGAGCCGGTCGAAGTGCGAATGAACGGGCAAATGATGCAAGCCTCCTGGCCGCGCGCGGTGTTCGCGCTCGATCACGCCTCGGATGATTTGTCGTCAGAAGAGTTGGAGAAACAGGAACTCTGGGGCGAGCCGCACAGCGTTTCCGCGCCCCAAGCGGCGCCGTTCCAACCGTTTATCGAGGAATTACAAAGCGCTGCAACCCGCGATTTTCGCTTGCGCGCGCTGACTTTCGCCGCGTCGGACTTGCTGCTGATTTTGCGTTCAAGCAACTCGCGCAACCTGCCGGTTTTTCCCAGTTATCCGCCTGAAACGCGTGTGATTGGCGCGGTCGCAGCGGAAAAAATCGCCTCGTGGACGCTGTTTCTCGAACACGACAGCTTCGAGCCGTGTAAAGTCGGCCAAGAAAACGACCTGGTTCACGTCGAAATCCCCGGCGAAAACGAGCAGATTTTTCGCATCGGCTTGCCGGGCGCGACTTTGAAACGGCGTTTGGATTTGAATCTGGAATAATGATTCACCGCAGAGACGCGGAGACGCAGAGATTTCAAGAGAATTTCTCTGCGTCTTTGCGCCTTTGCGGTTCATTTCTTCCTTGCATCGCCGCGATTTCGCTCATAATCCGCGCGCCCATCGCTTCCAAAACTTCTTTATCGGCTTTACGCGCGTATTCCTCCTCGAAAAACAGCGGTTTTCCGAATTCAATCCGCGCTTTGACCAGCCGAAATCCCTTCCCGCGCGGCGAAAACGCGCGCTCCGTCCCCGAAATATAAACCGGCACAACGGGCGCTTTATTCGAGTGCGCCAGCATTGAAAGACCCGCCTCGGCCTCGCCCAACTCGCCGCATCGCGTGCGTGTGCCTTCGGGGAAAATCAGCAGCGGCTTTCCGTCGCCGAGAATCTTTTTCGCGGTCTTAAACGCCCATCTGTCCGCACTACCGCGCTTGACCGGAAAAGTCCCCATCTGCTCGATAGCCCAGCCGACGATGCCGTGAAAAAGCTCAGCTTTGGCCATGATAAACGGCCATCTGCCGCAAGAAACGCCGACAAGCGGCGGGTCGAGCAGCGATTGGTGATTGGGCGCCAGAATAAAAGCGCCCTTTTCCGGGATATTTTCGCGCCCGACGACCTCCCAGCCTCCGAGCCGCAAATAAGTGCGAAAAACCGCGCTCATAAACGGAAAAACCCAGGTATGACGGGGGAATTTGCGCTCTTTAGATTTCGGATTCGGCTTGATTTTGCTCGTTCCAATCGCCTCCCGCGTCTGGCGTTGGCTGCTTGATTTCTCGGCTGATGGGCGCAAAACAATGGTGAAACCGGGGCAGCGTTTCGCTAAACCACGCTTGAATCGCCGGTAGATTGGCCTCGTCGCGCGGATCGAGCGGAGTCTCCAAAGCGATGCGCGCCCGTTGCGTGTTGGGCTTGCATTCCCAAATCAGCGCATCGCCCAACTGCGATTCGATGCGCTCACGGCACGCTTGCAATTGCTCGAAAGCCGCGTCGCGCCAACCGAACGGCGAAGCAACGAACTCGACTGCGATGCACTCGCGTTGCTTATTGAGCAGCATAGCGATATAAAAGCCCGCTCTACCGAGATTTACTGGCGAGTAATGAGCAGCACTTGGCGCGCGCAATCGAAACGGTGGGTTGCGCGCAGCTATGTAAGCGTGGATTTCGCTCCAAAGTTGCTGGCGCCATTGGTGAATTTCGCGTTCTTGGGTTGCGATTTTGGTGCGTTGCACTTTAATTTCAGCGTTGGGACGACAAACAACTTCCAACTGCGGCGCGACCGGCGAATTTCCGATGCGAAACGCGCGCACGCACGCCAGATAAAAATTGAGATGCGGCGGCGTGTTGTCGTTGAGCCAATCGATCACGCTGCGATGGTCGTCCGAGGCTTCTTCGGCGATCCAAACCGCAGTTGTCGCGCGATTGACAGCCGCATACGTCATCAGTTTGCCGAGATGATCGTGGTCGGTGCGCCCGAACTGGTTTTCGATGATGACGACGTGATCTTCGTCGCCCAAAATGTTGCCGACGATATCGCAGGGATAGTTGCTGCCGCGCACTTCGCGCTGCGCGTTTTCGACTTGAAATCCCAGATCGCGCGCGATGCTGTCCAAACCTTCTTCGCTGATCAACCAGTCGCTGAAACGCGGCTCGGTCTCCCAAATCGCGCGCAGATTCGTGATTTGCTCCAATTTCCCGATGGTCATTGCGAATTCATCCTTCCCCGCGCCAGTTCCACGATCTGCGCGGCGACTTGCGCGGGCGACATCTCATCGGTGAGGACGTGAACCGCGTCCGACGCGGCTTTGAGCGGCGAAGTCGCCCGCGAAGAATCGCGTTCGTCGCGCTCCAAAATGTCGCGCAATGCATCGTCTAATTCGCCGTTTTGCTGGTTTTTTTGCCACTGCAACAGGCGGCGGCGCGCGCGCGCATCGGGCGAGGCGTCGAGAAAAATCTTCAATTCGGCGTCGGGAAAAACCACGGTTTGGATGTCGCGGCCTTCCAAAACCGCGCCGCCGAACTCGGTTTGCGCTTCCAATCCGATGACGCGCTGGCGTTCGACGATATGATGGCGCACATCGGCCAAAACCGCGACTTTCGAGGCGAGCGCGCCGACTTGGGGCGTGCGAATGATGCCGGAATAATCGCGGCCATCGCACCACACCTGCGCGCCGCCCGCGCCAAAGCGAATCGGCGCGCGTTCGGCTAAATCGGCGATTTTTGGCTCGTCATTTTCCGCCGTCAGGCCCAGTTCATCCGCGCGCAGCGCGACGGCGCGATACATCGCGCCGGTATCGACATAGGCGAAACCGAGTTGCTGGGCGACGAGTTTGGCCGTCGTGCCTTTGCCCGCTCCGGCGGGGCCGTCAATGGCGATAATCATGGATTGCAAGCGCGTGACGCGCCAGGCGCGGCAAGTGTCGCTACGCATCGGCGGTGCCGTCAAGCGTGTGCCGCTCGAATCGCCAAAATTGGTAAACCCGCTTTATGACAACACCCATTCGCGCACTCCAAGTCGGTTGCGGCGGCATCACCGGCGCCTGGCTGCCGCCCGCCACCCAATTTCCCGGTCTCGAATTCGCCGGTCTGGTCGATCTCAACCCCGAAGCGGCGCAAAAATGCCGCGAAAAACACGGTTTGAATCCCGACACGCCGATCTTCACCGACATCCAGACCGCGCTGCGCGAAACCAACCCCGATTGCGTCTTCGACTGCACGATTCCCAGCGCCCACACCTCCAACGCGCTGCTCGCTTTTGAACACGGCGCCCATGTTTTGAGCGAAAAACCGATGTCCGACACGCTCCAAGGCGCCCAAAAATCGCTCGATGCGGCGCAAAACGCCGGAAAAATCTACGCGATTGTCCAAAATTATCGTTACGCGAGCGGCCCGCGCCGACTCAAAACGTTTCTCGACTCCAAAATCATCGGCGAAATCACGACGGTGAACGCCGATATGTATCTCGGCGCGCATTTCGGCGGTTTCCGCGACCAGATGGAACACGTTTTGTTGCTCGATATGGCGATTCACACCTTCGATATGGCGCGTTTTCTGAGCGGCGCCGACCCGATTTCGGTGTTTTGCCACGAATGGAATCCGCGCGGCAGTTGGTATGCGCGCGACGCCTCGGCGAGCGCGATTTTCGAGATGAGCGACGATGTCGTCACCAATTTTCGCGGCAGTTGGTGCGCGACAGGTTTGCCGAGCGATTTCGTGTCGAGTTGGCGCCTCATCGGCACGCGCGGCACGGTTTTGTGGGATGGAAAAGAGGGTTTTCGCTGTGAAATCGAGGACGGCGACGCAGGTTTTCAGCGTCCGGTGAAGGCGCTCGAAGTGCCAGATGGCGATTTCGGAATAAAAGCGCAAGGTCACGGCGGCGTGATCCGAGAGTTTCTCGATGCGATACAAAGCGGCGCGGCGCCTGAAACGCGTGCGGCGGACAATATCCAGAGCCTGAAAATGGTTTTGGGCGCGGTCGAAAGCGCCGAAAACGGTCAAAAAGTCAAATTCGCGGTTTGACTTAACACGGCGCGCGGTTTAGAATTTGTGGGAAGCCCAATCCCACATCCAACCAGCGGCGGCGCGGCGTCTTCCTTCCCTTTTTTCGCTGGCAAATCTGCCAAAATTTCGGAGTTTGTGCCCATTTTTCGCGGTTTTCGCTGGAAAATCGCCTCAACTTAACTGGAGAATTTCACTTTTATGCTTATCGGCGGTAAACGAGAAGCGCGGCGCGCTTACGGACTGGACGAACTCGCTTTGGCGCCCGGCATCGTCAACATCGACCCCGACGATTGCGAAATCGGCCTTCAAATCGGCGATTTGAAATTTGAAATTCCCTTTCTGGCGAGTGCGATGGATGGCGCCGTCGATGCGCGCGTGGCGATTGAACTTTCCCGGCTCGGCGCGCTCGGCGTGATGAACGGCGAAGGTTTGCAAACGCGTTATGAAGATGTGGAAGGCGCGATTGCCGAAATCATCGCCGAACCGGTCGAAAGCGTGGTGCCGCTGATTCAAAAAATGTATCGTGCGCCGGTGAAAGCGGAGTTAATCGCCAAACGCGTCGAAGAAATTAAGGCGGGTGGCGGGCGCGCGGTCTTAAGTTTCACGCCGGTCGGCTCGCAAAATGCCAATATTGCCATCGAAGCGGGCGCCGACGCGATTGTGATCGCCACGACGGTGACGACGCTCGAATTTCGCTCCAGCAAGCACACTTCGATTGATTTGCCGAAATTTTGCCGCGAGTCGAAAGTGCCGGTGATCGTCGGCAACGCGGTGACGTATCGGGGCGTTTTGCAACTGATGGAAGCGGGCGCGGCGTGCGTTTTGATCGGCGTCGGGCCGGGCGCGGCCTGCACCACGCGCCGCGTTTTGGGTCTGGGTGTGCCGCAAGCGACCGCGATTTGCGATTCGGCGCAAGCGCGCGACGATTTTTTCGACGAAACCGGCAAAACCATCCCGATTATCGCCGATGGCGGGCTGAGAACCGGCGGCGATGTCTGCAAAGCCATCGCGTGCGGCGCCGACGGCGTGATGATGGGCCAACCGATTGCTTCGAGTCTGGAAGCGCCGGGACACGGCCATCATTGGGGCATGGCGACCAGTTCAGCGAATCTGCCGCGCGGAACCAGAGTGAAAGTCGGCCAAAAAGCGAGTTTGGAGCAGATTTTGTTCGGCCCGGCGACCAAAGATGATGGGACTTTGAATTTTGTTGGCGCTTTGAAGTTGGGCATGGGAACTTGTGGCGCTTCAACTATCAAAGAGATGCAGGGTGTGGAGATTTTAATCGCGCCGACGCTGGCGACCGAGGGAAAACGCGATCAATTCGCGCAGAAAGTCGGTCAGGGTTCGTGATGTGAAGTGATGGCCGAATTAAGCGACGCCGAAATTTTCTACACGGCCTTTTTGTGCGTCGCTGGCATCCCTCTTTTTTGGGTTGAAGTTTGGAAAATGCTCAAAAACCAATCTTACGAGAACTCCAAAGGGGAAATTATTCGCGCTTCGGAAAAGCCGCTCAATTTTCGGTTCAATATGCATCTCGCGTTTATTGTGACTTGTGGTTTAACTTATAGCTACCGTTTACTTTCTTAGAGAAACCGTCTTGAGAATTTGGAATTGAAATGCTGACACTTTCAACCACCCCCGAAATCGAGGAAATCGTGCAAAGCGAAGCAGCCAAACGCGGTTTGAAAGCCGAGGAATATGCGCTTCAGGTGTTTCTTGATGGATTGACTCAGAATCAATCAAAAACTTCCGGTGATGATTTCGAAGCGGCGATAGATGAAGCGATGGCGCTCTTCGACGAGATTCCGTTTGGCACCAAAGAGTTGCGGGCGCTCAAGGAAGAGGAAATGGCGCTTGAAGAGGCCAAACATCAGCGACTTTTCGGCAAGGACGCGCAGTGATTGTTTTGGATTCGGGCGCATTTTTGGCGTTGGTCAAGCGCGAAGCGGGCGCTGATGTGATGCACGGTTGTTGCGAGGGCATCAAGGCGAGACTTTGATTCACGCGGCTCAACTGTTGGAAATTTACTACGGCATCGAAAAGGGTTTTGGGCGAGCGCGCGCCGAGCGAGTTTGGGAAGTCGCTGACAGAATCGGTGTGTTACAGCGCGACGACCTTGACCGCGATTTCTTGCGTGATGCCAGTTTTCTCAAAAACACTCACAAAATGTCGTTTGCCGATACCTTTGGACTGGCTCTCGCGCGGCGTTTGGCCTGCCCGTTCGTTTCCACCGATCATCACGAACTCGACGCGGTGAAAGCGGCGGGAGTTTGCGATGTGCTTTTCATTCGTTAACCTCTCATGCCTAACAAACATATTTTCGTTGGCAGCAAAGACGACATCTTTACCGTTTATCAAGCGGAGCAGAAACAAGAGCCGGTTTATTGGGCTGTGCCAGCATCTGCCGCAATTGGCGATCAAGGATTTTTCCTACTCCCAGAAAAAATCGGTTTTTATGCTTTAGGAGAAGTTGTTTCCAAACCTGTCGAGGATGGCAACAAATGGACTGCTTACAGCGCCGACCTCAAAATTCTGCTCCCCTTAAAACAAAATGTTGAACTAAAAGCGGTGCAGATTAAGTTTCCTGATTGGGTTGATGTTCAACATCCGAGGTGTTGGAACCGCTCATTCAAAATAAATCCAGTTTTTTGGCTCGACTTTTATAATTACGTTCGCCACGAGCAAGGCTACGGCGGAGATTCCGAACTCCACCAACTCATTCGCTAAATGAATTCTATTTCCAACGAAACCATTCTCGTTCTCGATTTCGGCGCGCAATACGCGCAGCTTATCGCGCGCAAAGTCCGCGCGTGCCGCGTTTATTGCGAGATTTTGCCTCACGACGCGCCTTTGGAGAAAATTCTCTCCTACAATCCCAAAGGCGTGATTTTCAGCGGCGGGCCATCTTCGGTTTATGAAGTCGAGGCGCCGCAATGCGCTGACGGACTGTTTCATTCCGGCATTCCAATTCTGGGCATTTGCTACGGCCATCAGGTCATGGCGCACATGATGGGAGGCCGCGTCACGCCCGCCGATAAGCGCGAATTCGGCAAAACCGAGATCATCGTCCAGGAAGACGCGCCGCTTTATGAGGGACTCAACCGCAAACTCTTGTGCTGGATGTCGCACGGCGATTTGGTCTTGGAAGCGCCGCCGGGCTTCGTTTCGACCTCGAAAAGCGTTTCGACGCCGGTCGCTTCGATGGCGAATGTCGAAACAAAGCTCTACGGCGTGCAATTTCATCCCGAAGTGACGCATACGCCGTGGGGTTTGGAGATCATTCGCAATTTTTTGATGGGGCCGTGCGAGTGTTCGGGCAATTGGACGATGGAGAATTTCATCGAAACCGAGTCCGAGCGCATTCGACAGATCGTGGGCGACAAACGGGTTTTGTGCGCCTTGTCGGGTGGCGTCGATTCGGCGGTCGCGGCGGTGCTTTTGCACCATGCGATTGGGCCGCAACTGACGTGTTTGTTCGTCAATCACGGCTTTTTGCGAAAAAACGAGGCCGAACAGGTCGTGGAAGCCTTCACGGAAAAGTATGGCGAGGTAAAATTCGAATATGTCGATGCTTCGGCGCGTTTTATCAAGCTGATGGAAGGCGTCACGGCGCCCGAAGAGAAGCGCGTCAAAATCGGCAACGAGTTCGTGGCGACCTTTCAGCGCGAAACCGAGCGCGTCGGCGAACATGATTTTCTGGCGCAGGGCACGTTATATCCTGACGTAATCGAATCGGGAAGCGGCAAAGCGGCTAAAATCAAAACGCATCACAACGTTGGCGGTCTGCCCGCCGACATGAAATTCAAGCTCATCGAGCCGTTTCGCACGCTTTTTAAAGACGAAGTGCGCGTTTTGGGCGAAGAACTCGGTTTGCCATCGGAAATGGTGTGGCGCCAGCCGTTTCCCGGCCCCGGACTAGCAATTCGCATCATCGGCGAAGTGACGCACGAACGCCTTGAAATTTTGCGCGAAGCCGACGCGATTCTCATCGACGAAATCAAGAAAGCGGGTCTTTACCGCGTGATCTGGCAATGTTTCGCCGCACTTTTGCCGACCGTGAACAGCGTCGGCGTGATGGGCGACCAGCGCACCTACGCACACCCGGTTGTGGTGCGCGCCGTGACATCGGAAGACGGCATGACGAGCGATTGGGCGCGAATTCCGTATGAAGTGTTGGAAAAGATTTCCAATCGCATCGTCAACGAAGTGCCGGGCGTGAACCGCGTGGTTTATGATGTGACGAGCAAGCCTCCGGCGACGATTGAGTGGGAATAAATATGCAGCGCAACATTTTATTTGGCATCGCTCATAGCGCAAACCACAACAACACTGAGTTCGTTCGCGGGCTTTTTGAGGTAGAAGACCAATTCTTTTTCTTCTCACCTGAAGGTTTTCGGTGTTCTCATAGTATCAGACCACATCTTGTATTTCCTGAGCATGGCGACATCATAGCTTTCTTGCCAAGTTGCTATCCTGGCGAAGAAAATTGTGGCTTCCAGATATTCGATCAGTTCCCTGGTGTCAAGCAAATTCGCGTTGGCGAAATTATTGGTGTTGAGACTAAGCCGTTGATGCCTTTACCAAAGAGCTTATTAACGGAGAAACACCGAAGCGATGAATTGATTGACGCAGTGAAGAAGTCAGACGTGCAAGGTGGTGAAAAATTGCTTGAAGATGGAGCAGACCCGGATTCGAGTGATAAAAATGAAAGTTCTGCATTGCTTCATTCGATTGCTAAAGAAAATATCGAGTTGACCACTCTTCTAATTTCGTTTGGTGCTAATCCAAACAAATTCAACTTGAATGGCATCTCGCCAGTTAATTTGGCTAAAGATAGGTTTAAAAAGTTGTCTTCAATTTTAGATAAAGCCGAACAGCACATAACTACTGTGAATTGGCTCAAGAATATTAGACAACATCCTATGGAATATTGGGGTTTTGAAGAAATCTGAGGAGGAAAAATCATGTCACCCATTCACGAAGATGACGTTGTTTTGGCGTTTCGCCAGTCGCTCGAAGAGGAGTTGCACCATCTGCAAAGCCAGGAAACCGGCGCCGAGCCGGTTTTGCTCGCAGGTGCGAGCGCCGAGGAAAACCTCAAGCGTTTGGCGCACTCTCACGCGCTTTTGCAGTCCGAAGTCGCGCTGCTTCGCACCATCATTTTGAAGCTCATCTCCGATCCGGTCGATCAGCCCGGCTCCTAATTTTGCCGTTTGCACCCCGCATAATGTCCAACCAGTCCCAACCTTTTCGTCCTCACTCGCTCGGCCCCGATTTGCACGCCTCAGAAGCCGATGTCGAATCGATTTTGCTTTCTGCCGAGCAGATTCAGGCGCGCGTCGCCGAGATGGGCGCTCAAATTTCGCGCGATTACGAAGGCCGTGAGCCGGTTTTCATCTCGGTTTTGGTCGGCGCTTTCATGTTCACGAGTGATTTGCTGCGCCATGTCACCGTGCCCTGCTCCATCGACTTCATGGCGATTTCGAGTTATGGCAAGGAGTCGCGCTCATCGGGCGTGGTGCGGGTGATGAAGGATTTGGACGAAAGCATCGAATCCAAGCACGTCATCATCGTCGAAGACATCATCGACACCGGCCTGACGCTCAATTACCTGCTCGAAAACGTTCGCAATCGCAACGCGGCTTCGGTGCGCGTCGCGGCGCTTTTGGACAAACCTTCGCGCCGTTTGACCGATGTGAATGTCGATTACATCGGCTTCGAGGTGCCCGACGAGTTCGTCATCGGTTACGGTCTTGATTTCGCGCAGCGCTACCGCAACTTCCCTTATGTTGGCGTGCTGCGGCCCGAAGTTTATAGCGGCAAATAAATTGCTAAACCTCCGATGCCGCCGCGCGTTATAAACTTCAGTTGCCTCCCGCGCTGGAACGCGAACCGCTTTCGCCTCCAAGAATTTCGTTCTACGACGCTTCTTTTCCCCGCGAAAATCGCACTCTTTTCCGTATTTTTCATATCGAACCACATCGATCATCGTTATCCACGATTGGCCATTGCTGCGCGTCGATTCCCCTTTCACCCTTTCAAGCGAGTTGTTTTTCCACGCCTTAAACCGCGTTTGGAGCCAGTATGAGTCCTGAAGAAACCCGCGAAACTGCTGTTTCCGCCCCTACCCTTTCTGTCGACTCGGCGCCCGCCGAGAAGCCCAAAGTGACGCGCCGCCGCGTCGTCAAACCCAAAACCGACGACCAGCCCACGCTTTTAAGCGATGTCGCCGCGTCCGACGCCGAGGCCAAGCCCAAACGCGCGCCGCGCCGCACGGCAGCGTCGAAAAACGCGACCGAAACTCCAACAGTCGCAGTCGGTGTGCCCGCGCCTGTCGCGCCAACGCCATCCGCGCCGAGTTTCGCCCCGACCAATTTCGAGCGCAGCGCGCCGGTTGCAACTGAGCTGTCGCCGCCCGCACCGCGCTCCGATTTCGACGGCAGTCGCGCGCCCTCTTCCCGCGAAAACTCGTCGTATGACAACGCCGCGCGCGATTCTCAGGAGGCGATTTCGCGCGAAAACGCGCCGCGAGAAGCCAATAACCGCGATAATTCGCCGCGCGAAAATGGCGGACGCGACAACGCGCCCCGCGACAACGCGCCCCGCGATAATAACCCGCGCGAAAACTTCGGCAGAAACGCGCCGCGTGAGAATGGAGGCCGCGACAACGCGGGCTTCGAGCAGCGCGGCGAACGTTTTCCGGCGCGCGATAACGAAAACGGCGAAAATAATCCGCCAAATTTGGAAAATCGCGCGCCCAGCGGCGAGAATTTCGGCGGCGAACGCGCGCCTGACGATGACCGCTCCGATGGCCGCTTGCGGTTTCGCGGCAATCGCAGTCAGTTGCGGCGCGAGCGCGGCAACAACCGCAACGGGCGTTTCGGCGGACAGGTTGGCGGCGAAAACGGCTTCAATCAGCCGAATAACCAGCCGCGGCGCCGCGAAGTCGAGATTTTGGCGCTGCAAAACATGGAAATGCCCGAACTGGGCGCCACCGCTGCCGAATTCAACCTCGAAAACCCACCCGAAGACAAGGAAGCGCTGATTTACGCGATTTTGGAGGCCCAGGCGCACTCGCAAAACGCGATTCTCAAGCGCGGCACGCTTGAAATTCTCGGCGACGGCAAAGGTTTTTTGCGCTGCGAAGGCTATTTGCCCGCCGACGGCGACGTGTATGTTTCGCAGTCGCAAATCAAGCGTTTCAACCTCAAAACCGGTGACTTAGTTCTCGGCACTGTCCGCACGCCCAAAGAAATGGAGCGTTTTCACGGACTTTTGCGGGTCGAATCCATCAACGGCCTTTCGCCCGAAGAGATGAAAACGCGCAAAGATTTCGAGAAACTGACGCCGATTTTTCCGACCGAAAAGTTCGTTCTCGAAACCGAAGCGACCAACATTACGGCGCGCATCATCGACCTAATTTCACCGATTGGCAAAGGCTCGCGCGGCCTGATTGTCGCGCCGCCCAAAGCCGGAAAGACGACGTTAATCAAAAACATCGCCAATTCCATCGCCAAAAATCATCCCGAAGTGAAGTTGATTGTGCTTCTCATCGACGAGCGGCCCGAAGAAGTGACGGATATTTCACGCTCAACAACGGCGGAAGTCGTGGCATCGACTTTTGATGAAATGCCCGACAATCATATGCGCGTCGCCGACATCGTGATGGAAAAAGCCAAACGATTGGTGGAAATGAAGCAAGACGTGGTGATTTTGATGGACTCGATTACGCGACTTTCGCGTGCATCGAACCTCGTCGTCGCGCCTTCGGGCCGCACTTTGAGCGGCGGACTCGATCCGGCGGCGATGTATCGGCCCAAACGGATGTTTGGCGCGGCGCGCAACATCGAAGAAGGCGGCTCACTCACCATTTTGGCGACCGCCCTCGTCGACACCGGCAGCCGCATGGATGAAATGATCTTCGAGGAGTTCAAAGGCACCGGCAACCTCGATTTGGTTTTGGATCGTAATCTTTTCGACCAGCGCATCTTCCCCGCCATCGACATCAACCGCAGTGGCACGCGCCGCGACGACCTTCTGCTCGGCAAAGAGGATTTGGCGACGATTTTCCATCTGCGCCGCACACTGGCACAACTCGACAACGACAAAGCGGTGACTTTGCTGATTGACCGCCTCAAAAACACGCGCTCGAATCTCGATTTTATGGGCGTGGTAGCGAAATCGGCACGCAATACCGGACAGGGCGCGGGTTAAACAAAAGAGCAGAATGAGAATGTAAAGGAGGTAACAATGGCATTTGCTCCCGACTTTGGCCTTATGCTCCTGAATGATGGCGCTCCACAGGGATTTAAGGTCACGCTCATTCCTTACGTGATGGATTACATCGCTATTGTTACGCCAGAGGAATTCACCACTACTTCCAATGTGCAGTTCAACGGGATATGGCACGCGGCAACAGTTGATTTCGACATTGAGGTTCTTGCAGACATCATTTCCATTTGCACGGATGAAGCTGCACAACGCATAGAAGATTGGGTAGTCGAGTCAACTGAACCTAATATGATACAGCTTATTGAACCTGTCAATTTGGTTCTCGAAGCGGAGTTAGGCGCAATCTTGACAAATAAGGACGAGCAGTTCATTCCTCTCATCGCAAAACGCGTAAGTAAATATAGTGGTGATGTATCCACAGCTTTGATAGAAGGCATTAACCTTGGCTTGAAGGTCGGTCAAGTAAAGTTAGAGGTAGAACAAGGGTTGCAAGTCGGCACCCAATTTGTTTTAGATGTGGCTGAGACTTTAGTTGGAAGAAAAGATAAAGACAGCAAAACGCTTCCACACATCGACTTAAAGCGGTTCCGGGAAGTGTCGTCGTAGACTGGGTTGTATGCGGGCTTATTCGATGGATTTACGCGAGCGGATCGTGGCAGCGTGTGCGTTGGGAGAGAAAGAGGGGGCCGTGGCGCAGCGGTTT
>JAABUN010003060.1_pt1 | contig 27206 bp, 20 predicted proteins | sample 5559311 | NCBI WGS metagenome assembly JAABUN01 (sample SAMN10711877, study PRJNA513370) | rock metagenome | isolation source: Antarctica rocks | place: Antarctica: Victoria Land, Siegfried Peak sud
CGAAAAGCGTGCGAGGGTAGCTCGAAAACGGTGACCGCCGCTACCATCTGCCGATCGTCGGTCGATTATTTGCGTCGATATCCCTCCGGCAAAACCTTAAGCATCGAATGTGCGGGAGAGCCACTGCAACGGGTCAATCCCAGCCGCCCGATCTGGTGCTGGTCCGCACCCCGCGCTACGCCCGCCGCAAGTGCGGCCCCGGCCCCCCCGCCACCCTGCCCACAGCCGCCGCAGTGTCCGTACTCAAATAGTTGGCCCTGATGGGCACCGACCCGCCCCTTCAGCCCCCCCTTCCTCCCTCGCGCCCCTTCTCTGTGCGCTCTGTGCGCTCTGTGGTTCAACCTCTTAACTCTTTTGTCCTCGTCTCTGCGGTGAACCCTCCCCTCAGCCGATGTTGTGCTCAGCGATATAGGTGGGCGTGATCCGCAGGCGGGCATTGGGGCTGGCGAGCGGGTGGCCGGTCATCCAGGCTTCGGCGTTGTCGGCACCGACGTAACGGCCGATCAGGGTGCGGCGCAAGGTGGCGTCGACTTCGCCATCGAGCGTGGCCGTCCCTTCGAGGCGCAGATAGCTCCCGCCATCGGCGCTGAAGACGAGGACGGATAGGCGTGGCTCGCGCTCGATGTGGCGCGCTTTGACACTCTCCGGACGCACGCTGATCCAGAGGGTGTCCTCGTCGCGGGCGTACCAGACGATCGATTGGCTCGGCACACCATCTTGGCGCAGGGTGGCGACGACCGCGTTGAGTGGCTGGTCGAGGAATGCGCACTGACGCTCGGTGAACGTTGGCATCGGTAACTCCTTCTTGGGTAATCTTGCCGGTCGCTGGTTCTACTGTTGGGTAGCTGCTTCGCCTCACGGCTCTCTTTCTGAAAGGGTAGCGACGTGGTGAAGATTCCCCGCTTAACTCGGCTGATTTTCGGCGCTCGACTGCGTGTCAGCGCGTTCCTGTACGCCACGCATGAGCCAACGGTGTGCGTCCGCGATTGGTGATGGCGGCCAGCCTTTGATGATCGCGATCAACTCCCAATAACGTGCGGCGCGCGGATCGCTGTTCCGGTCGATATATTCCAGTAGGTCGGCCGGGAAGGTTGGCTCGGCCGCTTCTCGGCCTAATCCCCGTGCTTGCAGCCCCAGGTAGGTGTCGATGAGTTGCCGCCCAGTGGAATCTGACTGGCTGTGACCCGCGCGTAACGCCTCTATGACCTGTCCATAGAGATCGTTGAGCGTGGTTGCCGCGTCTGGCTGCCCATCTCCCTCGCGCGGGCGATTCCACCAGTCCCGCCCGATATCGTTGAATCGCCGCAGGAAACCTTCGTCGGAGACCAGTTCGGCGAGGTCCAGCCACGCCGCGAACTGCGCCTCGCTGAGTTCGTCCGGCAGGTCGAGGACCGCCCCTGCCCAGAACCATCCTTTCCACGCCGCGTCGGCGTCTACCCCCGCGAAGATCCGATCCATCCGTGAGGCCAGAAATTCCTGGCGTTCCAGCGCGTTGAACTTCGCGATCGTCTGTGCCTGATCGAGATAGGCTAACGCCGCTCCCTCGCCCCGGTCGAGCGCCGATTTGAGCAATGCCCGTTGACGGCGTGCCGTCCGCAGCGTTAAGTCGATCGCATCCAGTTGTACGGAGAGGGCTTCGCTAACCGAAACTTTATCGCGCAAGAGAGCGATGATCGTCGGCAAGTCGAGGCCGATCTCGCGCAGGGCGCGGATCGTGGTGAGGCGGCTACGGGCGGCGTCATCGTAGAGGCGATACCCCGCCTCGGTCACTTGTGTCGGTGGGAGTGCGCCGATATCGGAGTAGAAACGGATCGTCTTGGCCGATACCCCGCTCAACCCGGCCAACTCGCCGATTTTGTACAGTGGTCCGACCATGCGCCCATCCCCTTGACCTTCCAGTTACTGGAAAGCGTATCCTCCCCATCGGACCGTTGCAAGGGGCAGGTCGGTGAACAGAAGGAGGTGAATGATGGAACTGATCGCGATCGATGCGCTGGCCGGCCAACGCGCCGCGCTGGAAGCTTCGGCGGAGGCGAGGATGACGATCTTCCGTGAGCGGGTGATGACGCCACTCGCCTCGTTCTGGGAGCCGTTCCTGGCCTGGGGGCCGCAAGAGGCGCAGGATAACGACGTGGAACCGGCAGTAAAGGCCGCACGTCGTTTCGGCTTCTACTCCCCGGAACAGGATATTGCTGCCGGGTTGCGGGCGCTCGACTGGTTTGCAGAAGCCGGTACCTGGGATGAATGCGTCGCGGCGGTACAACACGCCTGGGCGAGGCTCGCGCCTGAGCAACACGGGATCGATCTGCCGCAACTCCGTTACACCCTCCTGCTCGGCGATCCGGCCAAGCTTGATGCGAAGATGGGCGGGTATACCGGCGTGGGCGGCTGGCCCGGTCAGGTATTGGCGATCGCCTGGCCGAGCGACTTCAATCTGCCGCGCCTCGCGGCAGTGACGGCGCACGAATTGCACCACAATGTCCGTTTTTCTTATGAGCCGTTCGTGCCACACGCGGTGACGGTGGGACAATATATCGTCGCCGAGGGGCTAGCCGAGTCGTTCGCGGCGGAATTGTACGGCGAGGAGAAACTCGGTCCGTGGGCGAGTGTCCTCGATGATGGGCAGGCGGCGGCGGTACTGCCGCGTTTTCGCGACGCGATCGATCTGCGCGGCTTCGACGTGACGCGTGCCTATATCTTCGGCGATTGGGCGGCGGAGTCATCCGGTTACACCGCGCAAGGGATTCCTGATTTCGCCGGATACTGCATCGGATACCGCACCGTGCGGGCGTTCCTGACGCAGAGTGGCCTGACGGCTACCGAGGCTACCTATCTTCCCTGGCGCGAGATCGTCGATGGTAGCGGCCTCTTCTGATCTCGTCCGCCCCGCGACTGCAACCGACGGCGCAGTCGCGGGGTCGAGCACCTGGAGAAGGATTGATACGATGCCCCTGGAACTCTTGCCGCTCCTGGCGGTACAGCGCGAGTTGCTGAATACCCCGCCCGGGCCTGAGCGCTTTCAACGTTATCTGGCGGCGATGCTCGATAAAGATGGCGAAGTGGCGCTGCCGCTCGCCGCCTTCAATCCGATGTCGAAGCCGCATGTGACTGCCTTGCTCGATACGTTGCTGGGGATGGGCGCGGAGGAGGAGGTGCGGTCGGCGCTCGCTGAAGCGGCACGGCGGCTTGGCCCCGGCACGCCGCAATTGTGCGTCGGGCTGGTGGTGGTCGATGATGCGCTGGGTGGCTGGACGAACCGGTTTCTTACCGATGCCGATCATCGCTTTGGCGGCGGGGGCGATATGAAGCGCGGTTTTGCCACGGCATATGTCTGGACCGGTGAAGAGACGACCCGCGCGATGATCCGCACCGAGATCCTGGCGGTGATCTATCGCCATTGCTACAAGGCGCGCAACGGCCCGCCACAGACCCTGCGCGAGATGCTGACCTTAGAAGGGCTGACGTTTACCTTCTCCGGTGCGGCACTTCCCACTGATGAAGATGCCGTGCTGCGGACACGAACGATCATTACGCCGCTGCTCGATAATGCCGCACAGCCGACCGTCATGGCCTGTTTGTATGGCGATGAGGCGGCGGTATCCGTTGGCTATCCACCGCTTGGTGTCCCCGCCTGGGGCGGTTTTGCGCTCGCGGCAGCCGTAGCGCAAGCGCAGCGGTGGAATCCCCTGCGAGCGTTGCGTGAGCCCGATTCGCTACGGTTTGATTGACTTCTCGAACACCGCTAGGGTAAGCGCCTACCCTCACCCACGACTCACAACACGCGCCGCTGCCGCACCTACCGGTGTCGTCTGGCTTGTCAACGACGGGCGCACATCGGCTGCGGCTTGCTCGATCGGAAAATCGAGCGTGACGGTCGTGCCAGCACCGACCGTACTGGCGATCGTGATCGTGCCACCGTGGGCCTCGACGATCGCCCGCACGATCGCCAGCCCGAGGCCGACCCCACCCGCCGCGCCGCGCCGTTCGCGCGAAGGCTCGGCGCGGAAGAAACGCTCCCAGACGCGCGTCAGCGCCTCGGGGGGGATCCCGCTGCCGGTATCGGAGACGATGATCCGTGCGCTTTCCCCATGTCGCTGGGCTTCGATCGCGATCGTCCCGCCCGCTGGCGTGTGTGCTCGCGCATTGGCGCAGAGATTGAGCAGCGCCTGACGAATTTTGTCGCTGTCGCCCTGTATGAACAGCGGGCTGTTCCCCGGTGCGCGATGCTCGACCGTGCGATCGGGGGCCAGAAGGCGGGTTTCATCGACGATCTGCGCGGTGAGAGCGACAAGATCGAGGCGTTTCTTGACGAGCGCACTTTCGGGGTTACGATCGAGCGACGAGAGGGTGAGCAGGTCGTCCACCAGCCGCCCCATTCGCGCGATCTCCCCCGACATCAGGCGCAGCAGCTTCTCGCGCGAGGCCGGATCGCGCTGGTCCACGCCCATTTGCAGCATCTCCACGCCATTGCCGAGCGCCGTCAGCGGCGTGCGTAGCTCGTGTGACGCATCGGCGATGAAACGGCGCTGTGACACGAGCGCCGCATCGAGTTTGCCGACCATCTCGTTGAAGGCCCCCGCCAGATCAGCCAGGGCGTCCTTACTCTCCGGCACATCGACGCGCCGCCCCAAATCGCCAGCGGCGATGGCACGGCTGGCGGATGCGATCCGGCGCAATGGCCGCAACACGCCCCGAACGAGTGGCAAGGTGAGGGCGACAGTCGCGATCAGCGCGATCAGCGCACCGATTAGGAGTTGGTTCCGCAATTCCTCCAACAGGGCATCGCCGTTGCGTAGGGTGGTACTCAGTTGAAGTACGCCGACCGCCGGTTGGTCAGCACCGGCTAGCACCAGTGGAATAAGCTCAATTACGATTGGGCCGTTTGCCGTCTCCATCCGCCAGTAGCGTTCTGTCTTGGTGGCGGCAACCTCGCGATAAATTTCCGCATCGAGCAGCGGCGCGCTCATATCGCTCATGTTGAGCATGATTGGACCATCACCGATCGTCGCTCCGGTGATGTCGATCGTCCGCGCGGCGATCGTGCGCGAGGTAAGAGTGCGGGCGAGTTCGGCGAGTGCCGACTCGGCGGCGGTGCCGGGGAGTGCGGCCGCTACCGCCGCTGGCACCGCTTCGGGCGTTCCTGGCGTCGCGGCGGTCGGTGTGGCGCTAGGGCGGAACGTATTGGTGCGGAGCTGCTGGACGATAGCCGGTCGCGCGGCTGTGCGTAAGCCGTTTGCCGTGGTCGTGACGATCGCGGTCTGGACCTGTTTATAGAGGGCCGTGCCATAAATTGACAGAATGATCGTGAGGACGGTCACCGAGGCAAGGGTTAGTCGCCAGCGTAATGGCAGGGCGCTGGCCCGACGGCGTAGACTCGCTAACCAGCGCGTTTTCATGGTCGCAACAAATAGCCGACGCCGCGCACCGACTGGATACGCTCGTGACGGTCATCGGTGAGTTTACCCCGCAGGTAACGGACATAGACATCGACGACATTGGTTTCAACGGTGCTGTCATAGCCCCAGACGCGCCCCAGGATCGCCTCGCGGGTGAGAACCTGGCGGGGGTTGAGCATAAAATATTCGAGGAGATCGAACTCGCGCGGGGTCAGGGTCAGCGATTTACCGTTGTCGTGAACCTCGCGCGTGCCGCGATCGAGCGTCAGGTTGCCGGTCGCCAGGACATTGTTCGCGGTGACCTGATGACGCCGCAAGACCGCGTTCATCCGCGCGATCAACTCGGTGAACTTAAACGGTTTCGGCAGGTAATCGTCCGCGCCGGCATTCAACCCCTGTACGCGATCCTCGACCGCGTCTCGCGCGGTGAGCATGATGATTGGCACGTCGCTACGGGCGCGGAAGGTGCGGCAGAGGGTCATCCCGTCGATCCCCGGTAGCATGAGATCGAGCAGCACGATATCCGGCTGCACGCGCTCGAACGCGGCGATCGCATCGCGACCGTCGTGGACTGTTTCGACCGCGAAACCTTCGTAACCCAGTCCCATCGCGATGAACTCGCTGACCGTCTCTTCGTCTTCGACGAGTAGCACCTGGATCGAACCGCCATCGCGCTGCCCGCTCATAGGAATTCTGTCCTCACGCCTTCTGCATGTTGTATCGCTCTCATGAAGAGTATCCGCCAAAAGCGAGCGTTTGTCAGCGATAATCGTGAGATAAGGCCAGGAGCAACCATGTAAGCGCAATACACCTCGCGGTGATGGATCATAGCTGGCAGTATCGCCGCACAGGGGATACCCCCGTGCGGCGACAACAGTTTGGTCTTAGCCACGTCGCTGCGGGACGCGGGCCTCTACTTGGCGGTGCTGGACCAGTGTTGCGGTACCCCAGGATGTACGCAACCCCTGAAGTAACTGCAAGGCGCGGGGCCGGGTGACGATGATCGTCCAGATAATCAAGATGCCGATGGTTTGCAACAACGCATTCTGCGCGGCGGTGAAGTTCCCCTCACCGAAGAGGGTCGGGCCGATCTTGGTGGTGAACATGATGACGAAGAGGTGCAACCCGTAAGCCAGGAGCGCGCTCTGCCCGAGCGGCAGAAGTAACCAACCGAATGCCTTGAGGATCGGCTGCCACAGGTTTGTCACAAGGCTCAACGCGAAGCTGGCGAAGATGGCGAAAGCGATCACCCGACCGATCCGCTCATCACTCTTGGAGAAGACATAGGTCTCGAACCAGGCAGCATCGCGGCCGGTCAGTTGGATGAGCGGAGCCAGGCCATCGCGGTAAAGCGCGATCGAACCGGCGAAGAGTGCGCCCGAAACCAGCAGCGCGATACGCCCGGTGGTCCAACTGAAGCGCTCTGCCAGCGCCTTGCGGTGATAGCCGATGACCAGACCGTTGAAGAAGAGAAGTTGCCAGGCCGCCAGATTGAAAACGCTGTTATCGGTGATCGCCCAGGGTAGCGCGGCCTGCTGCGGGAAAACCTGCCAGACGCCCCAGATCCCCCAGGAGAGGGCAAGCACGAGATGTGTGCGCTTCTCACTGATCAGAAAGATCGCCCCGGCGGCGGCAAAGACGAGCAGGGTATACATCAGGAGGACATCGGTCAGATAGTACGCGCGGTGCAGGGTCAGGACGCCGATGACGAAATCGGGCAGGGTCGCCGCCGTTACCTGCGGTGCCCAGTGGACTTGCAAGCGATAAGCGAGGGCGGCGGTGGTAAGGGTCAGGAGGACGGTGAGCGCGTAGAGGGTGCCCGCGCGCTTCAGCACTTTCAACAGCGCGGTGCCCAGACCCTGCCGCGCGATGACTGCCGGATAGACAATCCCCATCACCAGACCGGAGATGAACACGAAGCCCTCGGCGGCGGAGGTCCAGAAGTGGTTCCCACCGGTCAGCGTGTAGAGCCACGACTTGTCGCCACCGACGTGGTCGGTAACCATCGCGATCACCGCCAAACCACGCAGCAGGTCGAAGCGGAGATCGCGACGTTCGCCGACATACCGCCAACTCGCGATCCGCGCGAGCAACGCCGCGACGAGGTGCTGCGAGTGTGGGATTGCCGTCGCTCGCCGGGGGTTGAAATGCGTCGTTGACATCGCTGTCTATCCTCTCGTGCCGCCGACACCGCATCGTGCAGGGATCTTTACTGTCGTCAGAATAGGTGAGGGGGATGGAGGCTTGGGTGAAAAGGATGAGAATTGGATGAGAAAAGCCGGAAGCTATGGTTTTTTGTATATGGGCATGGTATAGACGATCTAATTCAAGATTTACAAGAAATTAACATTACAACGTAACTCAAGGTTATGGCGATGGCACCTTTGGTCCATGCGATAATACCCTTAACGTCCAGGTTCCTGTATTCATCGCACGGGCGATGATTAATACGGGCAAATGGGCTACGCAGGGGGATAACCCCTCCTACTATCCCAACATCACGGATCCGAGACTCCGATCTGCTTTGGCAACGTATATTGCCTACGCCGGTGACGTTCCTGATCGCCCTCGATATGGCTCCTTCACTTCGTATGATCAGCCAGCGACGCGCGCTTGGTTCGCACGGACCCTCTGGCCAGCGCTCAACAGCCTCTCGAATCCCTAGCTGCGCGACAATAGTTAGGAGGACAATGAACGTGCCGTGGGCGAGATGATTCTCGCCCACGGCGCTACTATTTGTGAACGCTCGCCCATTACGATATGGCGAGAGGCTTCCCGGTAGTGCCTTCTATTCGACCACGTCTGTCCTATACGAGTAGAACAATGATCACGAAGGGCTACTGGCAATTGCAGCAGGATAATCAAACCTAATTTTCTATTGGATCGCGGCGCGGAATAACATGTGATCTTGCTCTGGTGAAATCGTTGTGCTTCACTTCTTCCTCTGATGGGCCGATCGTAAGTTCGCATGGATATCGCTGGTGTACTTGATAAGGTGAAGCAGTGTGGTACGGGTGAGGCGGTTGAGTTTGGCACAAGTTAAGCGTCGCCGCCGAAAGCCAGTAATTACCCGTAACCTCCTCGTGCTTGCTGGCCTCTTTGCCCTCTTTTGTGGCCTCCTGATTTACGTCCTGATACTTTCACCACGCGGCAATACCTTCGGTGTCGATCGCCTGCCAGCGCAGGCAGATCTGCGCGGTTTTTATGGCGTGGAGACGAACACTAGCGGTCCATTCCGGTGGTCGAAGCCAGAAGCAGATATCGCGATACCGGTTAATGCGCCCGGCCAATACCGAGTCATGATCACCGTACAGAATAGCCCGTCGGCCCCTATGGATCGGCAACTTGCCATCACGAGCGGCGGTGTGACGAAGATCTTTTCGGTTACTCCCGCTCTCCAAGACTATGTCCTTGACACGAGCTTTACGCCGCTAGAGTGGGCGCGTGCGCCTGGGCAAGCCCTTGTCGTCAATCTGCGAACAAGTGTGTATCTCCCAGAGGATGACCCGCGTGCCTTAGGGGTAATCGTATCCCGCGTTGCGGTCATACCTCTGGGAACAATTTCTCCCGATTGGCTATCAGTACTATTGCTCGTTGCTGCTATCGCCATACTTGCTGGAATGTTGAATTACTCAACCCGATCACACCATGTGTTGCTCATTTTCGGCGCGGGCATAGTTGTCGCTGTCGGCATACTTGCTGCTGTTGCGCGCCCGTTTGCACTGGTTCTGGTCTATCTGCCTAGGCTGCATCTCCTTGAATTCTGCCTCGCGTTGGTGGGCGCTATTGCGTTTGTCCTCCTTGCCTCCAGTGTTGCGCGTGCAATACCGCATTCGCTCCCCTCTGTAGTGCCGCCCAAGAATTGGGGGGAAAGTGCAAGGATGCCAAAGGTGGTGTGGATATTAGTGTCCTATCGCCACACTTGGTCGTTTCTAGCGCTTATTATGCTCGGTGGGATATTGCGCTTTGGTAACCTCTTCTCCTTAAGTCTGTGGCTTGATGAGGGGGCGACGATCCATTTCGCTGCTCTCTCTTGGTGGAAAGTTCTCGGCCTCGATGGTCGCTACGATCTCCATCCACCCCTTTACTACGCGCTAGTAAAGCTGATTACTCCACTCGCCTCGCAAGCGATGGCTGGTCGTCTCGTCAGCGCGGTTGCTGGTACGCTGACGGTGGGCATCGTTTATATTATTAATTATCGACTGCTCAATTGGCGTGCCGGTATCGCTGCTGGACTGCTCTTGGCGGTGTCTCCGCTCCATATTTGGTATTCGCAGGAAGGGCGGATGTATGCCCTGGCGACCTTCTTCGTTGCCCTCACGGCCCTTGCTCTTATTGGCTTCCACCAGTCTGTGGATCGCCTTTCTGCACAGATTTGGTGGGCTGTGCTGTTTGGTGTTGTTACAAGTTTAGCGGCCTACTCGGTTTACAGCGCGTTCTACACCCTGATCCCGTTCGGCATCGCTCTCGTCTGGCTTGTGCTACGTCATCGACAGCGGGCTGCGCCACTGCTTGTCGCGAGTGTCGTTGCTGTTGCCCTATATTTCCCGTGGCTTCCTCAACTCTTGCGTACCACGGCGACGGTGCAAGGTGATCCTGCTCTGTTGCAAGGGCGTGAGGATTTACTCGCGGCGAATGCGGAGAGTGTGGGTGGATCGCTCTTGTCATTAAGCGGGGTGGGTGGAACGCTCGGTGTTATGGCGAATAGCCAGCCTTTGTTTTGGAGTCGTTGGCCGATTGCACACGCCGCCTTACTCCTCATTCTCATCTGTGTGGTTGTCGTTGGCGTGGTCATTGCCAGCCGGTGTTCTCTCCTCGCCGCTATCCTAAGCTTGAGTTTCCTTATCGGAACGGTGCTTGTCGCAATTGGAGTGAGTCGTGTAAGTCCGGGCTACGCCGATCGGACGATCCTCTCTGCGGTAGTCGGTTGGTCGATGCTTGCAGGTAGCCTCGTTTTCACCTGGCGTCCACATTGGCTTGGTTCCCTGGGCCTCGTTAGCTTCGCGCTTATCTTGGCTATTACCTTGAATAGCCTTGTTGTCGTGCGTTCTAGTGGGTGGAAGCAGCCGTATCGTGACCTTATCAGCGACACTGCGCGGGTCGCATCACTCGGCCAACCGATCGTTCCGCTCAGTTCTTGGATGCCGTCATTTTTCGAAGCCTATGCGCCGCTGATCGCAACCACGGTTATTATCGATGCCAATGGCAAGCTACTTCTGCCGGTGAGCGACAATCGGACTGCTGATGTGTTCTGGTTGGCCTATGCAGATAATCCTTGGGACGCTATCGAGGCGGTGCGTAAACAGTTAGTGGCCGATGGCTATGAGCGTCGTCTTCATAAATACTATCGGCGAAATCTCTACCTCGATCTCTATGTTCGCTCTGACGCACAGTTTGGCAGCAGTATCAATTTCGATGGAAACTTTGTCAGTGATATGTCGGCCCCAACTGCTCCCCATTGGATATTTCCAGCGGACGGTGCCAAAGCCTTTACGGATGAGTTATCACGATCGACATTGACGCTCAGTAATTCCACGAAGAGTGAGCGCTTTGCTTCCATCGACGTGCCTGTGAATTCTGGAAGCGTAATAACACTAGAGTTTAGCGCGCGAAATAACCTCTCTCAGGAGTCGTTTGGTGCCTCGTTGACGTGCTTAAACGCTACAGGCTCGCCGCTCGAACTCGAATCAAACGAGGGAGCGCAAAATATTCTGGCAGATCAAGGTTGGCATACCGCGCGAACTGCCACCTTCTGCCCAGGCGGAACGGTTAAGATACGGATCAGTCTGCGAAATAGCGGTATCGGCGAAATCAGTTTTCGCGGATTGCGCTTGTATGAAGCGGTCGTACCACCTGAAAATAGATGAATAGGACTCCGAACGATCGCGGCGCTGACCGACTATGCGGAGCGCGGCAAGCATATCCCGAAAGATTTACCCTGATGCTGACACCCCATTTCCGGCGTGCGGCCTTTGCTATACTCCCCGGCGAGTGTGGTGATGCAATGAAGGGCGATGACGCTGGATGGGCCGGGCGTGGCGAAGGGTCGGCAGGAAACGACGGCGTGGTCACGGCAACACGGGAGGCGGAGCCCTCGCTGGAAACGCGGGCGATCATCCTGGCGCGGCACGTCGCTGCCGCCTCACGTTGCGGGCGACCTCGCCACCCTGGCTATGCTAGCGCTGGTCCTGGCGTTGCTGATCGCTTTTTTGACCGCAGCAGCACCGACACGATTCGCGACCGGCGTCGATCGTTATCCCCCGACACTGATCTTCCGCAACTTTTACGGTGTGGAGACGAATGCGGGCGGGGCATATCGTTGGGCCAAGCCGAGCGCCGCGCTGACTTTCCCTGTCGCCGCTCCGGCTACCTATCACCTCGCCCTGACCCTTAGTGATGCGCCAATGGCGGTGCCCAGACCGGTGACGGTTTACGTCAATGGTGTGCAGGTTGGCACCGTCACACCCGAGGCTGCGCCGCGCGAATATCCGTTCACTGTCGCTCTCCCGCTCACCGCCTGGGCGCGCGGTGCCGACCGCACGCTGACCGTCGAACTGATCGCCCCCGCCTTCGTGCCGCCCGGCGATCAACGCCCGCTCGGCACGCTCCTCTCCAGGATCACGGTCAGCGCCGAGCAGACACGCGCGGGTGGATTCCTGCCGCTCTACCTCGGCGCACTGCTGGTATTGGCCGCGTGCTATACCGCCGCGCGCCTCATTGGCCTGACGTGGCGCGGTGGCGGCAACGGGTGCGGGGTGCTGCTGGCGGGCTTTGGCCTGTTCGCTGCGCTCGATCGGAGTGCCGCTCTCTGGGTTGTTTGCCAACCGTTAGTCAACCCGCCGGTATTCGGCGGTCTTTTGCTCGTCCTCCTTGGCCTGGCACTGCTCGCGCGGGCTGCTCTACGCGCTCCGCTCGACGCAGCGACGGTTGATGGTTCGCCGCTATCTTCGGATGGTGACGGTCTCACTTTCTGGTCGCGCCGCAGCCTGCCGTTCCTGCCGATCTTTGCCCTCGCTGCCGGTGTGCGGCTCTACCATTTCGAGCGACTGAATCTGTGGTTCGATGAAGGGGCGACGATCCTGTTTGCGCGCCTGCCGTGGGCAACTGTCCTCGGTTTCCATGGGCAATACGAGCCACACCCGCCACTCTATTACGCCGCCGTCAAGCTGATCGAACTGGTGCTGCCGGTCGTGAGCGCGGGGCGTCTCCTGAGTGTCGTCGCCGGGACGCTGACAGTTGCGGTCATCTACGCGCTGGCGACGCGATTGCTCGGCAGGGGGGCGGGGCTGGTCGTCGCGCTGGTGCTGGCGCTCTCGCCGTTGCATATCTGGTACTCGCGCGAGGCCCGGATGTACGCCCCCGCTGTGTTGCTCATCGCCTGTGCCGCGCTGGCGCTCGCCGGCTTCGCGCAGGCCGGAACGCGACGGGCGCGCTGGGGCTGGGCGGCGCTCTACGGTCTGTCGTGCCTGTTAGCGATGTATGTCGTCTATAGCTCGCTCTACCCGCTCGCGGCGCAGGGCGCGATCGTGCTCGCGCTCACCTGGCGGTATCGGCGTCGGGCGCTGCCGCTCTGGGCGGCGCTGGCACTTGCGGCGGTCGCCTATCTGCCCTGGTTGCCGCAGATCTTCTCGGGGGTCAACAGCCTCGCCGATCGCTCCGGGGCGTTGGGTCCGACGCCGGGTCGCCTGCGTGATCTCCTGCTTGCTACCTTTGGGTTAGGCGGTGTCGGTCAACGCGGCGAAAGTTTTTACCCTGGCGTGTGGGAAGCGCAAGCCCCCTGGCATGGGCTCTTCTTGTTCGTGCTCGCTCCGGCCATCGTGCTTGGCCTGGTCGCGCTCGCACGTCGCTCGGCGCTGGCCGCGCTGACGACGGGGGTGTTGCTGGTCGGGACGATCGTCGTCGCGACCGCCACGAGTGCGTATAGCCCCGGCTTCGCGCCGCGCACGCTGCTCCCCGTCGTGCTTGGTTGGGCAATGCTGGTCGGCGCGGCGACGTTGCTGCGCCGACCGCGCTGGTTGATGGTCACCGCTCGCGTTGGGATCGTCGGAGCCTTGCTCCTCTCCATCGGCAGCCTGCGCGCGATGGAGGCCGGGGCTGAGAAACAACAGTATCGCGAAGCCGCCGTCGCCGGGGCGGTTGCGGCAACATTCGGCCAGCCGCTGGTGGCGATCGGCTACATGACGGCGTTCTTCGATGCGTATGCCCCACCGCTGGCCTATGCCGAGCGGCCTTACCTCGATCGCCTCGCAGCCGGTGCGGCGACGCCTACGGCCCTCTGGCTCGCCTACGGTGAAGACCCCTGGGAAGATATGCCGGCGGTGCGCACCCGACTCGGGGCGCTCGGGTACGAGCGACTCGCCCATCAGCAGTTCGGCGACACGATTTTTCTCGACCTCTTCGCCCGGCGCGATGCGACCCTTGGCGTACCGGTGCAACTCGCCAGCGACTTTGCGGCTGAAGGTGGCGCACCGAAGCGCTGGCAACTCCCGCCGACCGGGGCGCGTGTCGAGGGCTCCGGTCAGGCGGCAGAACTTCGCTTGCTAAGTGATGTGGGTACGGTGCCTCGGGCCAGTCTGAGCCTCCCGGTGCGCCCGGGCGATCTGTATATCGCCCAGGTGATGATGGATGCCGAATTAACTAGCGGGCGCGGACTTGCCTCGCTCTCGTGCCTCGACGCGGCAGGAACGACGACAGCGATTGTCTCGGCTGAAACACCGGGCGCAACGGGGGGCTGGCAAATCGTGCGGGCGGCACTCTGGTGTCCCGCTGGCTCGGCACAGGTGCGGATCGATCTCGACAATCGCGGCGTTGGCACCGTCTCCTTCCGCGATACGCGCCTGCTGATGATCACGCCTACCGCACCATAGGGCAAAGATATGCGGGCGGGGGTACAGCACCCCGCCCGCGTTGTTGCTTTCCTCTTTGCTGGCAACTGCTCAGATGCTCAGTACCGCCAGCTCATCCAATTCGGCGTTGATCTGGTTCCAGCGCGAGTACAACCCCTCCAACTGCTCGTGCAGGCGGTCGTACTCCTGACTGAGTTGGGTCAGGCGCTCGACCTGACCGGCCGCGCCTGCCGCCTCCATTTCGCCAGCCATCTGGTTCAGTCGCTCTTCCCACGCGCCGATCTGCTTCTCGGCCTCGGTGAGTTGCTTCTGGCGCTCGCGCAGGCGGCGTTCTTCGCCACCGCGCCCGCGCCGTTCGCCGGTGCCGTTCGCTGTGGTCGCATGGCCGTTCTCGGGGCGCTTGGCTGCCGTGCCGTTAGTCGTGCCGTTGCCGGAGATCGGCACGGTTGCTTGCTGGACCTCGCGCGGTGCAGCTTCCTTGCGCTTCTCGTCTTTTTTGTTGTCCTTCTTGTCCTTCTCGTTGCGCCCGCCTGCGGTCCGCACGTAGTCGGTGTAGTTGCCCTTATACGGATTCAGGCGGTGATCGTCGCCGATCGCCCATACCTGCGTTGCCAACCGGTCGATGAAGAACCGGTCATGCGAGACGAGGAGGAGGGTGCCATCATACTCATCCAGCACACTTTCTAGTGCCTCGCGCGCCTGGATGTCGAGGTGGTTCGTCGGCTCGTCGAGGATGAGGAAGTTCGCCCGCGCCAGCGTGAGCTTCGCCAGCGCAAGACGACTGCGCTCGCCACCGGAGAGGGCGGCGACCGTTTTGAAGACATCATCGTCGGAGAAGAGGAACCGTCCGAGCAAAGTACGCGCCGATTCCTCGTTCATCGGATAGGTGTCATAGATCGTTTCCAGCGCCGTGCGACTGAGGTCCAGTTGGTCATGCCCCTGGGCATAGTAGGCCGGGCGCACGTTGGTGCCGAAGTAGAAGCGCCCCGACAACGACTTGATCTCGTCCATCAACGTCCGCAGGAAGGTCGTCTTGCCGCCGCCGTTCGGTCCGATCAGCGCGACACGTTCGCCGCGCTCGATCTCCAATTCCGGCGTGTGCATCAATTCGACTTCTTGCGCGCCGTTCTTGTAGCCGATGCGGAGCTTGTCGGTACCGAGGACGACGCGCCCGCTCCGCAGGTCGGCGTTGATCGCCAGCCGTAACTTCTCGGTTTCCTGCGGGCGCTCGATCCGCTCCAGGCGGGCGAGGCGGGTGGCACGACCACGCGCCTCCTTCGCTCGCTGTCCGGCCTTGTATTTGCGGATGAACTCCTCGGTGTGCGCGATGATCGCCTGCTGCGCCTCGTACTCCTTGAGGCGTCGCGCCATCCGCTCTTCACGCAGCGTCAGGTAGCGCCCGTACCCTGCCGGATAATCTTCCAGCCGCCCGAAGGTGAGATCGAGGGTGCGCCCGGTGACTTTGTCGAGGAAATAGCGATCGTGGGAGACGACGATGAACGCGCCGTGGTGGGAGATCAAGAATCCTTCCAACCATTCGAGGGCGGCGAGATCGAGGTGGTTCGTCGGCTCATCGAGGAGGAGGAGATCGGGCGCTTCCAACAGGGCCTTCGCCAGGGCAATGCGCGTCTTCTGCCCGCCGCTGAGGGTCTGCACTTTCATATCCCAGTTCGACTCGTTGAAGCCGAGCCCGTGCAGGACGGCCTCGGTGCGGTGCTCGATATCGTAGCCACCGCCTGTCTCGAAGGCGACCGACGCGGCGTCATATTCGGTCATCAGCCGTTCGAGGGTTGCATCGTCGCTTGCCTCGCTGAGGGCAAGCTCGATCTCGGTCATCCGTGCGCGGAGGATGTGGAGCGGGGCGAAGGCATCCATCGCCTCTTCGCGCACATTGCGGTCGCTGTCGAACCGTGCTTCCTGGGCGAGATAGGTGATCCGCAAGCCGCGCATCGGGGCCATGATCCCGCCGCTCAGATGCTCGATCCCGGCGATGATCTTCAGCAGGGTCGATTTCCCCACACCATTCGGCCCGACGATCCCGATATGTTCCCCTTCGTTCACCTGGAAGGTGACGCCGGAGAAGATCAGGTCGCTGATATACCGTTTCTCAAGGTCGTTGATCGTCAAAATAGTTGCTGGCATGGCCGTGCTCACTTCTCCACGCTGGCCGCGCACCGCTCACGGGCGCGCAGCGACAATTGGTTGCAAGGATGATTCGTGAGGCGGGCGATGGGGCTTGTGCGCTGGCCCGTAACCGGGAAAGGTGGCGGGATGTTGGGAGCAGTCATGCCGTTGGGATGATTAACGTGAGACGACAACCCGATATGCGACGCTACCGTAGTAGTGCCGAACGGTCATCGCCCCTGCTCATTGCCTTACCCGCGCGCCGTCTCGAACCAGGGGCGGTCAATCGAGAACGGCTGCGCCTAAACAGAGCGGTGTGCTCACCTGGAAACCTCGCTCGTACTTCATCTTGCTCGTCGGACGCAGAAATCCAGCGGTACGTTAGCCCGACAGCGTTATTGTAACAGTGTCGTAGTGTCAACGGCAACGGTGAGACGCCTTTGAGTTAGGGCTCATGCGCGAGTGGTGGGCTGGCGACTTCAGTCGCCAGCCCGCTCATGTTAAAGTTTGCCACCGTCATCAGTCGCTAGTCGCACTCACGCATTCCCCCTGACTTTTCAGCCAAGCATGCTCTCGTTGGTGGCGCATCGCCGCGCGATTGACAGGTCAGCAGCGAGGGGTTGTTGGGCCTGGGGTATTGGCCGCAGCCACGAGCGGATCGCGGTGAACCTGTAGGTTCGCCCTGGTACCGTCCGTCTCGACCGCCATCACGTATAATCCCCGCATGAATATGATGGACACTCGGCCAACGGGCGACGACTACGATCGCTTCGCCCCATTTTACGACCTCGAATTTGCGGAGTTCGATGATGATCTGCCCCTGTACTTCGCGTTCGCGGAGCATAGTGGTGGACCAATCCTCGAACTCGGCTGCGGGAGCGGTCGGGTCGTGGTGCCGCTGGCCGAAACCGGCTATGAAGTCACCGGTGTCGATCTCTCCCCGGCAATGCTGACATTGGCGCGTGATGCGGTCGAGCGCGCTGGCGTGGCCGACCAAGTGACGTTGCTCGAAGACGATATTCGCACACTGGCGAAGATTGGCGACCGCAGTTTCGGGCTCGCGTTCAGCGCGATCAACTCCTTCTTGCACCTGGCGACGCAATCGGATCAACTGGCTGCGCTCGGGGTGGCCTCGCGGCAGTTACGCCCTGGTGGCGTCCTCGTACTCGATCTCTTCCCGCCACACCCCGACATCCTGAACGAGTACGATGGGCGACTCCTCCACGCTGGCACGTACGCTGACCCGCACACCGGCGAGCGAATCGACAAGTTCTCCTCAACCGTGCTCGACTCCGCCGAGCAGCGGATGGATACGACCTTTTTCTACGATCGCCTTCACGCCGATGGTCGAGTCGAGCGTACCGCCGCGCCATTCACGTTCCGCTATATCACCCGCTACGAACTGCAATTACTCCTCGAACGCGCAGGCTTCATCGATGTCACCTTCTATGGCACCTACGATCTCGAACCTTTCACCGCCGCTAGCGACCGGATGATCGCCGTCGCTGTTCGGCCTGAGTGACGGATGCCTGCCGATCATCGTGGCTGCTGCGGTTCCCGCAGGCCGCGTGCGTGCAGTAGTTCGTCCACCCATCCCGCTGCTTCTGCCGATAGTTCCGGGGGTGGCGGCGTTTGGCGATAATCGATCCGATAGTCGTAGCGGGCGCTGCGATAGATCAGCGCCAGCGCCACATTGAGATCGAGCGGAATATCGGCATCCGGGTAGCGCAGCGGGATCGGGACGATAGGGATCGGCTTCGTGAGCGCAACCGGCCAAATTTCGATCGTCGGGCGACGTGCGGCGCGGCTGAGGAAGATGAAGTATGGAGCGTTCGGTAGCGGCTGCACGAGTTCTGGCCGCCGACCGCCGCGCAAAAGATCGATTTCCAACAAGTGTGCAGCGCTGCGGAAAATCTCGCGCCGTTTCCGCTCGTAGGCGTCGGCGTCATTGATGCCGGGTCTTTTATTCACCGGCGACAAGATTTCGATCGCCGTTACCAGCACGTCATCGGCGACCGTCCGAATCTCAAGCCGGTGGTAGCGGGTTGGTAGCTCCATCGTTACGGTACCGGTGAGCGGAGCAGGAGCAATCGTCGTTGCCCCGCCCCGTAGCGGTGGAAGGGGGGCTTCGCGTTCGAACACCCCAACATCGGGTATGAAGCGATTCGGGGCAATCGCCAAGGTTTCTGTGGCCATATAGGGAATAATCACTGCGCTGTATTGTTGCCCGAGCAACGGTTGAATTTGGTCGCTTATGGCGATTGCTAATCGCGCTTGTACATCAGGCCAGAAAGCAGAGGCTTCCAGATAAGGATCCATGCCGGGGAAAATAGGCTCCATCGAGCACCTCCTGAAACAGATGGGCGGCCTAGCCTGATTGTTGATGAGTATAAACGTTCTTTATGTGATGCGGATTAAAAAGAATCGCTCCGGCCCCTTGTGGGAAACGGAGCGATTCGAAAAGCGGTGATGACAAGCAGGGATAGGCTATGTCATCGCCGCCGTCTCGCGCACCGGGCGACCTTGACCGACCTCCAAGACGTAGTCGATGATCCGCCCCGGAATGTTCACGCCGGTCGGCGCGATCGAGTTGCGGAACTCCATTGTGTAGTTGACCTCGATCACGGTGAAGCTGTCACCGTCCTCGATCAGGTCGATCGCCACGGCACCACCACCGACCGCGCGTGCGGCCGCGCGGCAGATCCGGTTGAGTTCCGGCGTCACCGGGCAGTTATCGGAGATGCCGCCGCGCGCCGTGTTGGTGATCCAGTGCTTGCTGTAGCGATAGATCGCGCAGATCGTGTCGTCGCCGACGACGAAAGCGCGGATGTCGCGGTCCGGCTTGCCGATATATTCCTGGATGTAATAGGTCGAGTGGTGGAATGAGCCCAGGATCTCCTTGTGTTCCAGGATCGCTTCCGCTGCGTCGCGGTCGTTGATCTTGGAGAGGAGGCGACCCCAGGAGCCGATCGGTGGCTTGAGGATCGCCGGATAGCCCATCTCTTCGATCGCTCGCAGCGCCGACTCTGGCGTGAACGCGATCGTCGTCTTGGGTGTCGGCACCCCTGCGCGGATCAGGGCGGTCGAGGTCAGCAGCTTGTTCCCGCAGACCTCCGCCACGTCGAAGGTGTTGACCGTGGGGATCCCCCAGTCGTTGAAGACGCGCAGCGCATGGAGCGCCCGCGTGTGGTTGATCGACCGTTCCAGAATGACATCGTACTGTGTGAGCGGCTGATCGAGTTGCAGCGTCAGATCCGGATCGTCGATCCGCGACCATGACACTCCACGCTGATCGAGTTCCGCGAACAGCAGCTTTTCCTCGACGCGCACCCGCGAGAGGAGTACCCCAACGTGCATGATCCCTATGCCTCCGTCTCGCCGCGCTTGCCTGCTGCCGGGCCACCCGACAGTACCTCACCGATAATCGCCACCGCCTGATCGACCTCAGCCTCCGTCAGGAGCATCGGCGGCAAGAAGCGCAACGTTGTCGCGCCCGCCGAGAGGCAGATGACGCCGCGCTCCTGCAACATCCGCATCGGTTTCGTAGCGCGCTCGCGCAACTCGACGCCGATCATCAGGCCGCGCCCGCGCACATCGCGGATTTTCGGATGATTCAATGCCCGCACCTGCTCCATGAAGTAGTTGCCCACACGGATCGCCTGTTCGAACAGTCCTTCTTCACGCAGCGCCGTCAGCGTTGCCGTCCCTGCCGCGCAGGCGAGCGGGTTACCGCCGAAGGTCGTGCCGTGACTGCCTGCTGGGATCCGGGCGGCGACTTCTTCGGTCACCAGCGTCACCGCGAGAGGGAAGCCGTTGGCGATCCCCTTCGAGACGCAGAGGATATCGGGGATGACGCCCCACTGTTCGCAGGCGAAGAGGGTGCCGGTGCGGAAGGCGCTTTGGATCTCGTCGAGGATCAGGAGTGCGCCCGTGCGCCGCGCGATCTCGAGGGCGGCGGCGAGATAATCGTCGCTCGGCGCATATATCCCGCCCTCGCCCTGAATCGGCTCCAGGATGATCGCCGACGTTTGCTCGTTCACCGCCGCGCCGAGCGCGTCGATGTCGTCATAGGCGACGTGGCTGAAGCCTTCCATCAACGGCAGGAAGGGGTCGCGGTATTTCTTTTCCGCCGTCGCGTTGAGCGCGCCGAGCGTACGACCGTGATAGCCGCGTTTCGCCGCCACGACGTTCGTCCGCCCGGTGGCGACGCGCGCAAATTTCAGCGCCGCCTCGACCGCCTCGGTGCCGGAACTGCTGAGGAACGAGCGGTTCAGCGCGGGCGGGGCCATCTCGCCGAGTACGTTTAGGAAACGTGCCCGCGTATCGTTGTAGAAGCTGCTGTGGCAGTTCGTGAGGATATCGACCTGTTCCTTGATCGCCGCGCTCACCGCAGGGTGGGCATGGCCGAGGATATTGACCCCATAGTTACTGTAGAGATCGAGATATTCTTTCCCCTCGCTATCCCAGAGCTTGGTCCCCTGGCCGCGTACCAACGCGATCTCGCGCTTGGCATAGAGGCCGATTAGGTGTGCATCTTCTGTATCGGTGATCGATGAGAGTTCGAGCATGGTGGACATGGTGCATTCCTCTCTGTGGTTGGTGGCTGTTCGGCCAGACTGCGGTGGCTACGCTGCGGTGAGAAGCCTCGGCTTTCAGTTGAAGAGATCGGCAACGCGGAAATCGAATCCCGGCAGAAGTTCGGGTGCTGCGAGCCGATCGTCGTCTTTCAGCGTGGCGATCGGCTCGGGCGAGCCGGATCGCCACACATCCACCTCTCGCCTGCCGGGCCAGATAATCCAGACGAATTGCACCCCAGCCGCGAGATATTGCTGCGCCTTCGCGGCCATTTCCGGGCGATGTTGATCCGGGGACGCCACTTCGATCGCCAGATCGGGAGCAACGCGCAAATAACTTCGTCGCTCTATCGTGCCTTGCGCTGGTTGATTCGCTAATCGTGATGTACTGATGAATGCGATATCTGGCGCGAAGACAGTATCTCCTTCATCTGGATGTGAGAGGAGATAGCCAGTTTCCGCTGCTGTTACCGCACCCAGCCTGTGCGTCTTTACAAAGCTATGAAGAGGCGCTGAGAGGTTAAGCGTGACCTCACCATGCTCGAAGCCTGTTGGTGACATCCGCACCAATCTCCCTGCTACTAATTCGTATCGCCATAAGTCGTGTGGGTTATCGGGCCAGCGCAGCAACTCATCCGCTGTGACGCGGCGCTCGACTCCCGGCACTGGCTCGGCCCACGGTGCAATTGTCGATACCATTGCTGCCTCCTCGCCTGGTCGGATCTCTAGCTCGTCTTGGCTAGTAGCTACTTGCGTATTGCGTCAACGACCTGGATTATTCGGGGAGCGCTATTTCCTGATAGACATCTGCCAGCGCGAGTGAGCAGTCGATCGTTGGCAAAGCCAGCGTAGCGTCGAGCCCGACCGCCTCGGAGAAGAGCCAGAGATCATTAGCCTGCCGCACGAAATGTTCGATGCGCGGCGTCTCCTGCGTGATGAGCACGTACTCGTCCAGCGATGCTATCGTGCGATAATGCTGGAACTTTCTGCCCCGATCACGGCTCTCGGTCGAGGGTGACAAGACCTCGATGATCACTTTCGGGTTGAGCAGCGTATCCGGTGCGCTCGGCCCGAATCTTGGCTGCCCACAAACCACGGTAAGATCGGGATACGTGAATAGGTTGGCTGCTTGAACGAAGAGGCGCAAGTCGCTTGGGAGTACCCTGCACGGTTTGCCGCGCAGTTGTGCGTGGAGACTTGCTCCCGTATTCATAGCGATCAGATTGTGGACAAAACTGGCCCCGGCCATCGCCAGCACTTCGCCGCCATAATACTCGTGTTTCGTCTCGCTGGCCCGCTCGAATTCCAGGTAATCCTCGACCGACATCGTCGCGTTCGGTTGTGCTGCCATCGCCGTTAGCTCCCCTCACAAGGCTATCTTCTTATAGCGTAAGTATAGCCCCTGCGAAGTGACGTACCGATTCAGGCCATGATCGTCGTACCGGAACCTTCGAGCGCGCGGCTGATCGGTCGGTCCACACGGGCATCGGCGAAGATGACACGCCCGACGCCGCGCTCGATCGCGTCCTGCGCCGCGCTGACCTTCTTCTTCATCCGACCCTGGGCCATCGCGCCAGCCTCGGCCATATTCGCCAGGCTGATCGAGGTGACTAAGCTATTCTCGTCTTGCACGTCGGCGAGCAGGCCGGGCGTGTTGGAGAAGACGAGGAGCTGATCCGCGCCCAAGGCGACCGCTAGTTCGGTCGCCAGCTTATCGCCATCCACGTTGATCGCCTCGCCCTCGCGCCCAAACGCGGGTGGCGTCAGGACCGGCAGATAGCCCGCGCCGACGAGGAGGGTCAGCAGGGTGGTATCGACATCCTCGATCGAGCCAGCGTAATCGCCGCGCAGCATCTTCGGCTTGCCGTCTTCGAGGACGCGGATCGCCGGTTTGCGTCGTCCGGTGGCGATCTTGCCGTCAATGGCGCTCAACCCGACCGCGTTGACGCCGCGCTTCTGCAAGCCTTCGACCAGATTCTTGTTGATCTTGCCGCAATAGACCATCAACATCACATCGAGAGTCTCTCGATCGGTGAAGCGGCTGGACTGCCCGTTCTGCGACGTGACATGGCGCGGCTCGATGCCAAGCTGTTTCGAGATCCGGTCGAACTCCGCGTTACCGCCGTGGATAAAAACGGTTGGTTCTTCGACACGCGCCAGATCGTCCAAGAAGGCTTCGTAATTGAGTCCGGCGCTCCCGCCGAGCTTGATGACCAACATCGGGCGCTCCTTTCGGTCGCTGTAATGACGAATGACGAATAGGTTGCGTGAATGGGTGTCCTCACCTAGCGGCTATCGTCGTTGTTTGTTCGTCACTCGTCATTCGTCACTCGTCATTACACTGGGTGGAGGCCGGAGAAGCCCAGCCCTGCCGTCTCAGGGAAGCCGCAACGGACATTCATCGCCTGTACGCCCATGCCAGACGCGCCTTTCATCAGGTTGTCGAGCGCGGAGATGACGACGACGCGCGGCGTCCCGGAGAGTTCATCGATCTCGAAGCCGACATCGCAGTAGTTCGTGCCCGCGAGGATTTTGGGTTCCGGGTAGCGATGAAGCCCGGACGATTCTTTCACCAGGCGCATGAACGGCTCATCTTTATAGGCCGGGCGGTAGATCCGCCAGAGGTCTTTATCGGTCAGCCGCTCTTTGAGGAAGACGTGGGAGGTGGTGACGATCCCGCGCACCGACTCGACCGAGGTGACGCTGAGCGCGACCTGCGGCACATTGCCGTCGAAGGTGCATTCCTGAATGATCTCGGCGCTGTGACGATGGCCGGTCGGCTTGAACGAGCGGATCACGCCGCTGCGCTCGGGGTGGTGGCTCCCCGGTCCGCTCTCGCCACCGGCACCGGACGAGCCGACCTTCGACTCGATCACTGTCGGCATGGCGAGGTCGACAATCCCGGCCTTGAAGAGCGGGTAGAGCCCCAGGATCGCGGTGGTGGCGGTGCAACCAGCGCCGCTGATGAAATTGGCGGTCTTGATCTCCTCGCGGTGAAGCTCTGGGATCCCGTAGGTAAACGCGCCGAGCAGATCGGGGTGCGTATGCGCGTGGCTATACCACTTCGGGTAGTCCTGAGGATTGTTGAGCCGGTAGTCGGCGCTGAGGTCGATGATGATCGATGCCTTATCGCGCAAATTCGGCACACTCTCCATGCTCATGCCGTGGGGCAGGCAGAGGAACAGCACATCGCAGGGCTCCAGATTATCGCGCGAGACATACTTCAGTTGCGTCCGTTTCCGCAGATTCGGGTGGGTCGTGTGAACGAACTTGCCCGCACTCCGCTTGGATGTCGCCTGCTTGATCTCCACATGCGGGTGGTCGAGCAGGAGGCGCAAGAGTTCGCCCCCCGCATAGCCCGACGCCCCGATGATCGATACCGTTGTCATGCCTTAGCTCTCCTTCTATTTATCCCTGGAAAGGACGATTTAACGCAGAGGGCGCAGAGGAGCGGGAGCGCGCAGAAAGGGTTAATGAAAGATATGGGAGGAAATCAATCGGAATGTACTCTTTCTCTTCTGTTCTCTGCGTCGCTCCCTCTCTTCTGCGCCCTCTGCGTTAAATCGCCATCCCGTTGCTGCTTATCGCCCGGCCAGCGTTGCCTCGCGCTGTTCGGCGAGGGTGGTCATCTTCTTCACCAGATGGTCGACGATCTCCCCGGCGATGTCGGTGTCGGTCGTCTCGCGCAGGCCGTGGAACTCTGCGCCGACATTGATCTCGATCACTTTCAACCCTTCGTCCGTCTCGATCAGATCGACGCCCATGATCTCGCCTCGGACGGAGCGCGCCGCGCGCAACGCCAGATCTTCGATCTCCGGCGTGACCGGGCAATGGGTCGAGGTCGAGCCGCGTGCGGTGTTGGTAATCCAATGCTCCGCGTTGCGGTATGACGCAGCCACGACGCGGTCGCCGACGATGAATGCGCGGATGTCGCGGCCCGGTTTCTTAATATATTCCTGGATATAGAAGATCGAGTGGTGATATGAACCGAGACTTGCTTTATGCTCCAGGATCGCCTCGGCTGCCGCGCGCCCATTGACCTTTGCCAAAAGCCGACCCCATGATCCGGTATTCGGCTTGAGAACGACCGGGTAGCCCAACTCCTCGATCGCTTCGAGCGCCGACTCCGGCGTATAGGCGATCAGGGTGCGTAGCGTCGGCACGTCATGTTCGATGAATGCCATGTTGGTGTGAAACTTATTGTCGCAGAGGGTGGTCGTCTCGAAACTATTGATCGTGGGGATCCCCCAACTCTGCAAGAGGCGCAGGGTATATTCTGCTCGTGAGTGGACGAGGCTGCGATCGAGGACCAGATCGACCTCCGGGAAGCGCTGTTTCCCCAGGTCGAACCAGATCTCGCGGTCGAACACACGCTCGACCGCGACGTCGCGCCGTGCCGCCGCCGCCAGGATCGCTTTTTCCTCTGTCCGCAAATGTGAGACGAGCATCGCCAATTTCACTGCAAGCCTCCGAGCTTAGTCGTGGGTCGTACCCTGAAGGGCATAAATGAGTCATGGGTCGTGAGTGACGAGTGTCGGGTACCGGGTAGGCCGGTGCATTTCCTATTCGTCACTCGTACCCTCAAGGGCATGAATCATTCGTCATCGGGCAAGGCTGGTGAGCGCCCCAACGAGGATGTCGATCGCGCGAAGAAATTCCGCGACCTCGATCCGCTCGTTCGGGGTGTGGTCGAGTTTGGAATCGCCGGGGCCATAGGCCACGATCGGGCAACCCCAGGTCGGCCCGACGATATTCATGTCGGCGGTACCGGTCTTCACCTTCAGGCGCGGTTTGCCGCCCGCCGCGCGGATAGCCGGTAGAAAGGCGCGTACGATCGGTGAGGTGCGCTCCCCACGGAATGCGGGCAGCGCCTCGGCCACCACGACCTCCGTGCTGGCCTCGATCTCCGCCGCCGCATCATCCGCGCTGGCCTCGATCCGGGCGAGGTCGTGTAGGATCGCCGTCAGGGTCGCGCCGTCGAGATCGAGCGGCAACCGGAACCCCATCCGCAGTTCGATCTGCTCGTGGAGACCGTCGGTGGTGGTATTGACGCCGCGCAGCTTCGGCTCAAGGCGGTCGAATGCGGCGGTGCGGCCATCGTTGAACTCGGCGGCGTAGCCGGTCACGCGATTCCAGAAATCAACCGCCACCTGCGGCGCGGTCGCGACCGGCGCGGCGGAATGTGCCCCCGATTGTTTGAGGGTGTAAGTGGCCGACATACTGCCCTTGTAGCCGAGGACCACGCTATCCCAGCCGCTGGGCTCTCCGATGACCGCGAATGCCGGGCGATAGCGGTCCACGATATGGAACGCGCCCGCCGAGTCGGCTTCTTCGCCGACCGCGCCGATCACCGTCAGGCGGATCCCCGCCTGGGCCGCGCGTGTCGCCGCGCAGACGAACGTCGCGAGTGGCCCCTTTGCATCGACCGAACCGCGCCCGTGGAGGACGCCGTCTTCGATCCGCACCGGGATCTCGCCCGGTACCGTGTCGATATGCCCAAGCAAGACAACTTCGGTCGAGCCTGCACCGATTTGCCCGATCGCATTGCCCGCTTCGTCGATCATCGTCGTGAATCCACGCGCGGCCATCGTCGCACAGAGGTATGCGACCGCCGCGCGTTCCTGGCCGGAGCGGCTGGGGATCGCGACGAGATCATGCAGCACCGCGACATCAGCGGCGTGCTGGTTGGTCGCGTCGTTTGGCTGCGGCGTCGCGAGATTTGACCGGTTGGTGTCAGGCGCCGACATTGGCGGCTTGCCTCCCCCGTGATCGGGCGGCGCGGCGACGACTTGCAGAATATAGTCGGCGATCGGCCCGGCGACATCGACCCCCGCCGTCTCGAACGCGCGGAAGGCGTTGATCGTGCCGACCTCGTTCACGAGCAGGCCGCGCGGGCTTTCCAGCAGATCGACCTCGAAAACACCACCGCCGAATGCGCGTGCTGCGCGCCGTGCTAGGTCGGCGATTTCTGGGGTCAATGAGCAAGGGATATGCGCCGCACGCCGGTCGCGGCTCGTCACCCAATCATTCGATTGGCGATACTCCGCCGCTAACGGCTCCTCGCCGATGACGAGCACACGAATATCGCGGCCTGGCTTGGCAATATGCTCCTGCAAGAAGTAGACATGCTGCCGATCGGTCCCGAGCATCGCCTTGTGTTCCAGGATCGCCTCGGCGGCTTCGCGGTCTTCGATCAGCGCCAGGAGTTGTGTATCGCCGCCCACCAACGGCTTCGTCACCACCGGATAGCCCATCCGCTCGATCGT
>JAABUN010003061.1_pt1 | contig 27205 bp, 27 predicted proteins | sample 5559311 | NCBI WGS metagenome assembly JAABUN01 (sample SAMN10711877, study PRJNA513370) | rock metagenome | isolation source: Antarctica rocks | place: Antarctica: Victoria Land, Siegfried Peak sud
GAGCAGGTCAGGGCGCCAACTGCGGATGATGGCCAGCATCGCCTTCTGCAGCTCACGTGCCTCCTTCAACATTGCGTGCGCGCGACGAGCCAAGGTCCGCAGCGCCACCACGGTGCTGGTCGTCTCGGTGTCCCAGGAGGCGTGCACTCGCAGGTTCGAGGCAGTGTTGAGCATCGCGGCGAGCTTCTGGCCGCGGAACCTGACTCGGATGGGCTCCGGCGCGGCGATCACGAGGCTGAACACCTGTAGCTGCGCCTCGGTGGAGGCATTGATCGCGGAGCGCCGAGCAGCCAAGAGCACCGACAGTGCTTGGCGCTCGCCCCCGCCGCGCGGTGTTCCCAACCGCGGTCGGGCCATCGCCTCACGTGCGGCTCGGATCGCATCGAGTGGATCGGACTTCGCCCCGTTGCGGCGCGCAGCCCGCTTGGGTCGGTCGAGCTCGACGACGATCTCCTGGCGCTGCGCCAAGTGACGCGCCAGGCCGGCGCCGTGCCCACCGGTCCCCTCGATCGCCCAGGCCCGCAACGTCGCGTGGTTGTTGGCGAAGTCCACCAACTGGGCATAGCCATTCGCGGTGGCCTCGACAGTGATCTCGCCGAGTACCCCGCCAGTGGCCGCGTTGATTGCCGCGGCTGAGTGGGTCCCAACGTGGGTGTCGACGCCGATGACGACATCGACCACCTCGCCTAGATCGGTCAGACTGTTCAAGCGTTCTCTCCTTCGCCGGATGGGGACGTGGGTTCCGGTCCGGGACGGAGGTTCGGCAGGACTGTGATGAGACACGCCAGGCGCCGCTAACGCCAGGTGGTCAAGCTCCTGATCAGGCCAGCTCCTCCGGCCGGGCCGGGGCCGGTAACCACGAGCGGACATGTCGCAGCAAGGCAGTTACGCCAGTCACTCCAAGGGTCACACCCGTGGTCACCAACCCACAGCCCACCACCATCAGGCTGCGTACGCGATCCTCACAGTCTTACCACCGCAAAAGGGGTTCGGGAGCGCAGTTCACCTGGGGCGGTAAGCGTCGGCGCGGTGCTCGATCGCCACGATGGTGACGATGTCAGTGATTCGATAGATGATCCGGATGTTTCCGCGACGAGCGCTGTGCAGTCCCGACATCTGGAATCGAAGTGCCTTGTCGACGCGCCGGGGGTTCACAGCCAACGGGCCCTGTAGCCACTTCGAATGGTCGGTCGACATGCCGCGGTCGCGGCTCGGCCCCCGGCATACGACCACGAACGAGCCCTGCATGACATGCCCGTGTCTCCAACACGTTTAGTCGCAGGCCCGTTCCTCGCCTGAGTGGTGGGCGCTAGCGTGGCGGGGTGACATGTCCCAAGCCCGTGTGCGTCGTCCGTGCTGCCGAACTGCTCGAGGCCGACCCGACGTCGGGGATGCTACGTCAGCGTGCTTTCGAGGTGCCCGGCTTGTGGGCGGGCCAGGTGATGACCGAACCTGGCGTCTTCTCGGGGTGGCACCACCACGACTCCAACAGCTCGATGCTCTATGTCGTCCGCGGGGTGCTCCGCCTCGAGTGCGAGGGCGTCGAGGGCTGGGTCGACGCCCTCCCAGGCGACTACGTCCGGGTCCCGGCATTCACTGTGCACCGAGAGTCGAACCCGGGACGTGAGCCCTCATTGGCCGTCATCGCGCGGTCCGGTGTCGGCATTCCCACGGTCAACGTGTCGCACGCCCCGCCCCCACATACATGATGCACCGGTCGCCGGGTGACGCTGCGTCGGTCCTGCGACGAACCGTGGGTGTCCTCGGCTCGCTCGCCACCGGGACAGATGCACTTGACTCTGACGTCGACCTTGGGAGAGCTGGAGGACCAGCTATGCTTGATCGCACGATTCGGGTCTGCTGGAGGACTGCATGTCACCTGGGCTGAAGCCGTTTGAAGTACATGGGTCGGGGGCCCTGCTACACGGAACTAAAGCAGACCTTACGGACGGCGACCTACTCCTGCCGGGGTGCCGTTCGAACTTCGAAAAAGACCGGACGATGAACCACGTCTACGTGACGGCGACCTTGGATGCCGCAGCGTGGGGAGCAGAACTCGCTCGAGGCGAGGGCCGTGGCCGGATCTACTTCGTAGAACCTCTGGGCGCCCTCGAGGACGATCCCAACGTGACAGACAAGAAGTTCCCCGGCAACCCGACCCGTTCGTATCGCAGCCGGGAGCCGGTCAAGGTCATCGGCGAACTCGTGGAATGGGTGGGACATTCGTCCGAGGAGCTGCAGGCTATGCGAGACGGCCTGGCCGATCTACAGCGCCGGGGCCTCGCGATCATTGACGACTAGGCCGTCCCCCGGAAAGCCCGCCAGACGCGGTCAGTCCGCGCCGACGGGCAGTCGTAGGCCGGTGAGGCCACCGTCGACAGTCAGCGCCACACCTGTGGTCGAGCCGGCCAACGGGCTGGCCAGCCCGGCCACGGCGTGCGCGACCTCGTCGGCCGAGACAAGACGTCCGGTGGGCTGCCGTGCCTGCAGCGCGCTGCGCTCGGCGACCGGGTCCTGGGCCGCATCGAGCAGCCTGGTCACCCAGGGGGTGTCGGCGGTCCCGGGGTTGACGCAGCAGACTCGGATGCCCTCCGCCAGATGGTCGGCGGCCATCGCCCGGGTGAGCGCCAGCAGCGCACCTTTGCTGGCGCTGTAGAGCGCCCGCTGCGGCAGACCCACCACCGCCGCCACCGAGCACGTGTTCACGATCGCGGCGTTCGCCGAACGGCGCAGGTAGGGCAGCGCTGCCCGGGTCACGATCACCGTGCCGAGCACGTTGACCTCGAAGACCTGGCGCCACTCCTCCAGGGAGTTGTCACCCACTGTCCCGGCCGCTCCCACACCTGCGTTGTTGATCAGGATGTCGAGCCCTCCTGCGCTCTCGACGACCGAGTCGACCGCGCTGGCCACAGCGTCCTCGTCGGTGATGTCGGCGGAAAGCACGGGCACTCCATCGACGGTGCGACCCGCCTGCCGGTCGATCGCATGGACCACCGCACCACGATCCTGCAGGACCCGGCATACCGCCTCACCGATCCCTGAGGCACCTCCCGTGACGACGGCGGTCAGACCGCTGAGCTCAGCCATGGCACTCTGCTCTCTCTCCGGGGACGGGCCTTGAGTCTCCGATGATCCCGCCCTCGACGTCAACCCGCCCCGCGGGTGGTTGATCAGATGGCTGGGCGGCAGATGCGGACTCACTCGATGGCGCCTCAGTGACAATCTTGGCCCGCACCGTCATAGACCTCCGATGTATGGTCCGGCAAGATAGGGGCTGCCTCACCTCCGCCGCTTCAAACGAAGGATCATCGTGGAACTGCTCCGTCTGGGCCCCCCTGGCCAGGAACAACCGGTCGCCCGCCAGGACAGCGTTCACTTCGACCTGCGCCCGCTGACCGTCGACGTGGACGGCTCCTTCTTCGCCGCGGACGGCATCGAGCGAGCACGGGCAGCAGTGCACTCTGGTGCTCTCCCCGAGCTACGTGACGCCGACGCGCTTCGGGTTGGCCCTCCCGTCGCCCGACCGGGAGCAGTGCTGTGCATCGGCCAGAACTACGCTGCGCACGCTGCCGAGTCCGGATCGCCCCCGCCGCAAGTGCCGATCCTGTTCTTCAAGCACCCCAACACCGTGGTCGGGCCCTACGACGACGTCATCATCCCTCCCGGTGCCCAGCGGGTGGACTGGGAGGTCGAGCTGGCCATCGTCATCGGGCGCCGCGCGGCGTACCTCTCCTCACCGACGGACGCCGCGAGCCACATCGCGGGGCTCACCATCAGCAACGACGTCTCGGAGCGTGACTACCAGCTCGAACAGTCCGGCGGCCAGTGGTCGAAGGGCAAGTGCTGCGCCACCTTCAACCCGTTGGGACCCGCCCTGGTGCCGTATGACGAGGTGCCGGATCCGGGTGATCTGCGGCTCTGGTGCTCGGTGAACGGTCAGGACCGGCAGAACTCCAACACCGCAGACATGATCTTCGACGCCCAGACCATCGTGTGGCACCTCTCTCAGTACCTGGTGCTGGACCCGGGCGACGTCATCAATACCGGGACACCACAAGGCGTGGCCCTGTCCGGCCGCTTCCCGTACCTGAGCGCCGGGGACACGATGGAGCTCGGCATCGACTCGTTGGGCACCCAACGCCAGCGGCTTGTCGCTCACGACGATGTCACCGGCCAGACAAGCCCAGGTGGTCGGCCATGAGCATCATCCGGACCGTACTCACCCAGGACGTGCGCTTCCCGACCTCACGCTCGCTCGACGGCTCCGACGCAATGAACACCGACCCCGACTACTCCGCCGCGTATGTCGTGCTGGAGACCGATGCCGACGACGGTCACTGCGGCCACGGCTTCGTCTTCACGATCGGGCGCGGCAACGAGGTGGTCATCGCTGCGCTGGACCTGCTGCGCACGCACCTCCTGGATCGCGACGTCGAGCCGATGCTGGCGGACATGGGGGCGACCTGGCGAGAGCTGGTGCACGACTCGCCGTTGCGCTGGCTAGGTCCCGAGAAGGGCGTCATGCACATGGCGGTCGGGGCCGTGATCAACGCGCTGTGGGACCTCAAGGCCAAAAAGGCGCAGCAACCGCTGTGGATGCTGCTGTCGGAGATGACACCAGCCCAGATCGTGGAGCTGTTGGACTTCCGCTACCTGAGCGACGCGCTCACCCCCGAGGAGGCACTTGCCATTCTGGAGGAGCAGCTCCCGGGCCGGCAGGAGCGAGCGCAGCAGCTGCTCGCCCGGGGCTACCCGGCATACACCACCAGCCCCGGGTGGCTGGGCTATGACGACGACAAGCTCCAGCAGCTGTGCCGAGAGGCGGTCGCGAATGGCTTCGGCCAGGTCAAGATCAAGGTGGGAGCCAACCTGGAGGACGACACGCGCCGGCTGCGGCTGGCCCGTGAGGCCGTGGGTCCGGACGTCGCGCTCGCCATCGATGCCAACCAACGGTGGGACGTCGAGGAGGCGATCCGTTGGGTCCGGGCACTCGGCGACGAGACACTGGCGTGGGTGGAGGAGCCGACCAGCCCCGACGACATCCTGGGGCATGCCACCATCGCTCGCGCCATCTCACCGATCCGGGTCGCTACCGGTGAGCACGTCGCCAACCGGGTGGTGTTCAAGCAGCTCCTGCAAGCCGGGGCCATGCAGGTGATGCAGATCGACGCCAGCCGCGTCGCAGGGGTCAACGAGAACATCACCAATCTGCTGCTCGCTGCCAAGTTCGGTGTACCGGTGTGTCCGCATGCCGGTGGTGTCGGCCTCTGCGAGGCTGTGCAGCACCTGTCCATGTTCGACTACGTCGCCGTCTCGGGAACCACGCAGGGAAGGATGATCGAGTACGTGGACCACCTGCACGAGCACTTCGTGACTCCGACCGTGCTGCGGGACGGCTGCTACCAGGCCCCGCTGGCCGCAGGCGCGAGCACCGAGATGCTCGCCGCGTCCCGACGTGAGCACCGCTACCCCGATGGGCCCGTCTGGTCCCTGCAAGGCGCGACCCAGGAGGTCTGATGCCCCCGTCGTTGGGGCTGGGCGGTGCGCCCATCGGCAACCTGTACCAGGCCGTCCCAGAAGTCGTCGCCCTGGAGACCGTCCGCACTGCCATACAGCTCGGCTTCGCCCAGATCGACACGGCACCGCACTACGGCATCGGTCTGTCCGAGCGACGCATCGGGGCCGCGCTCGCCGGGGTCGATCGCCGCGGTGTGCAGGTGTCCACCAAGGTGGGTCGGCTCCTGGAGACCAACCCTGACTACGTGCCCGGACAGCTCGACCCGGCGAACTTCGAGGTGCCCGCGACGCTGCGCCGCCGGTGGGACTACTCCCCACAAGGGTTGCGTCGCTCGCTCGAGGAGTCCCTGCACCGGATGGACCTGGAGCGTGTGGAGATCCTCTATCTGCACGATCCCGAGGTGCACGGCCTGCAAGAGGGCATCCGGACCGCGCTACCCGAGCTGCACCGGATGCGCGACGAGGGCCTGGTCGACCGGATCGGGGTGGGGTCGGTCGACACGGGTGCGCTGGAGCGGTGTGTGGTCGAGGCAGACCTGGACGTCGTCATGTGCGCCGGCCGATACACCCTGCTGGAGCAGCCCGCTGCCGCTCGGCTACTCCCCCTGTGCCTGGCGCGCGGAGTCCGCGTGATGGCCGCCGGGGTCTACAACTCCGGCGCCCTGGCCAGCACGGCCATGCCAGATCGGGTGCTCTACGACTACGTCGAGGCCGCCCCTGCCGTCGTCGAGCGGCTGCGCCGGCTGCACGACCTGTGTGATGCCCACGGCATCACCGTGCCCCAAGCCGCGGTGCAGTTCGTCGGCCGGCACCCGGCGGTGGAGGTGGTGGTGCTCGGTGCCCGGACACCCGAGGAGGTGCAGCAGGCGCACGACAACTCACGCGCCGACATACCGGATGCGTTCTGGGATGACCTGGATGGCTCGGGACTCCTGGAGCACCGAGCGTGAGGATCCTGGACTCCCACCTGCACCTGTGGCAACGTCCGAGGTCACCGAAGGACAGCCCGTACGCCTGGGTCACACCCGCGCTGGGTGCGCTCTTCGACGACTTCACTGCCGGCCAGGCTCAGGCCGAGCTGCGCAGCTCCGGAGTGCAGGCGGCGGTGCTCGTGCAAGCAGACGACACCGTGGCAGACACGACCGCCATGCTTGAGGTCTGCGCGGCCCACGACTGGGCAGTGGCCACGGTCGGCTGGGTGCCGTTGGACACACCGACCCAGGCCACCCGGTTGCTGGACCGCTGGCAGCGCCACCCTGCGTTCCGGGGGGTGCGGCACCTCGTGCATGACGACCCGCGGACCGATTTCCTGGAGCTGCCGGAGGTGCTGCGCAGCCTCCGGGCGGTCTCGGATCGCGGGCTCACCTTCGATGTGCCCGATGCCTTCCCTGCCCACCTCGGGCAGGTCGCGGCCCTGACCAGGCAGCTCCCGGACCTGGTGGTGGTCATCGACCATCTCGGCAAGCCGCCCTTGGCGGCCGGTCCTGGCTCGCCGGACTTTGCAGAGTGGTCGGCTCAGCTGCGTGCCGTGGCGCAAGCACCCGCAACCGTGGCCAAGATCTCGGGGCTTCGGATACCCGGGGCGAGGTATGACGTGGCGAGCCTGACCCCGGCGCTGGAGGTTGCGCTGGAGGCCTTCGGTGCCGACCGCCTGATGTATGGGGGCGACTGGCCGATGACCGTGCCGGACGGTGGGTACGCCGCCACCCTGGAGGTGCTGCGCGAGTGCATTGCCAGGTTGACCCACAGCGAGCAGACGGCGATCTGGGGCAGGAGCGCCGAACGGGTGTACCGCCTGGTGTGATCACCCCGGATCGCGCTCTACGTCTGCGCCCGTCAAGCCGGGAGGGGAGCCGCCTTGGTCGCGACTCCCCTCCCGTGGTCCATCAGCCAGTGCAGGACGCTGTCACTGGTAGAGCTTCTCCTGAATATCCGGGTCATCGATGTTGGACTGGTCGTACCAGAACGACCCGGTGTCGAGCACCGGCTCGACCTCCTCACCGTTGGCGGCCTTGACCGCCGACTCGACCGTCAGCCGCCCGATGGACTTGGGGTCCTGGGTGATCGCACCGGCCATGAGGCCCGACTTGATCGCATCGATCTGGGCCTGGCCGGAGTCGAAGCCGATGACCGTCAGCTCACCGGGCTCCATACCGAGCTCGTTGACGGCGTTGACAATGCCGATCGCCGAGCCCTCGTTGGTCCCGTAGAGACCGGCGAGGTCCGGGTTGGAGGCGATGATGGCCTTGGCGATGTCCGCAGACTTCAGGTGGTCGCCGTCGCCGTACTGGATGTCGACGACGTCGATGTCGGGGTACTCCGCCTCCATCTGGTTGACGAACCCGTCGCGCCGTTCGACACCGGTGCTGTTGATCTGGCTGTGCCCCACGATGGCGACCTCGCCCGTGTTGTCGATCAGCTCGGCCATGTGATCGGCCGCGAGCGCACCGGCAACCACGCTGTCCGTCTTCGAGATGTTGAGCGGCACCTCCGAGTCACAGCTGGCGTCGAACTGCACCACCGGTATGTCGTTTGCCTGTGCCTCCTCGAGCAGCGGCACGCAGGCCTCGGGGTCGAGCGCGGCATAGCCGATGGCGTCCGGCCCGCGTTCGATCGCTGCCCGCAGCATCTGCAGCTGGGCGTCTACCTCAGTCTCAGAGGCGGGGCCGTCGAAGGTGAGGTCGACATTCAGCTCGTCGGCGGCCTCCTGGGCACCGGTGTTGACGGCTTGCCAGAACTGGTGCTGGAAGCCCTTGGACACTAGGGCGACCTGCATCTGCTCACCGCCGTCCGAGCCGCCGCCGGCAGTGTCGCTGGCTGGGTCGCTTCCGCTGCTGCCACCGCTTTCGTTGCCGCAAGCGGCGAGTGCGAGGGCGGCCACCATTCCGGCGGTCACCAGGGTGAATCGGGGATTCTTCACGTGTCTGCTCCCTTGCAGTCGATATGGGTTGGTCTTAAGGTTTGGGTGTCGGTCTGGCCACGGTCAGGCGGTGGCACCGCCTTCGCTTCGGCGCTTGCGCAGGTTGTCGGCGAAGACCGCCACGAGGACGACCACGCCGACCACCACGGTCTGCCACTCCGACTGGATCGCCATGATCCGCAGACCGTTAATCAGCACGCTCATGATCAGGGCACCGATCACCGTGCCGAGGATGGAGCCCCGACCACCCAGCAACGAGGTCCCGCCGATGATGACGGCGGCGATCGCCTGCAGCTCATAGCCGATGCCCAGCTGCGGCTGAACCGAGTTGAGCCGGGCGGCGATGACGACGCCGGCCAGACCGGTGGCCGAACCGGCGAGCGCGTAGATGCTGATCAGCCAGCGCCGCGTGTTGATGCCGGAGAGCCGGGTCGCCTCCTCATTGCTGCCGATGGCGTAGGTCATCCTCCCAAGGATCGTCTTGGCCAGGATGAAGCCGAATACCAAGGCCAGCGCGAAGAGGATCAGCACGGCATTCGGGATGTTGGGGATGATGCTGCCCAGCGCGATGTCGGAGAAGTTGCTGACGCCGCTGAGGTAGATCGGACGGACCCCGGAGAGCACCAGCGCCAAACCCTGCGCGACCAGCATCATCGCCAGTGTCGCGATGAACGGCGGCAGACCCAGGAAGGCGACGTTGAACCCGTTGATCAGTCCGATGAAGGCCCCCATCAGGATGCCGCCGAGCACCCCGACGATGAGCGGCATGCCGGCGTCGGTCAGCAGCAGCCCGGTGATGACCGAGCACAGCGTCATCCCGGTGCCGATCGACAGGTCGATGCCCCCGGTGATGATGACCAGGGTGGTGCCGACCGCCAGGATCCCAATGACTGCGGTCGACAGCAGGATCGAGCTCATGTTGCTGAGGGTGAAGAAGTTGGAGCTAGCGAGCGAGAAGAAGCCGATCAGCGCGATGAGCGTGCCGAACGCCAGCATCTGCTGCAAACCCTGCCCGAGCCGGGAGCGCAGCGAGGGCCCTGCGCTCTCTTTGATCGTCGGCTCCTCCGCCGGTGCCCTGGGCGCAGACTCGGCTGGCCTGGTGCTGGTGGACTCGCTCATGCCACGGCTCCTTCGTCGACGTTTTTGGTGGCTAGCTGCATAACCCGCTCCTGGTCCGCCTCATCGCTGTCGAGGACCCCCGTCACCCGGCCCTGCGCCATCACCACGATGCGATGGGACAGACGCAGCACCTCGGGGAGCTCGGAGGAGATGACCACGATGGCCTTGCCCTCATCGACGAGCTTCTGCAGGAGGGCGTAAATCTCCTCCTTGGCGCCGACGTCGATGCCACGGGTCGGCTCATCGAAGATCAGCACGTCGCAGTTACGCGCAAGCCACTTGGCGATGACGATCTTCTGCTGGTTGCCGCCCGAGAGGTTCTTCACCTTGGCCCGCGTGGACGGTGTCTTGATCCGCAACGACTGGATGAACGACTTGGTGACCTCCAGCGCCTTCCCCGCCTTCATCACCCCGAGCGGACCCTGGTAGTGCGGCAGCGAGGACATGGTGAGGTTAAACGCGACGTCCTGGTCGAGCATCAGTCCGTGCCGCTTACGATCCTCCGGCAGATAGCCGATGCCGTGAGCCACGGCGACGTGCGGCCCGGTGATGCGCACCTCCTTACCGTGCACCGTGACGGTCCCGGCGGTGATCGGATCGGCGCCGATCAGTGCGCGTGCGGTCTCGGTGCGACCCGCCCCCATCAGACCGGCGAACCCCACGATCTCCCCGTGGTGCACGTCAAAGGACACGTCACGAAGAAGGTTCTTGGTGCTCAGTCCACGCACCGAGAGCACGACGTCGCTGACTGACCGGGGAGGCCGCGCCTTCCGGTCGTGCTTGCCGGCGAGCTCGCGGCCCACCATCATCGCGATGATCTCCTCGTCGGTGACCTCGCTGACGTCTCGTGTGTCGACGTACTCACCGTCACGCAGCACCGTCACCCGGTCGGCGATCTGGCGCAGCTCCTCCATCCGGTGCGAGATGTAGACGATGCCTACCCCCCGATCACGTAGTGATCGGATCAATCGGAAGAGCACCTGGGTCTCGGACAGGCTGATGGCCGACGTCGGCTCGTCCATGATCAAGATCTTGGTGGCTTCGAAGGACAGCGCCTTGGTGATCTCGACCATCTGTTGCTGAGCGACCGTGAGATCCCCGACTGTCGCGGTAGCACGCAGGTCGATGCCGAGCTCCTCGAGCAGGGTCCGAGTCTGTCGACGCAGCTCGCCTTCCTTGAGCACCGGCCCCACCCGCGGCTCCCGCCCGATGTAGACGTTCTGCGCCACATTGAGGTGCGGCAGCAGGTTCATCTCCTGGTGGATGATGCTCACACCCAGCTCCTGTGCTGCGCGTGGCCCAGAGACCTCGACCGCCTGCCCGTCGATGGTGATCGAGCCGGAGTCCTTGGTGTAGATGCCGGACAGGATCTTCATCAACGTCGACTTGCCGGCTCCGTTCTCTCCCACCAGGGCGAGCACCTCGCCCCTGTTGAGCACGAGGTTGACGTCCTTGAGTGCCTGCACACCTGGGAAGCCCTTGGAGACGTCACGGATCTCGAGGAGTGGTGTCACGCCTTCACCTTCTTCGTCGAAGCATGTGGCTGGAGGGGACGGGGTATGCGGTTCACGTCGCGCCGCGTAAGTGGAGCCTACCGAAACATCCTACCTTTGCGATAGGGCCAGCGTGGCGTCATACAACACCCTTGGCAAGCAGGTAGCAGCTGTAGGGGACCGTCTCACCGGTCTGCACGAAGAGTCTCGCCGTCCGGGCCTGCTCGTAGAAGGCGAACCGCTCCAGCGAGGCGATGGGGTAGGGAGCACCTGCTGCCGAGTCGAGCACCGTCTGCAGCGACCGTGTGGCGGTGGTCTCCTCCTCGGGTCCGCCGTCCACCTGCATCCTGTGCACGCTGTGCTCGACGAAGCCGTCGAGGGGCAGCACCTGGAGCAGGGCATGCGCAGCAGCTTCGGTGTCCACGCCGCGCATGTCGACCACGGGGACCTCGTAGCGGTAGGCCGGAAAGTTGCGGTCGACCAGGCCCAGCACGTCTCCGTGGCCCATCTCGTCGAGCAGATGCAGCAGACGACCGGTCAGCAGCGGGTCGATGTCTTTAAGCACGGGAATCTCCGATCTTGCGGGGTGTGGCCTAGGTCGACAGGGGGGTCTGGTAGCCGATGTGGTCCGGGTTGGCGCCCAGTGTCCACCCTCGACCCGAGTCCTCGAGAACCAGATGCGCCATACCGCCCGCCTTCTCGATCAGGGCATAGTTCTGGCCGGCGTCGGCTGGGTAGCAGAAGAGCGTAACGAACGGCTCGTCACCGACATTGATGCTTCGATGCACCCAGTGACCCGGCACGTGGGCGGCCTCCCCCGGAGTGAGCTCGATGGCCTCGCAGCCACCGTCCAGGGTCTCCAGCAGCAGCACGCCACGACCGGAGAGACAGTGATAGAGCTCGGCGCGGTTGGCCCTCGCGTGCAGGTGCCCACGCGTCATCGCGAACTCCTGCCCGACACGGCCAGGCAGCAGGGTGCTGGTGCCGATGATCAGGGCGCCGTCGTCCTCCAGCAACCGGTGCTCCTCGACCCGGTAGACAGGGTGATCGGGTCCGCGCAGGTCAACCTGGCGCTGATGGGCAGCGCCGTCACGGTAGACCCCACGCATGTCGCCCAGGACCTTTTGGTAGCCCGCCGTCGCGCCGGCGATCGCCCCGGTGTTGCGCACGACGAGCTTGGCGGGCGCTCCCACGGCAACGCTCATCCGCATCTCCTCTCCTGTGTGATTGCGACCTCAGTCGCGACCTCACGATCCTCGGCTGCGGCCACTGTAGGGTAATAATCCTGTACCTACAAGGGCTTGACATGTTGTCATGACAGGTGGAAGTCTCGGGCATTCATCCCCCATTGGCAGGTGGCTCAGCGATGCTCGTCGCACACGACCTCGGCACCACTGGCAACAAGGCGTCCTTGCACCGGGACGACGGTGCGCCGGTGGCCTCGGTGACCGTGGACTACCCCGCACACTTCGACCACGACGGGGTGGCCGAGCAGGATCCCGAGGACTGGTGGCAGGCCACCGGTGAGGCGACCCGGCTGCTGCTGCAGCGCACAGATACCGACCCGAGCCGGGTGTCCGGGATCGGCATGTCCGGGCAGATGATGGGCGCGGTCTTCCTCGACGACGCCCTGCGACCGGTGCGCCCAGCCATGATATGGGCCGACCACCGCAGCGTCCCCCAGGCTCAGCAGCTGCTCGACGGCGTGGGGCAGGACGCTGCGTACGCTGAGCTGGGGCACCGCATCCACCCGACCTACACCCTGGCCAAGGTCATGTGGTTGCGCGACAACGAGCCGCAGGCCTGGGCTCGCACCCGCCACGTCTGCATGGCCAAGGACTTCGTCGTGGCCAGGATGACCGGGGTGCTGGTGACGGATCGCTCAGACGCCTCGGGCACCAACGCCTACGACCAAGTGAACCATCGCTGGTCGTCGCGAATGCTCGCAGCAGCAGACATCTCTCAGTCCGTGCTTCCTCCGATCGTTGCCTCGACCACCGCCGTCGGTGGGCTCACCCGGCAGGCTGCGGACCACCTCGGGCTTCGGGTCGACACTCCTGTCGTGCTGGGTGGTGGGGACGGACCCATGGCCGCGGTTGGCGCTGGTGTCATCACGCCCCACGACGCGGCATACGTCTGTCTAGGATCTTCCTCCTGGATCTCTGCCTCTAGCACGCAACCCCTGTACGACCCGGCCAAACGATCCATGACCTTCGACCACGTGGTCCCCGACCACTTCGTGCCGACCGCCACCATGCAGGCCGGAGGGGCCAGTCTGAGCTGGGTGATGGAGCTGTTCGGAGGCGACGAGGCGACCTACGCCCGGCTTCTGGACGGGGCTCACGAGGTGCCGGCAGCCGATGAGGACCTGTTCTTCCTGCCTCACCTGATGGGCGAGCGCTCCCCCTACTGGAACGCGGCTGCTGCGGGCGCCTTCGTCGGCCTGCAGCGCCACCACCAGCCGGCACACCTCGTCCGGGCGGTCCTCGAGGGCGTCGGCTTCAATCTTCGGACCTGCAAGGACGCCTTCACCGACAACGGCATCCCGGTGCGCAGCCTGGATGTCATCGGTGGGGGGGCTCAGAGCGATGTGTGGATGCAGGTCCTCGCCGACGTCTGGCAGGTGCCGGTGCGCCGCCGCAGCATCGTCGCCGACGCCAACAGCCTGGGAGCGGCCATCACCGCCGCCGTCGGCCTCGGTCTGGTCGACGGGTTCGAGACAGCCCACTCCCTATCCGACATCACCGCGACCTTCGAACCGGACCGGTCCCGGGGAGACCGGGCTCAGACCCAGCACCGGCGCTTCCTCGAGGCCTACGCACATCTGGAACCATGGTTCGACGCGAGAGGCAGGACGGCGTGAACGCGACCGTCGTCGTCACCTCCCGTTCCTTCTCCAGCGGTGACCTCGACCTGGTCGACACCCTGGCGAAGTCCGGCCTGCGCGTGGTGCGCTGCCCGGCAGACCACGACCCGGCGTCCTTGGCCCCGCACCTGGTCGACGCCGTGGCCTGGATCGCCGGCACCGGTCCGGTCACCCGCGAGCACCTTGCCGCGGCCCCGGCGTTGAAGGTGCTGGCTCGCTACGGGGTCGGCGTCGACGCGGTGGACCTGTCGGCGGCCAGCGCGGCCGGCGTGGTCGTGACCAACACCCCTGGCGCCAACAGCGAAGCCGTGGCCGAGCACACGATCGCGCTGCTGATGGCAGCCCTGCGGTCGGTCGCCGCAGGCGATGAGAGGGTGCGTCAGGGCGACTGGTCGGTCATCCGGGGGCGCCAGCTCTCCGGCAGCGTCGTCGGTGTCGTCGGCTTCGGGCGGATCGGCCAGGGCAGCGCCGCACGATGCAAGGCGCTGGGATGTCAGGTGCTCGTGCACGACCCCTACGTCGCCGACGAGGCGGTGCTAGCTGCTGGCCACACGCCGGTCGGACTGGAGCAGGTGCGCACCGAGTGCGACGTCGTGGCGTTGCACGCCCCAGGAGGAGCGACCATCGTGGACGCCGCCTGGCTCAGCGACGCTCGACCCGGCCAGATCCTGGTCAACACCGCCCGCGCCGACCTCATCGACGAGCACGCCGTCGCCGAGGCGCTGCGCGCGGGCCGCCTGCACGGCTATGCCGCCGACACCCTTCAGACGGAGTCCTCCTCCGGGCCGCCGTCACCGCTGCTGGCGGCCGACCTGCGCACCCGTGTCACGATCACCCCCCACCTCGGGGGTCAGACGACCGAGGCCGTGGACCGGATGGGTTCGGCGGCGGTCGCCGACGTGCTGGCGGTGCTCAGTGGCGCACCTCCCCAGAACCCGGTGCGGCCGGTAGCCTCCGCAGCCGGTGGGCGGCGGTGAGTGGATGACCACCGCGCGAATGCGGTTCGTCGGTGTCGACACCTCGTCCTCGTCGATCATGACGATCTTCCCCGTCTGGGCCCGGCTCCTGGGCCTGGATGCCGAGCTGGTCGGTCTGGATATCCCCCTGGGCGCCCAGCGTGCGCAGTACCGGAACGCACTGCGGGCCATGAGCTCGGACCCCGCCTGCGCCGGCGCCTTGGTGACCACCCACAAGATCTCGCTGTTCGAGGCGGCCCGTGACCTGTTCGACGACATCGACGAGTTCGCTGCCGAGGTCGGTGAGGTCTCCTCGATCGCCTTCCGGCACGGCCGCACGCTCGGTGCGGCAAAGGACCCCATCACCGCCGGACTCGCTTTGGAGGAGGTCCTGGCACCCGACCACTTCGGCAACGGTGGCCACGTGCTGTGCCTGGGAGCGGGTGGCGCGGGGATCGCGATCGGGTGGTACCTGGCGCGCCGCTCCGACGCCCCTGCGTCGATGACCTTCGTCGACACCGAGCCCACCCGGTTGGACCAGCTACGTCAGGTGGTCGACCCACATGCGGACAGGACCGAGCTGCATACCCTCTGCACCGCAGACGCCGACCTCCCCGCACTGGTCCAGGGCCTGCCTGCGCGAAGCCTGGTCATCAACGCCACGGGCCTGGGCAAGGACCGCCCCGGGACCCCGCTGCCCGACGGGGTGCTACTGCCCCGCCGAAGTGTGGTCTGGGAGCTCAACTACCGGGGCAGCCTGGAGTTCCTCGCCCAGGCTCGCTCCCAGGCACAGCAGCAAGAGCTGCTGGTGGTCGATGGCTGGCGTTACTTCATCCACGGCTGGAGCCAGGTGATCGCGGAGGTCTTCGAGCTGCCCATGGGCCCGGAGGTCGTGCAGTCCCTGGCCCAGGCAGCGCAGGATGCGCGATGACGGGGGTCGTCCGCACGGTCCTCGGCGACATCGACCCGGATGCGCTAGGCCCCACCGACTACCACGAGCACCTGTTCCAGCGGAGTCCGTTGCTTCCCGGAGAGGACCTGGACGACGAGACCGCGAGTGGCGCCGAGGCCGCCGACCTGCGGTCCTCGGGTGCTGCCGCGATGGTGGAGGCGACTCCGCTTCGGCTCGGCCGTGACCCTGCCGCGTGTGCCCGGATCTCGGAGGCGACCGGGCTGCACATCGTGCACGTCACCGGCATGCACCGACAGGCCCACTACCCGGAGTCACCAGAGCTGTCGACTGCCTCCACCGAGAGCCTCATCGAGCAGATCCAGACCGACCTGTATGCCGGAATGGACGGCACAAAGGTGCGCGCGGGCGCGGTGAAGGCCGGGGTAGGACTGTGGGCCTTCACCGACTTCGAGCGCCGTGCGCTGAGCGCGGCTGGCCAGGTGTCGGCACGCTCGGGTGCGCCCGTGATGGTGCACCTCGAGCACGGAAGCGCCGCTCACGAGGTCCTCGACGCCCTGGCTCGCGCCGGCTGTGCCCCCGATCGGGTGGTGCTGGCCCATATGGACCGCAACCCCGACCCTGGTCTGCACGTCGAGCTTGCCCGCAGGGGCTGCTACCTGGGGTACGACGGCGCGGCGCGCCACCAGCGCTGGCCCGACTCGATGCTGCTGGACTGCCTCGCCGACGTCGTAAGCCAAGGACATGCCGACCGGCTGCTCCTCGGCGGAGACGTGGCCCGCCGCAGCAGGTACCTCGCGTACGGCGGTATGCCCGGGCTGCGATACCTCTTCGACCGCTTCGTCCCCCGGATCAGGGAGCGGGTGGGCCAGGACGTCGCCCAGCAGATCCTGGCGGGCAACCCCGCCCGGTGGCTCACCTGGCACCCCCCCGCCAGACCGGACGGAGCGAGCGCATGACCAGCCCCCTCACCGCCACCGACCCCACCCTCGAGGTGCTGCAGATCAGCCCCGTCATCCCGGTCGTGGTGCTGCACGACGCCGACCAGGCGGTGCCGCTGGCAGAGGCGCTTCTGTCCGGTGGCATCGCCGTCATCGAGGTGACCCTGCGCACCAAGGCCGGTCTGGAGGCCATCGAGCGCATCGCCCGGTCGCTGCCGCAGATGCGCGTCGGCGCCGGCACCGTGTTGACCGCCGACCAAGCGCTCGCGGCCCAGCAGGCGGGTGCGCAGTTCGTGGTCACTCCCGGCAGCCCACCGGGCCTGGTGGAGGCAGTGCTGCGCACTGGTCTGCCGTTGCTCGCCGGCGCAAGCACGCTCACCGAGATCATGACGCTGATGGAGCGCGGCCACCGGGCGCTCAAGTTCTTCCCGGCGGAGCAGTCCGGTGGGCGCGACTACCTGCGGGCCGTTCACGGCCCGCTCCCCGCGGCGAGCTTCTGTCCCACCGGCGGCATCACCCCGCACAACGCGGCCGGGTACCTCGCGCTGCCCAACGTGAGCTGCGTCGGTGGCTCCTGGCTCAGCCCTCCCGACGTCTGCGCGGCAGGCGACTGGGCCGCGGTGGAGCAGCTTGCCCGGCACGCCAGCAGGCTAGGGTCCTGAGCATGCGCGCACCCGACCCACCGGCCGGTGGCTGGCCGCGCAGCCGCCGAACGATCGACCGGGCCTCTCCGCTGCCCTACTACCACCAGCTCAAGGAGATCCTGCGCGAGCAAGTCACCTCCGGCGAGCTCGTGCCCGGTGACCGGCTCGACGGCGAGCACACGCTGTGCCAACGGTATGGCGTGTCCCGCACCGTGGTCCGCCAGGCGCTGTCCGACCTGCATCGGGAGAACGTCTTCGACCGGCAGAAGGGCCGCGGCACCTTCGTCGCGCACGAGCGGACCTCACAGAGCCTGGTGCAGTCCCTCAACGGCCTTCACGACGACATCCGGTCGATGGGCCGGACGCTGCGCAGCGAGGTGCGCAGCCTGGCAGTGGAGCCGGCCGACGCAGACGTGGCGGCCAGGCTGGAGCTCCCCCAAGAGGCGCCGGTGACCGCCATCGAGCGGCTCCGCTTCGTCGATGGCGAGCCGTGGGTCTACACCATCAGCCACGTGCCGGTGCACTACGCGCCTGACCTGGTCGAGCACGACCTGCGCGAGGACTCCCTCTACCGCCTGCTCCGCGAGGAGTACGGCCAGACACTGGTGCGCTGCCGCAGGGTCGTCGAGGCCCACCGCAGCGACCCCTCCCTGGCCAAGGACCTGCAGATCGGCGAAAGCGACCCCGTGCTCAAGCTCACCAACGTGACCTACGGAGCACACGGTGCACCCATCGAGACCTTCATCGCCTTCCACCGCGCCGACCGCTCGCGGTTCGAGGTGAGCATCGTCCAGTCCGAGCACGGCTCCCCTCCTCAACCCCTTGTCCGGCTGCTCTGAGCCGTCCACCGCAGTAGGTCTGTTCGCGGAGGGTATGCCGTTCAGCGGGCTGCCGGGCCGGCTGCAGCCTCCTCGAACTCGGCGACGGCGGCCTGGGTGAGCTCGTCCTCCAGCAGCTGGGCGGCGACGCTCTCGCCGACGGTGAAGTGCGGCACCCCGGCGGCCGCGAGCTCGGCCACCTGGTCCGTCGAGCGCAGCGACGCCGCCAGGATCTGGGTGCGGCTAGCGCTGATCGCCTGCTGCATCTGGATCACCGCCTGCACACCCGGACGCCCCGCATCCGACATCCGCCCGACGTAGGGCGCCACCCAGTCTGCGCCCACATCTCGCGCCAGCAAGGCCTGCACCGGGTGGTAGACGGCGGTGACCAGCACGGGGCACCCGTCGTCGACGAGGTCCCGGGCCACTCGCAAGCCCGCCGTGGTCGCGGGCACCTTGACCACAACCGGCCCCAGGCCGCGCAGCTGGGCGGCGGAGGCGGCCATCTCCGCGACCTGGGTTCCCTGCACCTGCATGAAGATCTCCGGGACCCCCAGCTCGCTGAGCCAGTCGTACAGCTCGGGCAGGTCCCGCTGGGCCAACCCGGCTCGGGACAGGATAGTGGGGTTGGTGGTCACCCCTGCGAAGACGCCGCTGGGCCACAGCCGGGCGATGGCCGCTCTGTCGGCGGAGTCGAGGTAGAACGCCATACGGCCTCTTCCTGTCGCGGGTTGCGTGTGTGGTGGGTCAGCGGGGTGGGCAGGGTCAGACTTCAGATGTCTGCCGTCACCCTAGTCAACCGCGACCGGTCGCACGCAGACTCATCAGCAGACTCCACCGCAGCTGCCGGACCACCAACGCCGGCCCGGGCGAGCCCGAATGGTCCGATAACCTGGCACCGGCCGGGCAACGACGCGTGGCCGACACCATCGATGAGCCCTGGGAGCCAGGGGCGCCGAGAGGAACCACGTGGGCAAGGTCGTCGTCTTCGGGTCGCTCAGCCAAGACCTGCACCTGCACATGGACCGGCATCCGCACACCGGGGAGACGGTCATGTCAGGAGACATCGAGTACCGGTTCGGCGGCAAGGGCGCCAACCAGGCAGTCGCCGCCGCGCTTGCTGGTGCGACATCGGTCTTCGTCGGGAAGGTGGGGGAAGACTCCCAGGGTCGGGCATACCTCGGCAGACTGGAGAGCTTCGGGGTGGACATCTCACGAATGGACGTCGTACCCGACGCACCCACTGGCACCGCCCTCATCTACAACGACTCGGCCGGCGAGAACATGATCGTGGTGGCGCCAGGGGCCAACCACCGGATGGCGCTGACCGACATCGACAAGCTCGCCGACGTCGGTGCGGGCGATGTCCTGCTCATGCCGCTGGAGCTTCCCTTGGACGTCGTCGGGCAGGCAGCTCTTTTCGCGCGACGACACCACGCACGAGTGATCCTCAACCTGGCGCCGTTCGCCGAGCTCCCGGCGCAGATACTGCAGCTGTGCGACCCCGTCATCGTCAACGAGCACGAGGCCGAGCTGCTGCGGCAAGCCGGCACACACGTCCCCTCCCTGCTGGTCACCCTGGGCGCCGAGGGCTCCCGATGGGGTGAGCTCGAGGTGCCGGCCCGAGCGGTCTCACCGGTGGACACCACCGGCGCCGGCGACGCCTACTGCGGGACCCTGGCGGCCCGACTGTGCCTCGGCGACAGCAGCGAGGCTGCCATGGCGGCCGCGTCCGAGGCGGCTGCACGATGCGTCCTGCACCCCGGGGCACAGCCAGAACCGGCATCCGAGGACACCGCACCGGCACGCCGATGAAGCGCGGCTGGCGTAGCTGCTCGGGCACCGGGCACCTACGCAGCACTAGGCGGTGGGGTCGGTCGCGGCCTGCTCTGCTCGCATGTCCTCCACAGCGCGAGCCTCGGCCTCCTCCTGCGCACGCAAAGTCCGACGCAGCCACTGCTCGACGCCGTCGATGTGCACGATCATCGCCGACTCGGCCACGTCTGCCCGGCCCGCCTCCAGGGCCGTGAGTATGGCGTGATGCTCGGCGATGGTGCGGGCCACGGCGTCGGCTTCGGTCAGTGCCCGCCAGGTGCGCGCTCGCACGATCCCCGGTGACAGCCCGTCCAACAGGCTCGCCAGGTAGTCGTTGCCTGCCGCGCGGGCGATCAGACCGTGAAAGCGCAGGTCGTGCTCGACCAGCTGCTCTACGTCGATGTCCGCCTCGACCGAGACCTCCTCACGCAAGGCGATCAGATCGTGCTCGGTCACCCTGGAGGCCGCCATCCGGGTCGTGGCTGCCTCCAGGATGCGACGCACCTCCATCAGCTGGAGCACCGTGTCGTCCTGATGCAGGTCCACTACGAACGACAGCGCCTCGCTCAGCAGGGCCGGCTTCAGCGAGGTCACGTAGGTGCCGTCACCCCTGCGGACGTCCAGCACCCGGAACATTCCGAGAGCCTTGACCGCCTCCCGCAGCGAGCTCCGGGACAGATCCAGCCGCTCGCTCAGCTCCTTCTCCGGTGGCAGACGATCGCCGGGGCGCAGCTCACCGGAGATGATCATGCTCTTGATCTGCAGGATGGCCTCGTCCGTGACCGACATAGGGTCATGCTAATGACGGCTGCGGACCCTCAGCTCCTCGCAGGCCGGGCGTTGTAGAGGACGGGAGGCGGGAGTGGCGACGATCGCGCAGGTGGCACAGCGAGCCGGCGTGTCCACCGCGACGGTGTCCCGAGTGCTCAACGGCAAGCCGGTCCGCAGCGACCTGGCCCAGGCAGTCCACCGAGCGGCCGGCGAGCTCGACTACTCCCCCGACCGGACAGCGCGCTCGCTGCGCCGCCGGTACAGCGACGTCGTGGCCCTCATCGTCCCGGACATCGAGAACCCGTTCTTCACCTCGTTGGCGCGTGGTGTTGAGGACGTCGCCCAGGCGGCCGGACTGTCCGTAGTGCTGTGCAACAGCGACGACGACCCCGCCAAGGAAGAGCGCTACCTGTCCATCGCGGTCAGCGACAACATGGCAGGGGTGATCCTCGCGCCGGCCAGTCCCACGCCGCGGCTGGAGCCGCTGCTGCAGCGGCAGCGCGTGGTCGTGGTGCTCGACCGGCCGGTGCAGGCGCAGGTCGACCAGGTCTACTTCGACAACGTTGCGCTCGGCCGCGAGGCGACACGCCGCCTGCTCGAGCGGTCGTTCACGCGCATCGCCTGCATCACCGGCCCCCGCGAGGTCAGCACGGCGACCGACCGTGCGACGGGCTGGCGCCAGGGGATGCGCGAGGCGGGGCTCGACCCCGCCGACGCTCTGCTGCGGCACGTCAACTTCAGGGTCGACGGCGGTAGGAGCGCCATGCTCGACCTGCTCGGCGATCCTGTCCGCCCCGACGCGGTCCTGGCCACCAACAACATGGTCGGAGTCGGCGTCCTGCAAGCCCTGGTTCAGAGCCACGGCGGCTCACCTCACCTCGGCGTGGGCATCATCGGGGACCTGCCCTTCGCCACCGCACCGACCGACGGTCTCACCTTGGTGCCGTTACGGCCGCGCGAGCTGGGGGTGCAGGCCGCACAGCTCTTCCTCGACCGGCTCAAGGGTGTCGCCGAGCCCGGCCGGCGCGTGCTCGTCATGGAGCGCTGAACCCGTCCTGGCCGTTGCGTGGGTAATCGATTTCTGACAGGCTGACGAGATGCCTTCCGCTGCCTATCTGGGCGTCGACATCGGCACCTCCAGCAGCAAGGGAGTGCTGGTGGCGCAAGACGGCAACCTGCTGCGCAGCGCTGTGCGTGAGCATCAGGTCTCCCGACCCGCCACCGGCCACGTGGAGATGGACGGGCAGACGTGGTGGCACGAGTTCGTCGAGATCGCCACCGAGCTGACTGCCCCCGGCGACGTCGCTGTGGCCGCCGTCGGTGTCAGCGGGATGGGCCCGTGCCTCCTGCTCACCGACGAGAACGACGACCCCGTGCGACCTGCGATCCTGTACGGAGTCGACACCCGAGCCTCCGCCCAGATCACCGCCCTGGAGGCCGAGCTGGGCCCAGACCAGATCCTGCAGCAGTGCGGCTCGATGCTGTCGAGCCAGGCCGTCGGACCCAAGCTGCGGTGGGTGGCGCAGGAGGAGGGCGAGGTATGGCGTCGCGCGCACCGGCTGTTCATGCCCGCCTCGTGGCTGGCCTACCAGCTGACCGGTGCCTACGTGTTGGACCAGCACTCTGCCAGCCAATGCACGCCGATGTACGACCGGCACGCCCAGGACTGGCACGAGGAGTGGGCCCCCCTGGTGGCCGAGCACGTGGAGCTGCCCCCTCTGGCGTGGCCCGGTGAGCAGGCTGGACGCACGACGCGGGAGATCGCCGGCATCCCGGCGGGCACGCCGGTGACCGTGGGCACGATCGATGCCTGGTCCGAGGCCGTCAGCGTCGATGCGCAGAACGTCGGCGACCTGATGTTGATGTATGGCACCACGATGTTCCTGATCGCGACCGTGCCCGAGCCGGTCACCAGCGACGTCATGTGGGGCACGACCGGCGTGTGGCCGGGCACCAGCAACCTGGCCGGGGGGATGGCCTCCTCCGGAGCGTTGACCTCCTGGGTGCGCGACCTGGCCGGCGGCCCCGACTATTCCACCCTGCTGGCCGAGGCGGCAGCGTCCGGCCCCGGAGCGCAGGGGCTGCTCGCGCTGCCGTACTTCGCGGGGGAGCGCACACCCGTCTTCGACCCGGACGCCCGCGGAGCCGTGCTGGGCCTCACCCTGGCCCACACCCGGGGCGATCTCTACCGGGCGGTCCTGGAGGCCACGGCATACGGTGTGCGGCACAACGTGGAGGCGATGCGCGCGGCGGGGGTCGACCTCAACCGGGTGGTCGCCGTGGGCGGTGGCACGCAGGGCGAGCTGTGGACCCAGATCGTCTCCGACGTCACCGGGCTGGACCAGGTCGTCCCCACTCACACCATCGGCGCCAGCTACGGTGCGGCCTACCTCGGCGCTGGACTGGTCACGCAGGTGGACATCGCCCGGTGGAACCCACCGCACCACACCTGCTCGCCCGACCCGGCCCGCGCCGTGCGCTACGAACGGCTCTACGAGCTCTACCTGGACCTCTACCCCGCCACGAAGGACCTCACCCACGCCCTGGTCGAGTTGCACCAGCATCCCCAAGGAGAGTCATGACCTACGCAGTGCCCACCCCCGCCGTTCGCCCCGAGGCCCCGGCCCGAACCGCATACCTCGTGGCCAGCGGTGACCTGCGGCAGGCGGCCAACCTGGCCGGATGGCCGACCCAGGTCGAGCTCGAGCAGGTGATCACCGACGCTCTCGCCGAGCACGGCTGGAGCGTCCGCCGCGCCCACGAGGTCGACGAGTCGACGGGGCACGGCTTCATCACCAGCCAGCGAATGGGGATGGAGGTCTTCCAGCAGGTGCCGCTGCAGGCCCCGCTCATCGTCGCCGAGGCCATCTGGCAGTACAGCCACCATGTGCTCGCCGGCCTGCGCAGCCATCGGGGGCCCATCCTGACGGTGGCCAACTTCGCGGGTCGGTGGCCGGGGCTGGTGGGCCTGCTCGGGCTCAACGCAGGGATGGCCAAGATGGGCCGCAGCTACTCGAGCCTGTGGACCGTGGACGGGAGCGACTCATGGTTCAAGGAGGGGATCGCCTCCTGGGTGCAGACCGGCGAGGTCCAGCACGACGAGTCGCACGTCCAGGATCTGCCCACGCTGGCCGACAGTCCAGAGCGAGAGCTGGGCCACGCCCTGGCCGGGCAGCTGCTCGACGAGCTGGCCATCGTCGGGGTCTTCGACGAGGGCTGCATGGGGATGTACAACGCGATCATCGACGACGAGGTCCTTAACCCGATCGGCATCTACAAGGAACGGCTGTCCCAGAGTGCCCTGTGGGCCGAGATGCAGCAGGTCTCCGACGAGGAGGCTACTTCCGTCGGGCACTGGCTCGAGGAGGCGGGCATGCGCTTCGTGCTCGGCTCTGACGAGAAGACCGAGCTGACTCAGGCGCAGCTGCTGTGGCAGTACAAGATGTATGTCGCGGTGCTCCGGATCAGCGACGACTTCGGTCTCGACGCGGTCGGCATCCAGTACCAGCAGGGGCTGAAGGATCTGGCACCTGCCTCGGACCTGGTCGAGGGCCTGCTCAACAACGTGGCACGGCCCCCGGTGACCAGCCGCGACGGCAGCCGGGTGCTCTACGAGGACCAGGCGCTGCCGCACTTCAACGAGGTCGACGAGGGCGTCGCAGTCGATGCCCTGATCACCAACCGCGTGTGGAAGGCGATGGGTCTGGACCCGGCGACGACCCTGCACGACGTGCGGTGGGGCGAGGACTTCGAGGGCCAGTTCGTCTGGGTCTACGAGATCTCCGGGTCCGTGCCCCCCTCGCATCTGGTGGACGGATACCGCGGGGCCGAAGGATGGCGCCAGGGGCCGATGTTCTTCCCTGCCGGTGGCTCCACGATCAACGGTGTCTCCAAGCCCGGTGAGATCGTCTGGTCCCGCGTCTACCTGCTCGACGGGACGTCGCTGCACGTGGACATCGGCCGGGCCAGCGTGGTCGAGCTCCCGGAGCAGGAGACCCAGCGGCGTAAGGAGGCCACCAACCCCGAGTGGCCCATCGCCCACGTGGTGCTGCACGGTGTCAGCCGAGACCAGTTCATGGGCCGGCACAAGGCCAACCACATTCAGATCGCCTATGCCGAGGACGCCGCGAGAGCCGACAAAGCCCTGGTCGCCAAGGCAGCGCTCTTCGACCGGCTCGGCGTCGCCGTGCACCTGTGCGGCGACGTGCACCTGGGCTGAGCGGCAAGGGCATCAGCGAGGAGGGCTCTAGCGGCGGCTGACCCCGAGGGTGAAGTCGTGCTGCCTCAACCGCTCGACCAGTGCCTGCCCCAAGGCGGTCGCCGGCGTCAACACCCCTCCACGTTCGCTGGCACCCTCCCCGGCCGCCAGCGCCAGACCCGCCTGGCCGAGCATGACTGCCGTGCCGTCGTAGCCCGGGTCGTAGGGTGCGGCGACCGTCACGACATACCGGGCACCCATGGTGGTCCGCACCTGCGTCTGCAGCTCGAACATCCCGTCCCGCCGTTGCTGCTCGCTCGGTCCCTCCCCCGGTGCCAGAAGCAGCCGGTCCAGCACCATCCGACCCGGCGCCGTCGACATCCCGGCCACCAGTCCGGCCAGCCCACCGGTCAGGGCCAGCGCCGCGGCCCGTCCCCTCCATCCCCGGCCGGTGTCCATCACCTCGTCGTAGACCAGCGGTGCACTGCGGTGCGTCAGTGACCAGGACCGGCGCACCAGACGCGTGTTGTAGCCGGCCATCACGAACGGCCCGTACCACCGGCCGGTTCGGCGATCTCTGCCGACCGGTGGCAGGCCCCGCCCGTATGTCGTGCGTCCGGCAGCGAGGGCGTCCGGGTCAGCCACGATCTGACGTGCGGCACGGTCACCCCGCAACGCGATCATCTGCTGCCGCATCGAGTCGATCGTGCCGCCGCTGAAGCCGCCGCGGGCTCGGCGCACGTGCAACGTCGCGTCGACAGGAAGGCCCTCGTCGTCGTCCGCGGCAGCCTGGGTCGCGAGCAGGAGCGCCAGGTCCGAGGGCACCGAGTCGAAGCCACAGGAGTGCACGATCCGCGCGCCGGTCTGCACCGCCTGAGCGTGTGCAGTCTCGATGCTTTTGCGGACGAAGAGCACCTCCCCGGTCAGGTCCGCGTAGTGGGTGCCCTGCTCGGCACACGCACGCACCAACGGCAGCCCATGCACGGCATACGGTCCGACCGTGCTGACCACGACGATCGCGCTGCGCGCCAGCGACCCCACCGCTTCCACGTCAGTCACGTCGAGCACGACCAGCGGCCACTCCCCGGCGGCCTCCGGCAGCTCGTCGCGCACCCGCTCCAGCTTGTCGCGCGACCGGCCGGCGAGCGCGACGCGTACGTGGGGAAGGGCGTGCCGGGCCAGATGCGCTGCAGTCAGTCTCCCGACGAAGCCGGTCGCGCCCACCAGGACCAGGTCGTGCTCTCGCTGCTGCATGCTGCCCATCCTGCCGAAGCCAGCCCTCACGCACCGCGGGGGGACGGCGGCGACCGGTGCTGCGGCATACTCGGCTAGAGACGAGCGGACGAAGGGTGGTCGGATGGGACGCGTCACCGAACAGCGGCGCACTCTGCGCATCGACCTGGCGGACGGGGTATGCCGCGAGCGCCCGGACAGCGTAGTGGTCGAGGAGCCGCTGGAGCTGCGGATCGGCGCCAGCGCGCTGACTGTGACCATGCGCACGCCGGGTCACGACATCGAGTGGGTGCACGGCTTCCTGCACGCCGAGGGCATCATCGCCGGCCGCGAGGACGTCGTGTCCGCACGCTACTGCGCCGGGTCGGTCGAGCAGGACGAGACTGGGGTGCCCGCCAACACCTACAACGTCATCGAAGTGCGACTGGCCGACCACGTGCCCGACCCGATCGCCGCGGGCAAGACCCGGTCCTTCGCGACGAGCAGTGCCTGCGGGGTGTGTGGCAAGACCAGCATCGAGGAGCTCGCGGTGCGCGCGGCCTACGACCTGCACGACGACGACGTGCAGGTCAGGGCGCAGACCCTGCTCAGCCTGCCCGACCTGTTGCGCGAGCAGCAGCGCACCTTCGAGCGCACGGGGGGTCTGCACGCCGCGGGCCTGTTCACCGCCGACGGCGAGCCGATCGTGGTGCGTGAGGACGTCGGGCGGCACAACGCCGTCGACAAGGTGGTCGGCTGGGCGGTGCAGCAGGGGCTGCTCCCGCTGCGCGGGCACGTGCTGCAGCTCAGCGGCCGGGTGTCGTTCGAGCTGGCGCAGAAGGCCTACCTGGCCGGCATCCCGGTTGTCTCTGCGGTGTCCGCGCCCAGCTCACTGGCTATCGCCACCGCTCAGGAGGCGGGTATGACGATCGCCGGCTTCGTGCGTGGCAGCTCGCTCAACGTCTACACCCGGACCGACCGGGTGCGGGTTCCCGCGCCGGTCTGAGGCACCTGCCCTTACCACT
>JAABUN010003062.1_pt1 | contig 27200 bp, 36 predicted proteins | sample 5559311 | NCBI WGS metagenome assembly JAABUN01 (sample SAMN10711877, study PRJNA513370) | rock metagenome | isolation source: Antarctica rocks | place: Antarctica: Victoria Land, Siegfried Peak sud
TGTGCGGTGGGGGCCCACAGCCGCAGCCACGGGTTGCTTCCCCTCCAGGAGATCCCCAACGGCGTGTCCTTGGCCTTGTCGGCATACACGTCGTCGAGCACCCCAGGGATCTGCACCCCGGTGGCATCCAGCAACCGACCCAGGTCGTCGTAGGTCGCGACCGCGACCTGCCCGGTCAGCAGCTCGCCCGCGTCCCTGGCGATCTTGTCGTCCAGCCGCAGCGCCAGGTAACCCTCCAGGTGCGGGAACTGCGCGAGCACGTCGGCCGGCAGTCCAGCGGGGTCGTAGGTCAGGGGGTAGGACTGACCGCCGGTGACCGTCTCGGCATCGATGGCCAGACCGCCGTCCGGTGAGTGGTGCAACCGCCAGGACTTCAGCTGCGGGTCCTCGATGGCCGGCACAGCGAGCAGACCGGCCTGCAGCCAGTAGGCCTTCATGGAGGTGAGGTCAGGGGCCACCCCGGCCTGCGAGGTGCTGACCGAGATCTGGTGGGTCTCCAGGACGTAGTCGATGGTGACCACCACGCCGTCGGACGGCACGGAGAGGCTGACATTGGCTCCGTCTCGCTCGCCGCCAGCGCCGTAGTTTTCATCCCAGGACAGGTCGTGCGCCACCTTGAACTCGTAGTTGCCGGCCGGGATCTGGGTCGAGGACCAGGAGTAGGTGCCGTCCCCGTCGGGGTCCTGCAGCCAGGGCCGCATGCAGTCCGGCATCCAGTCGCCGGGGCAGCCGAGCTCCTCCTGGTAGCTGCCGGGCGCGGTCAGGATGGGACCCTGCGCATCGCTGGTCACCCAGTGCGTGGCGTGGTCGTAGTAGAAGCTGACCTGCCCGCCGGGCGCGGTGTACTCGATGTCGCCACCGCCCGGCACCGCACCCGCGCCGTAGTTCTCGTCCCAGCTGCGGTTGATCGCCGCCTTGTAGGCATACTCACCGGCAGGTATGTCGTAGCTGCCCTTCCAGATCATGTCCTTGGCGTCCAGGCTCAGCTGAGCCTGGTCGCACTCCGGCTGCCAGTCGCCGGGGCAGCCCATCTCGGAGTTGTGGTTGCCGGGAACGGAGACCGCCTCGGGCTGCTCCACGGGTCCGACCGCTCCGCCTCCGCCGCCACCACTGCTGGTCGGCTCACCCACGACGCCGTAGGAGCTGGCTGCGGACAGGTTGTCACTGGAGTCCTGCAACACGGCACGGTACTCCAGCAACGTGCCAGCCGGCATACCGCTCACGTCGTGGAAGACGCGGTACGGCGCGTTGTCGTCGGTGCCCACCAGGGTCCACTCCTGCGTGCCCACCGGGCGGTAGGAGAACGTGACGTCCACGAAGGCGTTGGCCGGCACGGCGGCCGCGATCTCGGCGCGACCCCCCACGACCGACCCGGCGGACGGCTTGGTCAGGTAGACGGCCGGGGCCATCTTGCGCGGCTTCAGCGCGGCCCCGGCCTGGTAGACCTCCGTCGACAACGGCGCGACCTGCACCTGCAGGTGCCCCTCGGCGTCGGTCTTGAGCTTGGCGTCGTCACCGTAGATGGAGGTGAACTGGGCCTTCGCGCTGTAGGTCGGGACTGACACCGACTGCTGTTCGGTGGAGTTGTTGACCACCACGACGTACTCGACCTGCTCGTCGTCCTCGATCCGGCTGAAGGCGTAGACACCCTCCGCTGACGAGGCGTAGCGGTGGATCTGTGCGCCGTCGACCAGTGCCGGATGCTGCGCCCGCAGCTGTGCCAGGCCGGCGATCTGCTCGTACAGCGGGTGCGTGGTGTCGTATCGGTCCATGCTTCCGGAAGGTCCCGCCAGCACGGGCTCCTCGGCATACTGCTGGGTCTGCGTGGCAAACATGTCCTGGCGGGCATCCTTGTCACCACCGGAGCCCATGAAGCCCTGCTCGTCGCCGTAGTAGACCACCGGCTGGCCGCGGGTGAGGAACATCAGCTCGTTGGTCAGCTTGACCCGCTCCAACAGCGCCTCCCCGGTGTAACCGGCGCCGGCAAGCATCATCGCGGCCCGACCCATGTCGTGGTTGCCGGTGAAGGTCGGCAGCTGGTAGGCGTTGGAGTCGGTGTCGGTGTAGTAGTCGTCCTGGGCGGAGAAGTCGCGCAGCGACGTGGTGGCGGACCCCTTGGCGAAGTCGATCGACCGAGCCTGGAAGCCGAAGTCGATGACCGCCTGCACCTTGCCGGTGGTGGTGAACGTCGATAGGTAGGCCGGGTCGGAGTCGTAGACCTCGCCGAACATGAAGAAATCTTCGTTGCCCGCTCGCGCGGCCTCCAGGACCTGGGGGCTGAACTGCTGCCAGAACTCGATGTTGACGTGCTTCATCGTGTCGATGCGGAAGCCGTCGATCCCGAAGTCGGCCCAGGTCGAGTAGATGTCGATCATGCCGTCGACGACCTCGGGCCGCTCGGTCCACAGGTCGTCCAACCCGACGAAGTCGCCGTACTCGCTGGACTCACCGGCGAAGGTCGAGTCACCCCGGTTGTGGTAGAGCCTCGGGTCGTTGAGCCAGGTGGGCACCTTGACGGACGCATCGGCCTCGCTGGCGAAAACCGGGGTGTAGGGGAAGGACGTGGCGGGGTCCACCTCGGGGAAGGTGTCGGTGCCGGCGTAGTCCTTGTCGTCGAAGACCTCACCGCTGGCGTCCGTGTAGGGCTGCGCCTCCTTGGAGACGTAGGAGTACTCGCCCTCGGCGTAGTTGATCACGTCGGCGGTGTGGTTTGTGATGATGTCGAAATAGACCTTCATCCCCCGCGCGTGCGCCTGGTCGACCAGCGACCGCATCTCCGCGTTGCTGCCCAGGTGCGGGTCGATCTGGGTGAAGTCGGTGATCCAGTAGCCGTGGTAGCCGGCGCTCACGTTGTCACCCTCGCCCTGCACGGGCCGGTTCTTGAACGACGGGGTCAGCCAGATCGCGGTCGTCCCCAGGCCTTCGATGTAGTCGAGCTGGTCACTGATGCCGGCCAGGTCGCCACCGTGGTAGAAGCCCTTGTCGGTGGGGTCGAAGCCATGGTCGAGCCGGTCGCCGGCGATTCCGCCGGTGTCATTGGTGGTGTCCCCGTTGGCAAACCGGTCGGCCATCACGAAGTAGAACTGCTCGTCAGTGACTGCCGCCCGCAGGCTGTCGCCGGCCAGCTGGGCATCGGCGTCCGTGACCTGCCCGGAGAGCTCGGTCGGCATCACGCCAACGGCCTGGCTCTCGCTGTCGAAGGAGAACTCCAGAGTCGCCGGGCCCTGCAGCACCAGCGGCAGGTTGCCATCGGGATACGACTCGTCCCAGGTGCCGTTCAGAGCCACCTTGTACTCGTATGTGCCGTCGGGGACATCGAAGACCCCGGAGTATGCCGTGTCGCTTCCCTCGACCGGCTCCAGGAGCGTGTCGCCGCAGGCCGGATCCCAGTCAGCGGGACAGCCGAGCTCGTCCTGCAGACTGCCTACCAGAGTCACGGTGGTGCTCGTCGCTTGAGTAGGAGTGACGGCGTTGACCGTGGCTCCTGCGACGGGGGCTGCCGCGGCAGTCGCCACAAGGGCTGCTCCGGCGAGGGCTGCGATGGGTCGGCGCGTCATTGCGTCTCCAGGATCGTACGAATGAGGGGGTGCCACGACGAGGATCGTGACTTACGTCACCGTAGGGCAGAATAGTTGGGGAAGCAACAGTGATCCGCAAAATCTTGCACTGGCGAGATCGTCCCGCGAGGAAGTACGGATCAGCTGTGCTTGAGACACCGGTTAGCCCAGGGCCGCGCCTCGAGCCGTCCTCGGAGAATCGGCTCGGCGCAGGTGTCACACCGGCCATAGCTGCCGTCTTCGAGCTTGACCAGGGCACGGCGCACCTCAACCAGCACGGTGCCGAGCGTGTCATGCGCAGAGACCGTGTTGAGCCGGTCGACGGCCATGGCCGTGCCGTCACCCACCCGCTTGCCGAAGCTGATGCTGCCCTGGTCCTGCTGCGGGCGGGTCAGGGTCTCTCGCGAGCGGACGAGCTCGGCCTCCTTGGCCCGCAGCAGCGCTGCCACACCGTCGACGTCGCTCATCGCGTCAGCATGCCACGGGACGGGAGTCGATCGGGGTATGTCAGCACTCGCACCCACCCTCACGTTGACCACGCCCACCGGCCGGTGACCTATTCATCGCTCTCGTCTCTGCGACGACGGGACTCTTGCGCCCGAGCGGCGACCTCGCCATCAGCCGGATAGCTGATCTCCTGCAGGGTGAGCCCGAGGGCGGGCATGACCCGCACCGCCGGATGCCGCACCCCTGCATCCCGCACCCGCACCGGCCACTGCACGTCATACCTGCCCTCACCGACCGGCACCACCGCACCGACCAGCGCCCGCACCATGCTGCGGCAGAACGCGTCCGCCACGAAGGTGGCGACCAGGATCCCCTCCTCGTCTCGCGTCCAGGAGTGCTGTTGCAAGGACCGGATCGTGGTAGCACCCTCGCGGCGACGGCAGTAGGCAGTGAAGTCATGCAGCCCCACCATCGCGCACCCTGCCGTGTCCATCGCTTGGACGTCGAGGCTGTGACGGTGCCACACCGTGTCGTGCCGCCGCAGCGGGTCTCGCCCGGTCCAGCTGTCGCAGATCCGGTAGCTGTAGCGGCGGCGCAAGGCAGAAAACCTCGCGTCGAAATCCTGCGGCGCCACGCTGATCCGGCGGACCACGATGTCACCCGGGAGTAGTCCCGCCAACCGGGCGAGCGCGGACTGCTCCGGACTGCGGGCTGTTCGTCCTGGCACTGCTTGCCACGCGTCGCGAGGGACGTCCAGATGCGCCACGCTGCCGCGGGCGTGCACCCCGGCGTCGGTCCGCCCCCCCACGGTCAGCCGTGGTGGCTCGGCGCGCAGGATGGTGCCCCAAGCCGCGGTCAGCTCTCCCTCGACGGTGCGCAGACCGGGTTGCGCGGCCCAGCCCGAGAAGCGGGTCCCGTCATAAGCCAGGTCGAGGCGTAGCCGCACCGACGAGGCGCTCAGGGGGGAGGACACAGCACCACACCGTAGTTGTTTGCTCGGGAAGTTGCGCCACCCCTGCCCGTTTTGCTCGGGAAGCTGCTGCCTAACCCACCGGCGTATGCCGAAGGGCCGCTGCGCCCCGTAGGTGCAGCGGCCCTTCTGTCGGAACGGGTGACTTCTTCTCAGCCGTCGTCCTCGGCGCTGCTCGCCTCGGCGTCAGCACTGACATCCTGCGCGTCCTCGCCACCGGCAGGCTCGAACCCAGCGGCTGCGGCGTCCTCCGCGGTGCGGAACCAAACCTCAGCTTGGGTCTGGCCGTACCACTGGGAGCCCTCGACGTGATACTTCATCGAGTCCTTGTTGCCCTTGACGGTGTAACCGTCGGGGGCAGACCCATCGTCGTTGGGCTCAGCCGACCCGTCGTCGTTGGGCTCTGCTGAGCTGTCATCGGTCACACCGTCGGGGGCGGTGGTGTTGGCCGCTTGGGTGGTGTCCTCGGTGGCGGTCTCGTTGACCTCCACCGTCTGCGCAGGCGCGGCCACGGTGGAACCCTTGGCTTCGGCAGCCTCGACCTGCTCGATCTCGGCTTGCGCCACCTCCGTCTGGTCGCCCACCTTGTCGGCCTTGGCGGCGCGCTTGTCCTTGGCTGCGCGCTTCGTTGCGCCCTCGGCCTGCTGCACCACCTGCTTCTTGGCCATCGGCTCGCGTACGAGCTCGATCACGGCCATGGGTGCGTTGTCACCCTTGCGTGGGGCGATCTTGATGATCCGTGTGTATCCGCCGGGGCGCTGCGCCATGTCGGGAGCGATCTCGGTGAACAACCGGTGCACGACACTCTTGTCCCGCACCGTGGCCATCACGCGACGACGGTTGTGCAGGTCTCCGCGCTTGGCGAAGGTCACCAAGCGCTCGGCCAGCGGACGGAGCCGCTTGGCCTTGGCCTCGGTTGTGGTGATGCGGTCGTGCTCGAACAAAGCGGTGGCCAGGTTGGACAGGATCAGGCGCTCGTGCGCCGGACCTCCGCCCAGACGCGGACCCTTCTTCGGGGTAGGCATGGTCGTTCTCCTTCAGCGGATCAGTACTGCTCGTCCTCGACGAACGAGGTGTCACCCTCGTCGTCAAGGTCTTCTGAGTAGTCGGCCTTCGTCGGGTCGAACCCGGGGGGGCTGTCCTTGAGCGCAAGTCCCATCTCGCCGAGCTTTTCCTTGACCTCGTCGATCGACTTGGCCCCGAAGTTGCGAATGTCGAGAAGGTCGGCCTCACTGCGACCGACGAGCTCTCCCACGGTGTGGATGCCTTCGCGCTTGAGGCAGTTGTAGGACCGCACGGTCAGATCGAGGTCTTCGATCGGCAGCGCGAGGTCGGAGGCCAGAGCCGCGTCGCCGACCGAGGGACCGATCTCGATGCCCTCCGCCTCGATGTTGAGCTCGCGGGCGAGCCCGAACAGCTCGACCAGCGTGCGCCCGGCCGAGGCCATCGCGTCTCGCGGGGCCATAGAGTTCTTGGTCTCGACGTCAAGCACGAGACGGTCGAAGTCGGTCCGCTGCTCCACGCGGGTGGCTTCCACCTTGTAGGTGACGGCGAGCACCGGAGAGTAGATCGAGTCGACCGGGATGCGCCCGATCTCCTGCTCGACCGACTTGTTGAGCTGGGCGGAGACGTACCCGCGGCCGCGCTCGACGGTCATCTCCATCTCCACCTTGCCGGTATCGTTGAGCGTCGCGATGTGCAGGTCATGGTTGTGCACCTCGACCCCGGCCGGCGGCGCGATGTCCGCGGCGGTGACGGCCCCGGCGCCCTGCTTGCGCAGGTACATCACAACCGGCTCGTCGTGTTCGCTGGAGACGACCAGGCTCTTGAGGTTGAGGATGATCTCGGTGACATCCTCCTTGACCCCGGGGATCGTGGAGAACTCGTGCAGCACACCGTCGATCCGGATGCTGGTCAGGGAGGCGCCGGGAATGCTCGAGAGCAGGGTGCGGCGCAACGAGTTGCCGAGGGTGTAGCCGAAGCCGGGTTCCAAAGGCTCGATGGTGAACCTGGAGCGAGCCTCGGTGACGACCTCTTCGGAGAGGGTGGGGCGCTGAGCAATCAGCATGGTGTTCTTCCTTTCCACGGGCGCCCGCTATATGACGCCGGTGATGCGCAAGCCCGAAGCTTGCACGGCAGACCGACTCGGTCTTCGGCTCTGCCGGGTTCTGTGGTGTGCCGTGCTCCACCCCGTCCGCTACCCCCAGCCACAAAGTCGACCTCCAGCGCCATACATGACGCTGTGAGTCCTACTTAGTGGCTGGGGGTCACGATGACGGATGGTGGTGCTCCCAGCTGGACCGAAGCACAGCTGGGTGGAACACGGGGGCGAAGCCCCCCGCGCGACTAGTTCTTGGAGTACAGCTCCACAATCAGCTGCTCGGTGAGGATCGTGTCGATCTGCTCACGTGTGGGCACCTGGTGGATCAGGATCTGCAGCGAGCCGGAGACCACCTTCATCCAGGCCGGGATCGGCCGGTCGCCGAAGGTCTGGCGCGCGAGCTCGATCGGGAAGGTCTCGACCGACTGGGGCCGCACCTCGATGATGTCGAACTTCTCCACGCGGTAGGACGGGACGTCCACCCGGTGGCCGTTGACGTGGAAGTGACCGTGCGTCACGAGCTGACGGGCTGCCCGGCGGGTGCGGGCCAGCCCGGCGCGGTAGACCACGTTGTCGAGACGGGACTCCAGAATGATCAGCAGGTTGTGACCGGTCTGACCGGGACGGCGCGCCGCCTCCTCGTAGTACCGGCGGAACTGCTTCTCCATCACCCCGTAAGTGAAGCGCGCCTTCTGCTTCTCCTGCAGCTGGGTCAGATACTCCTTCTCCTGCATCCGGCGACGGCCGTGCTGCCCCGGGGGGAAGGGACGCAGATCGAAGTTCTTGTCGCCGCCGACGAGGTCGACCCTCAGTCGGCGGGACTTCTTGGTGACGGGTCCGGTGTAACGGGCCATGACGTGTTACCTCTACCTTCCGGTGCTCAGACTCGACGCTTCTTGGGCGGGCGGACGCCGTTGTGCGCTTGCGGCGTCACATCGCTGATCGCGCCGACCTCAAGGCCGGCTGCGGTGAGCGAGCGGATCGCGGTCTCCCGACCGGAGCCCGGGCCCTTGACAAACACGTCAACCTTGCGCATGCCGTGCTCCATGGCCCGACGCGCAGCCGCCTCGGCCGCCATCTGGGCAGCGTAAGGAGTGGACTTGCGCGAGCCCTTGAATCCGACCTGGCCGGATGAGGCCCACGCGATCACTGCGCCGGCGGGGTCGGTGATCGTGATGATGGTGTTGCTGAACGTGCTCTTGATGTGAGCTTGCCCGAAGGCAATGTTCTTCTTCTCCTTGCGGCGCACCTTGCGGGCGCCGGCCGTGCTACGGCTCTTGGGTGGCATCTGCGTTCACTCCTGATACTCGACGAAACAGTCTGTAGTGCGGGCGGCAGTTCTGGAAGGCGACCCCCCGTAGTTGGGGGCCAGTCGGGGGACGGAGCCCCCCGACCGTGACTACTTCGTGACCTTCTTCTTGCCGGCGACGGTGCGCTTGGGGCCCTTGCGGGTTCGCGCGTTGGTCTTGGTGCGCTGCCCGTGGACGGGGAGACCACGGCGGTGCCGAAGACCCTGGTAGCTGCCGATCTCGACCTTGCGGCGGATGTCGGCGGCGACCTCGCGGCGCAGGTCACCTTCGAGTCGGAAGCTGGACTCGAGGTGGTCGCGCAGCTGCACCAGCTGCTCGTCGGTCAGGTCCTTGACGCGGATGGACGGGTCGACACCCGTCGCCTCCAGCGTCTGGTCGGCGCGGGTGCGACCCACGCCGAAGATGTAGGTAAGTGCCACCTCGACGCGCTTGTCGCGCGGCAGGTCGACACCGATGAGTCGTGCCATCTGGCTGTGCTCCTGTTGGTCTCGCGGAGGTGTGGGTGCAACACCGGTCCGCGTCTCCTTGCGGAGCTGCTCGCGTCGTGCGAGCCACGGTCCTCGGCCTCCACGCCAAGGGTGACGTCCCGCCGCTTGCACAGTGGGGGCCGGGTGTTGCTGTTCTGTTGTGCTGTGTCGTCCGGGAAGCGTGCTGCGACATGTGCTGGGTGTTGCTGCTCAGCCCTGGCGCTGCTTGTGGCGCAGGTTTTCGCAGATCACCATGACCCGGCCGTTGCGGCGGATCACTTTGCACTTGTCGCAGATCTTCTTGACGCTCGGCTGAACCTTCATGGTGTCCGGTTCCGTCTTTCGATCTTGGGGTGAACAGGTGGTGTGCGAGTGTACGTGTCAGCGGTAGCGGAAGACGATGCGACCTCGGGTGAGGTCATACGGACTGAGCTCCACCACAACCCGGTCCTCTGGCAGGATCCGGATGTAGTGCTGGCGCATCTTGCCGGAGATGTGAGCGAGCACCACGTGCTTGTTGGTGAGCTCGACCCGGAAGTTTGCGTTCGGAAGGGCCTCAACGACCGTGCCCTCGATCTCGATGACGCCGTCCTTCTTCGCCATATACTCCTGTGTCCTCCGCTGATCGTCGATGTGCCTGTGGTTGCTGCGCGATCGAGCGACCGCACAAAGAATCAGGCCCCTAGGGGCCGACATTTCAGTCTACGTCACCGGGAGCGCGCAACACCAATCGCCGAGCACTGCTCAGTCCAGCGGGGCGAACGTGCCGCCCGCCGTGGCCAGAGCGTCCGCGCCACCGTCCAGTGCCGTGAGCACCCACAGCCCCCCCTCGGTCACGGCCACGGTGTGCTCCCAGTGCGCCGCTCGCGAGCCGTCGGCGGTCACCACGGTCCAGTCGTCGTCCAGGGTGCGGGTGTCGATGGAGCCCAGGGTCACCATCGGTTCGATCGCCAGGGTCGCACCCACCGGCACCGTCGGGCCTTTGCCGCTGACGGCGTAGTTGGGCACATGCGGGTCCATGTGCATCGAGGTGCCGATGCCGTGGCCGACGTAGTCCTCAACAATTCCGTAGCTCAGCCGTTGCTCGCGGGCCCCCTGCGACTGTAGCGAGCGCCGGGACTGTAACGAGCTCTGAACGGACTCCTCGACGGCCTCGCCCACGGCATACAGCCGTCCTCCCGCGCTCAGTGCGGTGATCCCCGCCCACAGCGCAGTCTCGGTGTCGTCCAGAACGGCACAATCCTCGGGTCGAGCCATCGCCGGTCCCCCGACGATCAGACTGAGCGCCGCGTCGCCGTGCCAGCCGTTCACGATGGCTCCGCAGTCGATCGATAGCAGGTCCCCCTCGGCGAGGACGCGCTCCCCCGGTATGCCGTGCACCACCTCGTCGTTGACGCTGGTGCACAACGAGCCCGGGAACCCGTGGTAGCCCTTGAACGAAGGAACGGCGTGGTGGGAGCGGATGTGCTCCTCGGCCAACCGGTCCAGCTCACCGGTGGTCGTACCGGGCTTCGCGCTCTCGGCGGCCAGGGCCAGGGTCCGCGCAACGACCAGACCGGCTTGGCGCATCCACCCAATCTGCTCCTCGCTCTTCGCCTCGATCGCGGGTCGACGCAGCCAGGACATCAGTCGCTGTGACCGGCCGAATTCTCTGCACTGATCTCCGTCAGCGCGGTCTCGACGCGGGCGTTGACGTCTTCGAGGGTTCCCATCCCGTCGACCTCGTGCAGCATCCCGCGGTCGCGGAAGATTCGCGACAGCGGTGCGGTCTCGTCGGCATAGGTCTGCATCCGCTCCCGGATGACGTCCTCGGTGTCATCGACCCGGCCCTGCTCTGCCGCGCGCTGCAGCAACCGTTGGATCACCTCGTCGGTGTCCACCGTCAGCTCTACGACTCCGTCGAGCCGTTCGCCCTTGTCGCTGAGCATCTCATCCAGCGCTTGGACCTGACCGGGGGTGCGAGGGTAGCCGTCGAGCAGGAACCCCTCGGCCGCATCGGACTCAGCGAGCCGGTCGCGCACGATGGCGTTGGTGACCTCGTCGGTGACCAGTCCGCCGGCTGCCAGAATTGCCTTGACCTGCACGCCCAGCTCGGTCTCGCGGGAGATGTTGGCACGGAAGATGTCGCCGGTGGAGATGGCGGGTATGCCGTGCCGGTCGGCGATGAGCGTGGCTTGGGTGCCCTTGCCTGCACCGGGGGGACCGAGGATGAGCAGTCGCATCAGCGCAGGAACCCTTCGTAGTCGTGCTGTTGGAGCTGGGACTCAATCTGCTTGACGGTCTGCAGACCAACCCCGACGATGATCAGGATCGAGGCTCCGCCGAAGGGGAAGTCCTGGGTGGTGCCCAGCGCGTTGAAGGCGATCAGCGGGATGAGCGCGACGGCGGCCAGGTAGATCGCGCCAGGCGTGGTGATCCGAGTGATCACGTAGTCCAGGTACTCCGCGGTCGGCCGGCCCGCCCGGATGCCGGGGATGAAGCCGCCGTACTTCTTCATGTTGTCGGCCACCTCCACCGGGTTGAAGGTCACGGAGACGTAGAAGAAGGTGAAGAAGATGATCAGCGCTACGTAGGCCAGCATGTAGACCCAGTGCGTGTTCTGCGTCCCGAAGCCGAGGTATGTCGTCACCCAGGTCACCCACTGCGGCGGCAGACTGCCGTCGTTGGGAGTGTTGAACCGGGCGATCAGCGTCGGCAGGGTCAGGATCGAGCTGGCGAAGATGATCGGGATGACGTTGGCCATGTTGAGCTTGAGGGGGATGTAGGTCGAGGTCCCGCCGTACTGGCGGCGGCCGATCATCCGCTTGGCGTACTGCACCGGGATGCGGCGCTGGCACTGCTCGACGAAGACCACGAGGGTCATGATCACCAAGCCGAGCACCATCACGAGCGCAAAGGTCGTCCAAGAGCGCTGTCCGATCGCGGCAAGCGAGCCGGGGAAGCCGGCAGCGATGGCGGTGAAGATGAGCAACGACATACCGTTGCCGATGCCGTGCTCGGTGATCTGCTCACCAAGCCACATGATCAGTCCGGTGCCCGCGGTCATCGTCAGCACCATCATCAGGATCACCCAGACGCCCTCGTTGGGCATCACCGTTGAGCAGGTGGGACCGAACAGGTTCTCCGGCGCCCGGGCAAAGGTGACCAGCGTCGAGGACTGCAGCACCGCCAGACCGATGGTCAGGTAGCGGGTGTACTGCGTCATCTTGGTCTGCCCGGCCTGACCCTCCTTCTTGAGCGCTTCGAACCGCGGGATGACCACGGTGAGCAGCTGCACGATGATGGCGGCCGTGATGTACGGCATGATACCCAACGCGAAGATGGACAGCTGGAGTAGCGCGCCCCCGCTGAAGAGGTTGGCGAAGCCCAGCACGGAGTTGCTGCTGGCGGTCGCTGCCTCCTGGCAGGCCTGGACGAGGGTGTAGTCGATCCCGGGAGCGGGGATGTGCGAGCCCAACCGGAACAGCGCCATGATGCTCAGGGTGAACAGGATCTTCTTGCGAAGATCGGGCGTCCGGAACGCCCGCGCGAACGCGGAGAGCACGTCGGATCCTCCTCGATGATCCCGGTGGGTGGACCCAGTCCGGGGGATCAGGCTCGGACCGGGGCGACGATAGCATCCGCCGATGGACGAGCCAGGCCCCGAGCGCTCGTAGCGAGGGCTCGGGGCAGGCCCGTCGGGTTCAGGCCTGCGTCGCGGTGACCGAACCGCCGGCGGCCTCGATCTTGTCCTTGGCGGAGGCAGAGAACCGGTCAGCCGTGACACTGAGGGCGATGGAGATCTCGCCCTCCCCCAGCACCTTGACGGGCTGGTTCTTGCGCACTGCGCCGCGGGCGACCAGGTCGGCGACACCGACCTCACCACCCTCCGGGAACAGCTCGGCCAGCGCGGTCAGATTGACGACCTGGTAGGTCGTCTTGAATCGGTTGGTGAAGCCGCGCAGCTTGGGCAACCGCATGTGCAGCGGAGTCTGTCCGCCCTCGAAGCCGGCCGGCACCTGGTAGCGCGCCTTGGTGCCCTTGGTGCCTCGACCGGCGCTCTTGCCCTTGCTGCCCTCGCCGCGACCCACACGGGTCTTGGCGGTCCGGGCGCCGGGGGCGGGACGCAGGTGGTGCACCTTCAGCGCCGGCAACGACGTGGTCGTCACAGACTCAGCCTCGGTCGTCGTCCGCGTGCTCTTGGTCGTTCTCTCACTCATGGTCAGTCAACCTCCTCGACGGCCACCAAGTGGGCGACCGTGCGGACCATCCCGCGGAACTCGGGACGGTCCTGCTTCACAACGGTGTCACCGATGCGCTTGAGCCCCAGGGAGCGCAACGTCTCCCGGTGCATGTGCTTGCCACCGATGCCGGACTTGGTCTGGGTCACTTTGAGCTGGGTCATGACGTACCCGCCTCGGCGCGGGCGCGCAGCATCGCCGCGGGGGCGACGTCCTCGAGGGACTTGCCTCGACGGGCCGCCACGGACTCCGGGCGCTCCAGGTCCTTCAGCGCCTTGACGGTGGCGTGCACGATGTTGATGGAGTTGTTGGAGCCCAGCGACTTGCTCAGCACGTCATGGATCCCGGCGCACTCGAGCACGGCGCGCACGGGGCCACCGGCGATGACACCGGTACCCGGGCTGGCGGGGCGCAGCAGCACGACCCCCGCGGCGGCCTCACCCTGCACCGGGTGCGGGATGGTGCCGGCGATCCGCGGGACGCGGAAGAAGCTCTTCTTTGCCTCCTCGACCCCCTTGGCGATGGCGGCGGGGACCTCCTTGGCCTTGCCGTAGCCGACCCCCACGGTGCCGTCGCCGTCGCCGACGATGACCAGAGCGGTGAAGCTGAAGCGACGACCGCCCTTGACCACCTTGGAGACCCGGTTGATCGTCACGACCCGCTCGAGGTAGGTGTTGCGGTCGTCCTCGCGACCGCCGCGACGGTTGTCACGACCGTCCCGGTTGTTGCTGGAGCCGCGGCCCCGACGCTCAGCTGAGTCGGCGGTGCCGGTGGCCCCTTGGCGCTGCGGTTCTGCAGCCATCAGAGGTTCCTCTTCTCGACGTTGGTCAGGGTGTCATGGCTCACAGGAGCAGCCCACCTTCGCGGGCGCCCTCGGCGATCGCGGCGACACGACCGGCATACCGGTTGCCCCCGCGGTCGAAGACGACGGAGTCGACACCGGCAGCCTTGGCGCGCTCGGCGATCAGCTCACCGACCCGACGGGCCTTGGTGCTCTTGTCGCCGTCCAGACCGCGCAGGTCGGCCTCCATGGTCGAGGCGCTTGCCACGGTGTGACTCGTGGTGTCGTCGACCAGCTGCACGAACACGTGCCGCGCGGAGCGGTTGACCACGAGCCGCGGACGCTGCTGGGTCCCGGTGACCTTCTTGCGCAGCCGGGTATGCCGACGCGTCCGCGCAGCATTCTTGCCCTTGGCGCGCTTGACGATGATCTTCATGTCCTACTTACCAGCCTTCCCGACCTTGCGGCGGATGCGCTCGCCTTCGTAGCGCACACCCTTGCCCTTATACGGGTCGGGGCGGCGCAGCTTGCGAATGTTGGCGGCGACCTCGCCGACCTGCTGCTTGTCGATCCCACTGACCACGAGCCGAGTGGGACCCTCGACGGTGAAGGTGATCCCCTCAGGGGCCACGACCTTCACCGGGTGGGAGTATCCGAGTGCGAACTCCAGGTCCGAGCCCCGGGCCAGCACGCGGTAGCCGGTGCCGTGGATCTCCAGCCGCTTGGTATAGCCGTTAGTGACCCCTTCGACCATGTTGGCGAGCAGACTGCGGGTCAGTCCGTGCAACGAACGGGTAACCCGCTCGTCGTCGGGCCGGGTGACCTGCAGGGTGCCGTCGTCCGTGCGTTGCACGGCCAGCGGCTCCGCGATGGAGTGGGCCAACCGACCCTTGGGTCCCTTGACCGTGACGTCCTGGCCCTCGATGGCCACGTCGACCCCGGAGGGCACGGTGATGGGAAGTCGTCCGATACGCGACATCTGGCGCTCCCTTCGTTACCAGACGTAGGCGAGGACTTCCCCACCTACGCCTTTCTGGGCCGCCTGCTTGTCGGTCAACAAGCCGGAGGAGGTGGAGATGATGGCCACGCCCAGACCGCCCAGCACGCGAGGCAGGTTGGTGGACTTGGCGTAGACGCGCAGGCCGGGCTTGGACACCCGGCGCACGCCGGCGAGCGAGCGCTCCCGGTCCGGGCCGTACTTGAGGTCGACGAGCAGTGTGCTGCCCACCTCAGCTTCCTGCACGGACCAGCCGCCGATATAACCCTCGGCTTCGAGGATCTCGGCGATGTGCGACTTGAGCTTGGAGAACGGCATGCTGACGTTGTCCTTGTGCGCCGCGTTGGCGTTGCGGATGCGGGTCAGCATGTCCGCTATCGGGTCGGTCATGGTCATGGGGCTTCGCGCCCTTCCTCGTCGTGGTTTCGCTGCGGTATGCGGTGTGCTGCCGGGCGACCTGCGACGTCGTGGTCGGTGGTGGGACCTGGTGTGGGGACTACCAGCTGGACTTGGTCACGCCCGGCAGCTCGCCGGCGTGGGCCATCTCGCGCAGGCAGATCCGGCACAGGCCGAACTTGCGGTAGACCGAGTGCGGCCGGCCACAGCGCTGGCAGCGGGTGTAGCCGCGCACAGCAAACTTGGGCTTGCGCTCGGCCTTGTTCCTCAGAGCAGTCTTGGCCACGGTCAGTTCTCCTTGAACGGGAAGCCGAGCTGACGCAGCAGCGCGCGACCCTCGTCGTCGTTGGTAGCGGTGGTGACCACGGTGATGTCCATCCCGCGCACGCGGTCGATCCGGTCCTGGTCGATCTCATGGAACATCGACTGCTCGTTGAGACCGAACGTGTAGTTGCCGCGCCCGTCGAACTGCTTGGGCGACAGCCCCCGGAAGTCACGGATCCGCGGAAGTGCGAGGGACAGCAACCGGTCCAGGAACTCCCACATCCGGTCACCCCGCAGCGTGGCGTGTGCCCCGATCGGCATACCCTCGCGCAGCTTGAACTGGGCGATCGACTTGCGGGCCTTGGTCACGGCCGGCTTCTGACCGGTGATCGTGGCCAGGTCGCGGATGGCACCCTCGATCAGCTTGCTGTCGCGGGCGGCCTCCCCGACTCCCATATTGACCGTGATCTTGACCAGGCCAGGCACCTGCATGGGGTTGGTGTAGCCGAACTCAGTGGTCAGCGCAGCCGTGATCTCCTCGGCATAGCGCTGCTTGAGCCGCGGGGCCGGGCGAGACTGCTGCTCGCCGGTGGTGCTCGGCTCGTCCGTCGTGGTCGTGGTCGTCGTCGTCATCACAGGTCCTTACCCGAGCGCACGGCATACCGCGTGCGCTGCGTTTTCATCCGGCCGTCGCGCTCGACGGACTCGACCCGGGTGCCGATGCGGCTGGGCTTCTTTGTCTCCGGGTCCACTACAGCCACATTGCTCACGTGCAGTGGTGCCTCGGTGACCAGGATGCCCCCGGTGCTGACCCCGCGCTGGTCGCTGGACTTGGTGTGCTTGCTGACCCGGTTGATTCCCTCGACCAGCACCCGGCCAGTCTCGGGGTAGACCTCGATCACCCGGCCCTGCTTGCCACGGTCCCCGCCCTTGGCCTGGGTGCGGCCGGCGACGACCTGGACCAGGTCGTTCTTCTTGATCTTCATCTTGGCTTTCTGCGTGTTCGCCATCGTTCAGATCACCTCCGGTGCCAGCGAGACGATGCGCATGAAGCGCTTGTCCCGCAGCTCGCGGCCCACCGGGCCGAAGATACGAGTCCCGCGGGGGTCACCCTCGTTCTTGAGGATGACCGCAGCGTTCTCGTCGAACTTGATGTAGCTGCCGTCGGGACGCCGGCGCTCCTTCTTGGTGCGCACGATCACAGCCTTGACGACATCGCCCTTCTTGACGTTGCCGCCAGGAATAGCGTCCTTGACGGTGGCAACGATGGTGTCGCCGATGCCGGCGTAGCGCCGACCCGAGCCACCGAGCACGCGGATGCACAAGATCTCCTTGGCACCCGTGTTGTCCGCGACGCGCAGTCGCGACTCCTGCTGGATCACTTCAGTCCTCCGGATTCGTTCACTTCAAAGCCATTCGGTGCACAACGCATCACTTGGCGCGCTGCAGGATCTGCACCACGCGCCAGCGCTTGGTCGCTGACAGCGGACGGGTCTCCATGATCTGGACCAGGTCGCCGACACCAGCCGAGTTGTCCTCGTCGTGTGCCTTGACCTTGTGGCTGCGACGCAGCACCTTGCCGTAGAGGGCGTGCTTGACACGGTCCTCCACGGTCACGACCACGGTCTTGTCCATCTTGTCGCTTCTCACGTAGCCCTGGCGAATCTTGCGATAGTGACGCGCGGTCTGCGCGGCATCCTCGGTCGAGGCGTTGGGGGCCTCTGCTGCTGGCGTCTGTGCGCTCATGTCAGCCCACCTTCTCTGTCGTCTCGTCGTTCTTGTGTGCCGTGCTGGGCTCGCGGCCGATACCGAGCTCACGCTCTCGCATCTCGGTGTAGATGCGGGCGATGTCCTTCTTGACCGCTCGCAGCCGGCCGTGGCTCTCCAGCTGGCCGGTGGCCGACTGGAAGCGCAGGTTGAACAGCTCTTTCTTGGACTCTGTCAGCGCATCGCGCAGGGGCTCGTCTTCGAGGCCACGCAGCTGCTCAGAAGTCAGGTTCGAGGATCCGACCGCCATCAGAGCTCACCTCCTTCGCGCGCGACGAAGCGACACTTCATCGGCAGCTTGTGAATGGCCAGGCGCATGGCCTCACGAGCGATCTCCTCAGAGACTCCGGAGAGCTCGAACATCATGCGGCCGGGCTTGACGTTGGCGACCCACCACTCGGGCGAGCCCTTGCCGGAGCCCATCCGGGTCTCCGCGGGCTTCTTGGTCAGCGGACGGTCCGGGTAGATGTTGATCCACACCTTGCCGCCACGCTTGATGTAGCGGGTCATGGCGATACGGGCGGACTCGATCTGCCGGTTGGTGACGTATGCCGGCTCCAAAGCCTGGATGCCGTAGTCACCGAAGGCGATCGTGGTGCCACCCTTGGCGGCGCCTGTCCGCTTGGGGTGGTGCTGCTTGCGGTGCTTGACTCGACGTGGGATCAACATCAGGACTGCTCTCCCTCGCTGCTCGCAGGGGCGCTGGTGGAGGCTTCGACGGGAGCCGGGTCGCCGCTGGGAGCGACCGGCTCGCTCTGACGCTCGGGACGATCGGTGCGCTCTCCACGTCGGCCGCCTCGGCCACCGGGGCGGTCGACAGCGTCGCGACGGGCTCGGCCCGGACGCGACGGAGACGCAGTGGCCTCTTCGCGCGCGAGCTCCTTGGAGGTGAGGTCGCCCTTGTAGATCCACACCTTCACGCCGATCCGGCCGAAGGTGGTGCGTGCCTCGTAGAAGCCATAGTCGATGTTGGCTCGCAGCGTGTGCAGCGGCACCCGACCTTCGCGGTAGAACTCCGAGCGAGACATCTCGGCGCCGCCGAGACGACCCGAGCACTGGATCCGGATGCCCTTGGCACCGGCCCGCAAAGCGGACTGCATACCCTTGCGCATCGCCCGCCTGAAGGTCACCCTGGCCGCAAGCTGCTCCGCGATGCCCTGAGCGACAAGCTGCGCGTCGATCTCGGGGTTCTTGACCTCGAGGATGTTGAGCTGCACCTGCTTGCCGGTCAGCTTCTCCAGCTCGCCACGGATGCGGTCGGCCTCGGCGCCACGGCGGCCGATGACGATCCCGGGCCGGGCGGTGTGGATGTCGACCCGGACCCGGTCGCGGGTGCGCTCGATCTCCACCTTGGAGATGCCTGCGCGATCCATCCCGGTGGACATCAGCTTGCGGATCGCGACGTCTTCCTTGACATAGTCGCGGTAGCGCTGGCCGGGCTTGGTCGAGTCTGCGAACCACCGGCTTCGGTGATCAGTCGTGATCCCGAGGCGATAGCCGTTGGGGTTGATTTTCTGGCCCATCAGCGCTTCCCTCCCTGGCGTGTCGTGGCTTTGGTGGTGGGCTCGCCCACCACCACGGTGATGTGGCTGGTGCGCTTGAGTATCCGGCTTGCCCGGCCTTGCGCGCGGGGCCGGAACCGCTTCATGGTCTGGCCCTCATCGACCCACGCCGCGGTGACCACGAGGTCACGCTCGTCAAAGCTCTGCGCGGTCCGGTCTGCCTGGAAGCGCGCGTTGGCCACAGCGCTCTGCACCAGCTTGAGCACGGTCTCGCTGGCGGACTGCGGGGCGAACTGCAACGTGGCAATGGCCTCGCCGACTCGCTTGCCGCGGATCAGGTCTACAACACGACGAGCCTTCATGGGCGTAATACGCACGTGGCGCACCTGTGCCTTGGCCTGCGTCGAGTCTTCGATTGCATTGGTGCTCATCGGCGGCGCGCCTTCCGGTCGTCCTTCTCATGGCCACGGAAGGTGCGGGTCGGAGCGAACTCGCCCAGCTTGTGGCCGACCATCGACTCGGTCACGAAGACCGGGACGTGCTTGCGACCGTCGTGCACGGCCAGGGTGTGGCCGAGCATGTCGGGGGTGATCATGGACCTGCGGGACCAGGTCTTGATCACCGACTTCTTGGCGGCTTCGTTCATGGCGTCCACCTTCTTGACGAGGTGATCGTCGACGAAGGGGCCCTTCTTCAGACTGCGAGGCATGTCTTTCCGTTCTCCCTACTCAGCGCTTCTTGCGGCGGCGGCGCACGATCATCGTGTCGCTGGGCTTGTTCGGACGGCGGGTGCGGCCCTCCGGCTGACCCCAGGGGCTGACCGGGTGACGACCACCGGAGGTCTTGCCCTCGCCACCACCGTGCGGGTGGTCGACAGGGTTCATCACGACACCGCGGACGGTGGGGCGCTTGCCCTTCCACCGCATACGACCTGCCTTGCCCCAGTTGATGTTGCTCTGTTCGGCATTACCGACCTCACCTACGCAGGCGCGGCAGCGGGCATCGACATTGCGGATCTCGCCTGAGGGCATCCGCAGCTGTGCCAGCTTGCCCTCCTTGGCCACCAGCTGCACCCGGGCTCCAGCAGAGCGGGCGATCTTGGCCCCGCCTCCCGGTCGCAGCTCGATCCCGTGGATGACGGTACCGACCGGGATGTTGCGCAGAGGCAGGTTGTTGCCGGGCTTGATGTCGGCGGACGGGCCGTTCTCGATCACGTCGCCCTGACGGAGCCGGTTGGGCGCAATGATGTAGCGCTTCTCGCCATCCGTGTAGTGCAGCAGCGCGATTCGCGCCGTGCGGTTCGGGTCGTACTCGATGTGCGCGACCTTGGCGGTCACCCCGTCCTTGTCAGCCCGGCGGAAGTCAATCACCCGGTAGGCGCGCTTGTGCCCGCCACCGATGTGCCGGGTCGTTATTCGCCCTGAGGAGTTGCGTCCACCGGTTTTGCTCAGCGGGCGCACGAGCGACTTCTCGGGTGTGGAGCGGGTCACCTCGACGAAGTCGGCGACGCTGGAGCCGCGTCGGCCCGGCGTTGTCGGCTTGTACTTACGGATAGCCATAGTGTTTGCAGTCCTTAGAGTCTCTGGTCTCGACGGTCCGCGGCGCTTAGAGCGTGCCGAAGATGTCGATGGTGCCGTCCTTGAGCGTCACCACGGCGCGCTTGGTGTCCTTGCGCTTGCCCGTGCCAAAACGCGTGCGCCGTGTCTTGCCCGTCCGGTTCATCGTGTGTACCGACTCGACCTTGACGCCGAAGATCGTCTCGACGGCCTTCTTGATCTCGGACTTGTTGCTGCGGGGGTCCACCACGAAGGTGTACTTGCCCTGGTCCAGCAACGCGTAGGACTTCTCGGACACGACCGGCGACAACAGCACGTCGCGCGGGTCCTTGTTGAGCACGGTGCTCACTTGGCGTCCTCCTCGACGGTGGTGTCAACCTCGGTGGTGTCAACCTCGGTGGTGTCAACGTCGGTGTCAGCGTGCGGCGTCGACCTACGGCCCGCTGCATCGATGAAGGCAGCCAGTGCCGCCTGCGTGAAGACGACGTCGTCGGCGCACAGCACGTCGTAGGTGTTGAGCTGGTCGGCGAAGAGCAGGTGCACGTCGGGCAGGTTGCGCAGGCTCAGCACCCCGACCTGGTCTGCGCGGTCGACGACCACGAGCAGGTTGCGGCGGGTGGCCAGCGTCTGCAGCGCAGACAGGGCGCCCTTGGTGGACGGGGCGTCACCCTCGACCAGAGCCGAGAGGCAGTGAATGCGTCCACCCCGCGCCCGATCCGACAGCGCACCGCGCAGCGCGGCCGCCTTCATCTTCTTAGGGGTCCGCTGGGCGTAGTCGCGCGGCTGCGGGCCGTGCACGACGCCACCACCGGTGAACTGCGGCGCACGGGTCGAACCCTGCCGGGCTCGGCCGGTGCCCTTCTGCCGGTGGGGCTTGCGGCCACCGCCGCGAACCTCGCCGCGGGTCTTGGTCGAGTGCGTGCCCTGACGGGCCGCAGCAAGCTGGGCGACGACGACCTGGTGGATCAGGGGAACGTTGGTCTGCACGTCGAAGAGGTCGGCGGGCAGCTCCATGGTCCCGGCCTGGCCCCCAGCGGGCTTGGTGATGGTGATGGTGCTCATGCGCTCTGGCCTCCCTTTGCGGCCGTGCGCACCAGGACAACGCTGCCTCGGGAGCCGGGGACGGCACCCTTGACCAGCAACAGGCCCTTGTCGGCGTCCACGGCGTGAATCGTCAGGTTGGGAGTGGTCTGGCGCTCGCCGCCCATCCGACCGGCCATCTTCATACCTTTGAAGACGCGGCCCGGGGTGGCGCACCCGCCAATGGAGCCGGGCTTGCGGTGGTTCTTGTGCGATCCGTGCGACGAGCTCACACCGTGGAAGTTGTGCCGCTTCATGACGCCAGCAAAGCCCTTGCCCTTGGTGGTGCCGGTCACGTCGACCTGCTGGCCGCCTTCGAAGGACTCCACGGTGATCTCTTGACCGAGCTCGTAGTTCCCGGCATCGGAGGTGCGCAGCTCCACCAGATGGCGGCGCGGAGTCACCCCTGCCTTCTCGAAGTGCCCCTTCATAGGCTTGTTGACCTTGCGCGGGTCGATCGCCCCGAAGGCGATCTGGACCGCGTTATAGCCGTCGGTGTCTGCGTTGCGGACCTGCGTGACGACACAGGGTCCGGCCTTGATCACGGTCACCGGGACAAGGCGGTTGTCGGCATCCCAGACCTGGGTCATGCCGAGCTTCTCGCCGAGGACTCCGGTGACGGTGCGTTCCAGGGTCGTAGTCATGGTGGGCCAACCTCCTTACAGCTTGATCTCGATGTTGACGTCGGCCGGCAGGTCGAGGCGCATCAAGGAGTCGACCGCCTTCGGAGTCGGGTCGACGATGTCGATGAGTCGCTTGTGGGTACGCATCTCGAAGTGCTCGCGGCTGTCCTTGTACTTATGTGGCGACCGGATGACGCAGAACACGTTCTTCTCCGTCGGCAGCGGCACGGGGCCAACCACGGTCGCGCCGGCACGGGTCACCGTGTCGACGATCTTGCGCGCCGAGCTGTCGATGACCTCGTGGTCATACGACTTCAGTCGGATGCGGATCTTCTGTCCCGCCATCGCTTGTCTGACTCTCTCTCGTCGTACGGCTTACAGTTTTCTGCCGGCCGTCTTGGGTCCGACCCCCGAGGTCGGGCGTGTCGCCCATCCTGCGGACACACGCTGATCAACTGTGATCGCGGTGTGTGGTTCGAACCCGGTCTGACCGGGGCCTGTGCTGTCTCCGCCCGCAGTCATCCCACCAATATCGAGGACCGACTGCGTGCCAGGTGACCGGCGGCGAGGACATGGGTCAACACCGCGCATCAAGCAACCTCGCTAGTGTGCCATGTCGAGGCACACCGACTCAAATCCATGCCCCTCCTAGCCGGTATGCGGTGCGCCACACTGCGTGATCCAGCCCACGCGGCATGACGAAGGCCCGCATCCCTGACAGGATGCGGGCCCTCGCCCAATGCCAGGTGTGGCCTCAGGTCAGGATCTTGGTCACCCGGCCGGCGCCGACGGTGCGGCCACCCTCACGGATGTTGAACATCAGACCGTCCTCCATGGCGATCGGCTGAATCAGCTCGACGCGCATCTCGGTGTTGTCACCGGGCATCACCATCTCGGTGCCCTCAGGCAGGTGCACAACCCCGGTCACGTCCGTGGTCCGGAAGTAGAACTGGGGGCGATAGTTGTCGTAGAACGGCGTGTGCCGGCCACCCTCGTCCTTGGACAGGATGTAGACGTTGGCCTCGAACTCCGTGTGCGGGGTGATCGACTTGGGCTTGCAGACGACCTGCCCACGCTCGACGTCCTCGCGCTTGGTGCCACGCAGAAGGAGACCGACGTTCTCACCGGCGCGTCCCTCGTCGAGCAGCTTGCGGAACATCTCGATGCCGGTGACGGTGGTGCGAGCTGCCGGCCCGGTGTGGATGCCGACGATCTCGACCTCCTCGTTGACCTTCAGCACGCCGCGGTCGATGCGACCGGTCACGACCGTGCCGCGACCGGTGATGGTGAAGACGTCCTCGACCGGCATCATGAACGGCTTGTCCAGGTCACGCGTCGGCTCGGGGATGTACTCGTCCACCGTGTTCATCAGCTCGAGAACGGTCTCGGCCCACTCTGCGTCGCCCTCGAGCGCCTTCAGCGCCGAGATCTTCACAACCGGCAGGTCGTCCCCGGGGAACTCGTAGGAGGACAGCAGCTCGCGGACCTCCATCTCGACGAGCTCAATGATCTCCTCGTCGTCCACCATGTCGGCCTTGTTGAGCGCGACCACGATGTAGGGCACCCCGACCTGGCGAGCCAGCAGCACGTGCTCCTTAGTCTGCGGCATCGGGCCGTCGGTGGCCGCCACGACCAGGATCGCGCCGTCCATCTGAGCAGCACCGGTGATCATGTTCTTCACGTAGTCAGCGTGACCCGGGCAGTCGACGTGAGCGTAGTGCCGCTTCTCCGTCTGGTACTCGATGTGCGCGATCGAGATCGTGATGCCGCGCTGCTTCTCCTCAGGCGCCTTGTCGATCTGGTCGAACGCCTCGCTGTTCGGGTTGTCCGCCGGGTACTTGTCGTGCAGAACCTTTGAGATCGCAGCGGTCAACGTCGTCTTGCCGTGGTCGATGTGACCAATGGTGCCGATGTTGACGTGCGGCTTGCTCCGCTCGAACTTAGCCTTCGCCACTGGGGGTCCTCCTCAGGACTTGTTGCGTGCCAACACTGACTCTTGCGCAGTGGGCGACGTGGGATGGGTTACTTAGTGGGGTCCGTCATGTCGCAGGGAGTCTACGTGCTCACTCGCCACGAATCTTCTTGATGATCTCTTCGGCGACGTTCTTGGGAACCTCGGCGTAGGAGTCGAACTGCATTGTGTAGTTGGCCCGACCCTGGGTGCGCGAGCGAAGGTCCCCAACATATCCGAACATCTCCGACAGCGGGACGAGCGCACGGACCACCTTGGCACCGCTGATATCGTCCATGGCCTGAATCTGACCGCGACGGCTGTTGACATCACCGATCACGTCGCCCATGTACTCCTCAGGAGTGCGAACCTCGACCGACATCATCGGCTCCAGGAGCACGGGGTCTGCCCGGCGCGCTGCCTCCTTGAACACCATGGAGCCAGCGATCTTGAACGCCATCTCGGAGGAGTCGACGTCGTGGTAGGCCCCGTCGAGCAAGGTGGCCTTGACGCCCACCATCGGGTAGCCGGCCAGGATGCCGTACTGCATGGCGTCCTGGATGCCCTGGTCGACGCTCGGGATGTACTCCCGGGGGATGCGTCCACCGGTCACCGAGTTGTCGAACTCGTAGAGTGCGCCCTCGCTGGTGTCCAGCGGCTCGAAGGTCATCTGCACCTTGGCGAACTGCCCGGACCCACCGGTCTGCTTCTTGTGCGTGAAGTCGTACTTCACGACCGCCTTGCGGATCGTCTCGCGGTAGGCCACCTGGGGTGCGCCGACGTTGGCCTCGACCTTGAACTCGCGGCGCATCCGGTCCACCAGGATGTCCAGGTGCAGCTCACCCATACCACCGATGACCGTCTGACCGGTCTCGTCGTCCTGGCGGACTGAGAACGTCGGGTCCTCCTCGGCCAGCTTCTGGATCGCGGTGCCCAGCTTTTCCTGGTCGCCCTTGGTCTTGGGCTCGATGGCCACGTGGATGACTGGCTCCGGGAAGCTCATCGACTCCAGCAACACCTGCTTCTGCGGGTCGCAGAGGGTGTCGCCTGTCGTGACGTTCTTCAGGCCGATCATCGCGTAGATGTGGCCCGCCGTCGCGAAGCCGACCGGGTTCTCCTTGTTGGAGTGCATCTGGAACAGCTTGCCGATGCGCTCCTTACTGCCCTTGGTCGAGTTCATCACGTTGCTGCCGGCCTCGACGTGCCCGGAGTAGACCCGGACGTAGGTGAGACGACCGAAGAACGGGTGTGTGACGACCTTGAACGCCAGCGCCGCGAACGGCTCGTCGGCAGAGGGCTTGCGGATGATCTCCTGGGACTCATCGCGCACGTCGTGGCCCACCATCGGCGGGACCTCCAGCGGCGAGGGAAGGTAGGAGATGACCCCGTCCAGCATCGGCTGGACGCCCTTGTTCTTGAAGGCGGAGCCGCACAGCACCGGGTAGGCCTCGGAGTTGACGGTCATCCGTCGGATGCCGGCAACCAACGTCTCCTCGCTGAGGACCTCGCCCGCGAGGTAGGTCTCCATCATCTCGTCGTCGCCCTCGGCGACCTGCTCGATCAGCATCTCGCGGTACTCCGCGGCCTTGGCCTGCAGGTCGGCCGGGATCTCCTCGACGGTGTAGTCCTCGCCGATAGCAACCTCGCCGCGCCAGGTCAGCGCGCGCATCTTGATCAGGTCGACTACACCGATGAAGTCGTTCTCGGAGCCGATCGGCAGCTGCACTACCAGCGGGGTGGCACCCAGCCGGTCCTTGATGGTCTTGACCGTGAAGTAGAAGTCAGCGCCGAGCTTGTCCATCTTGTTGACGAAGCAGATCCGGGGGACGTCGTACTTGTCGGCCTGACGCCATACCGTCTCGGACTGCGGCTCCACGCCTTCCTTACCGTCGAACACCGCGACGGCACCGTCAAGCACGCGCAGAGACCGCTCCACCTCGACAGTGAAGTCGACGTGGCCAGGCGTGTCGATGATGTTGATCTGGGTATCTCTCCAGAAGCAGGTCGTCGCGGCGGACGTGATCGTGATACCGCGCTCCTGCTCCTGCTCCATCCAGTCCATCGTCGCCGCGCCGTCGTGAACCTCACCGAGCTTGTAGTTGATCCCTGTGTAGAACAGGATCCGCTCGGTGGTCGTCGTCTTGCCGGCATCGATGTGAGCCATGATGCCGATGTTGCGGACCTTGGTCAGGTCCGTGAGGACGTCGAGAGCCACTATCTTCCTTGTCTGTCTGCTTCGGTATGCGGTGTGCTGGCCAGCTCGGTCCCGGCGCCGCGCTCATGGGCGGGCGGGACCGACCCGGGTCACCAGCGGTAGTGCGCGAAGGCCTTGTTGGCGTCGGCCATCTTGTGGGTGTCCTCGCGGCGCTTGACCGCAGCACCCAGGCCGTTGCTGGCGTCGAGGATCTCGTTCATCAGTCGCTCGGTCATCGTCTTCTCGCGACGCTGCCGGGCGTAGCCGACCAGCCAGCGCAAGGCCAGCGTGGTAGAGCGGTTGGGCTTGACCTCGATCGGCACCTGGTAGGTCGCCCCACCGACGCGGCGGCTCTTGACCTCCAGCGCCGGCTTGACGTTGTCCAGCCCACGCTTGAGGGTGGCGACGGGGTCGGTGCCGGTCTTGGCGCGGACGCCCTCAAGTGCGCCGTAGACGATGGTCTCGGCCACAGACTTCTTGCCGTCCGTGAGGATCTTGTTGATCAGCTGGGTGACCAGCGGCGAGCCGTAGACCGGGTCGGCGATGAGGGGACGCTTGGGAGCGGGGCCCTTGCGAGGCATTACTTCTTCTCCTTCTTGGCGCCGTACCGAGAGCGGGACTGATTGCGGCCCTTGACACCCTGGGTGTCGAGCGAGCCGCGAATGATCTTGTAGCGGACACCGGGGAGGTCCTTCACCCGGCCGCCGCGGACGAGCACGATGGAGTGCTCCTGCAGGTTGTGCCCGACACCCGGGATGTAGGCCGTGACCTCGATGCCACTGGTCAGTCGCACGCGCGCGACCTTCCGCAGAGCAGAGTTGGGCTTCTTGGGTGTGGTGGTGTAGACGCGGGTGCAGACACCACGCCGCTGCGGGTTGCCCTTCAGGGCGGGGCTGTCGGACTTCTTGACCTTGTCCGCCCGGCCCTTGCGGACCAGCTGGTTGATCGTGGGCACTGATTCTCCGTCAGTCGATGTTGTCTGTGCATCATCCGAGTGGGTGAGGCACTCCTTGGTGT
>JAABUN010003063.1_pt1 | contig 27193 bp, 11 predicted proteins | sample 5559311 | NCBI WGS metagenome assembly JAABUN01 (sample SAMN10711877, study PRJNA513370) | rock metagenome | isolation source: Antarctica rocks | place: Antarctica: Victoria Land, Siegfried Peak sud
CCTGTAACGGCGCTTCAACGGGATCAGTGGTTATTACACCAAGTGGTGGTGTAGCACCTTACATTATTTCACCATCACAAACTAATCTTGCAGCGGGCACTTACATCTTTAAGGTAACGGATGCAAATAATTGTTCGATTACTGTTCCGGTAACCATCACTGAACCTGCAGCAATTACTGCGACTAAAGTAATTACTAATGTTGCCTGTAACGGCGCTTCAACGGGATCAGTTGTTATCACACCAAGCGGTGGTGTAGCTCCGTACACTATATCACCTTCGCAAACCGGACTTGCAGCTGGCACCTACACCTTTAAGGTAACGGATGCCAACAATTGTTCGATTACTGTTCTGGTAACCATCACTCAACCCGCAGCGATCACTGCAACTGCAGCTATTACAAATGTAAAATGTAATAGCGCATCAACTGGATCAGTCGTAATCACACCAAGCGGTGGTGTTGGTCCCTATACTATTACACCATCACAAACTAATCTTGCAGCTGGCACTTACATCTTTAAGGTAACGGATGCAAATAATTGTTCGATTACTGTTCCGGTAACCATCACTCAACCTACAGCAATTACTGCAACCGCAGCTATTGCTAACGTGAAATGTAACGGCGCTTCAACTGGATCAGTAATGATCACACCAAGTGGTGGTGTTGGTCCCTATACTATTACACCAGCACAAACTAATCTTGCAGTTGGCAACTATACCTTTACAGTAACGGATGCTAATAACTGTTCGATCACTGTACCGGTTACTATTACACAACCTAAAAAAATTGTTGCTACCCAGGTTGTCACTGATGTAAAATGTAATGGTGCAGCGACCGGATCAATTGACCTGACGATCACAGGGGGAGTTGAACCTTATACTTATTTATGGAGCAATGGAGCAAAGACGGAAGATATTGCAGGACTTACTGCCGGCACTTATAATGTTATGGTAACCGATGCAAACAATTGTTCCATCAACGTTCCGGTAACCATCACTCAGCCGACTGCTCTTACTGCTACCAGGGAGATAACTAATATTACTTGTAATGGGGCATCTACAGGATCGGTAGCGATCATACCAAAGGGTGGTGTAGCTCCTTATACAATTACTCCTTCACAGAGCGGGCTTTCTGCCGGCAACTATATCTTTACGGTAAATGATGCCAACAACTGTTCAATCAGTGTACCGGTTACTATCACCCAGACTGCTACTATCACTGCTAATAAGGTTGTTACAAATGTAACATGTTATGGTGCGGCTACCGGATCAATTGACCTGATAATAACAGGAGGCACATCGCCTTATACCTATGTTTGGAGCAATGGAGCCAAGACGGAAGATATTACCGGCTTGACTGCTGGCAATTATACAGTTAATATTACTGACGCGGCAGGTTGTACTATTACAGGAAATATAACAATCACCCAGCCAGCGCCAATCACTGCTACACAGGTTGTCACTAATGTACAATGCAATGGCGCATCAATAGGTTCGGTGGTAATTACTCCAGGTGGTGGCGTCGGTCCTTATACAATTTCACCTTCGCAGGTTGTGCTAGCCGCAGGTAATTATAATTTTATTGTAACTGATGCAAATAACTGTTCGGTTACTGTGCCGGTAATTATTACACAGCCTGCTGCTATCACTGCAACCACTGTTATTACCAGCGTCAAATGTAATGGTGCATCCACCGGCTCGGTAGAGATAACACCAACAGGTGGTGTTGGTCCTTATTCTATTACGCCAGCAAAGACTAATCTTGCTGCGGGTAATTATGCTTTTACAATAGCCGATGCAAATAATTGTTCCATTAGTATACCGGTTACTATCACTCAACCGGAAGCGATCACCGCAACTACATCTATTACTAACATCGAATGTAACGGCGCTTCAACTGGATCAGTAATGATCACACCAAGTGGCGGGATTGGACCATATTCAATTACACCGTCACAAACCGGACTTGCAGCCGGTAACTATACCTTTGTAGTAACTGATGCAAATAATTGTTCGATCACTGTGCCTGTAACCATTACACAACCTGCTGCACTTACTGCTACCACAGCTATCACAAATGTAAAATGTAGCGGTGCATCAACAGGCTCAATTGACCTGACTATTTCAGGAGGTACATCACCTTATACTTATTTGTGGGGCAATGGTTCAACAACAAAAGATATTAGAAGCCTGACTGCAGGTATCTATACCGTAACTGTAACCGATGCAGCAGGTTGTAGTATTTCAGAAAGTGTAACTATCACTCAGCCAGAAGCGATTACTGCTACCAAAGCGGTAACCAATATTATATGTAATGGCAAATCAACGGGATCTGTGGTGATTATACCAGATGGCGGTGTTGGTCCATATACCATTACACCGGCACAAACCGGACTTGCAGCCGGCAATTATACCTTTGTAATAACTGATGCAAATAATTGTTCGATCACTGTGCCTGTAACCATTACACAACCGTCAGTTATTACTGCAACCAAAGAAATAACCAATGTTACCTGTAATGGTACATCAACAGGATCAGTAGTAATTACTCCATCCGGCGGTGTTGGTCCGTATACAATTTCACCTTCGCAGGCGGGTCTTGCAGCTGGCAATTATAACTTTACAGTTACGGACGCTAACAATTGTTCAATCACTGTTCCGGTAACCATTACACAACCTGCAGTTATCACTATAACGCAGGTTGTAACTAACATAAAATGTAATGGAGCTTCTACCGGATCAATTGACCTGGCCGTTGCAGGAGGTACAGCGCCTTTTACTTATTTATGGAGCAATGGTGCAACTACAGAAGACTTAACCGGTCTTGCTACTGGTATTTATAATGTTACGGTAAACGATGCTAACGATTGTTCAATCAACATTTCGATAACTATCACAGAACCGGCTTCTGTCACTGTTACAAAAGAGATATCGGATATTATTTGCAACGGTGCGCGGACAGGTTCTGTATTGATCACACCATCAGGTGGTGTGGGTCCATATACGATTACACCGGCTCAAACAGGACTTGCTGCAGGCAGCCATACTTTTACAGTAACAGATGCGAATAATTGCCAGGTTCTTGTGCCTGTAATAATTTTACAACCTAAGGAATTGAACAGTTTAACCAGCACAACCATCTGTTTCAACCAGCTACCATACATGTGGAATGGCAGTACTTATACAACACCCGGAACTTATAAGAATACACTGAGAAGTGTTGCCGGATGTGATTCCATTGCAACGCTTGTGTTAAGAGTCAATCCGGTTGTGACCAGCACGACCAATGTAACTATCTGTTCCAATCAATTACCATATAGTTGGAATGGTAAAGCTTATAGCACTGCCGGAAGGTATAATGATACACTGAGAAGTGCATTAGGATGTGATTCCATTGCAACGCTGGTGTTGACGGTTAATCCGGTTGTAACCAGTACTACCAATGCAACTATCTGTTCCAATCAATTACCATATGGTTGGAGTGGTAAGACTTATAATATTGCCGGAACTTATAAAGAAACGCTCAGCAGTTCCAAAGGCTGTGATTCCATTGCAACACTGGTGTTGACGGTTAATCCAGTTGTAAGCAGCACTACCAATGTAACTATCTGTTCCAATCAATTACCATATAGTTGGAATGGTAAAGCTTATGGCATTGCCGGAAGGTATAATGATACACTGAGCAGTGCATTAGGATGTGATTCCATTGCAACGCTGGTGTTAACAGTTGATCAGGTTGTAACCAGCACTACCAATGTGATTATCTGTTCCAATCAATTACCATATGGTTGGAATGGTAAAATTTATAGCATTGCAGGAAGGTACAAGGATACACTGAGAAGTGCCTTAGGATGTGATTCCATTGCAACGCTCGTGTTAACAGTTAATCCGGTTGTAACCAGCACGACCAATGTAACTATTTGTTCCAATCAATTACCATATGGTTGGAATGGCAAAGCTTATAGCATTGCAGGAAGGTATAATGATACACTGAGAAGTGTAGTAGGATGTGATTCCATTGCAACGCTGGTATTGACGGTTAATCCGGTTGTAACCAGTACTACCAATGTAACTATCTGTTCCAATCAATTACCATATAGTTGGAATGGCAAAGCTTATAGCATTGCCGGAAGTTATACCGATACGTTGAGAGGTGCATTCGGATGTGATTCCATTGCAATGCTTGTATTGACGGTTAATCCGGTTGTAACCAGCACTACCAATGCAACTATCTGTTCCAATCAGTTGCCATATAGTTGGAATGGTAAGACCTATAGCATTGCAGGAACCTACAATGATACGCTGAACAGTGCTTCTGGATGCGATTCCATTGCAACACTGGTGTTAACAGTTAATCCGGATGTAACCAGCACTACCAATGTGATTATCTGTTCCAATCAATTGCCATATAGTTGGAGTGGCAAATTTTATAGCATTGCAGGAAGGTATAATGATACACTGAGCAGTGCAGTAGGATGTGATTCCATTGCAACGCTCGTGTTAACAGTTAATCCGGTTGTAACCAGCACTACCAATGTAACTATCTGTTCCAATCAATTACCATATGGTTGGAGTGGCAAATCTTATAGCATTGCCGGAAGGTATAATGATACACTGAGCAGTGCAGTAGGATGTGATTCCATTGCAACGCTCGTGTTAACAGTTAATCCGGTTGTAACCAGCACGACCAATGTAACTATTTGTTCCAATCAATTACCATTCACCTTGAATGGCAAATCTTATAGCATTGCTGGAAGGTATAATGATACACTGAATAGTGCTTCTGGATGTGATTCCATTGCAACGCTGGTGTTAACAGTTAATCCGGTTGTAACCAGTACTACCAATGCAACTATCTGTTCCAATCAACTACCATATAATTGGAATGGAAAAGTTTATAGCATTGCCGGAAGGTATAATGATACACTGAGCAGTGCCTTAGGATGTGATTCCATTGCAACGCTTGTGTTAACAGTTAATCCTGTTGTAACCAGCACTACCAATGTAACTATCTGTTCCAATCAATTACCATATGGTTGGAGTGGCAAATCTTATAGCATTGCAGGAAGGTACAAGGATACACTGAGCAGTGCCTTAGGATGTGATTCCATTGCAACACTGGTGTTGACGGTTAATCCGGTTGTAACCAGTACGACCAATGTAACTATCTGTTCCAATCAACTACCATATAGTTGGAATAGCAAATCTTATAGTATTGCAGGAACTTATAATGATACGCTGAGAAGTGCTTCTAGATGCGATTCCATTGCAACACTGGTGTTGACAGTCAATCAGGTTGTAAGCAGCACTACCAATGTAACAATTTGTTCCAATCAATTGCCATATAGTTGGAATGGTAAGACTTATAGCACTGCAGGAAGGTATAATGATACACTGAGAAGTGCAGTAGGATGTGATTCCATTGCAACGCTCGTGTTGACGGTTAATCCGGATGTAACCAGTACTACCAATGTAACTATCTGTTCCAATCAATTACCATATAGTTGGAATGGCAATACTTATAACATTGCCGGAAGTTATAAGGATACATTAAGCAGTTCCAAAGGCTGTGATTCCATTGCAACGCTAGTGTTGACGGTTAATTCTGTTGTAACCAGTACTGTCAAAGCAACTATCTGTTCCAATCAATTACCTTATAGTTGGAATGGTAAAGCTTATAATATTGCAGGAAGTTATAAGGATACACTGAGAAGTTCCTTAGGCTGTGATTCCATTGCAACACTCTTATTGACGGTTAATGCGGTTGTGACCAGCACTACTAATGCAACAATTTGTTCCAATCAATTACCATTCACCTTGAATGGCAAATCTTATAGCATTGCAGGAAGGTATAATGATACACTGAATAGTGCTTCTGGCTGTGATTCTATTGCAACGCTGGTATTGACGGTTAATCCGGTTGTAACCAGCACTACTAATGCAACAATTTGTTCCAATCAATTACCATTCACCTTGAATGGCAAATCTTATAGCATTGCTGGAAGGTATAATGATACACTGAATAGTGCTTCTGGATGTGATTCCATTGCAACGCTGGTGTTAACAGTTAATCCGGTTGTAACCAGTACTACCAATGCAACTATCTGTTCCAATCAACTACCATATAATTGGAATGGAAAAGTTTATAGCATTGCCGGAAGGTATAATGATACACTGAGCAGTGCCTTAGGATGTGATTCCATTGCAACGCTTGTGTTAACAGTTAATCCTGTTGTAACCAGCACTACCAATGTAACTATCTGTTCCAATCAATTACCATATGGTTGGAGTGGCAAATCTTATAGCATTGCAGGAAGGTACAAGGATACACTGAGCAGTGCCTTAGGATGTGATTCCATTGCAACACTGGTGTTGACGGTTAATCCGGTTGTAACCAGTACGACCAATGTAACTATCTGTTCCAATCAACTACCATATAGTTGGAATAGCAAATCTTATAGTATTGCAGGAACTTATAATGATACGCTGAGAAGTGCTTCTAGATGCGATTCCATTGCAACACTGGTGTTGACAGTCAATCAGGTTGTAAGCAGCACTACCAATGTAACAATTTGTTCCAATCAATTGCCATATAGTTGGAATGGTAAGACTTATAGCACTGCAGGAAGGTATAATGATACACTGAGAAGTGCAGTAGGATGTGATTCCATTGCAACGCTCGTGTTGACGGTTAATCCGGATGTAACCAGTACTACCAATGTAACTATCTGTTCCAATCAATTACCATATAGTTGGAATGGCAATACTTATAACATTGCCGGAAGTTATAAGGATACATTAAGCAGTTCCAAAGGCTGTGATTCCATTGCAACGCTAGTGTTGACGGTTAATTCTGTTGTAACCAGTACTGTCAAAGCAACTATCTGTTCCAATCAATTACCTTATAGTTGGAATGGTAAAGCTTATAATATTGCAGGAAGTTATAAGGATACACTGAGAAGTTCCTTAGGCTGTGATTCCATTGCAACACTCTTATTGACGGTTAATGCGGTTGTGACCAGCACTACTAATGCAACAATTTGTTCCAATCAATTACCATTCACCTTGAATGGCAAATCTTATAGCATTGCAGGAAGGTATAATGATACACTGAATAGTGCTTCTGGCTGTGATTCCATTGCAACGCTGGTGTTAACAGTTAATCCGGTTGTAACCAGCACTACCAATGTGATTATCTGTTCCAATCAATTACCATATGGTTGGAATGGTAAGACTTATAATATTGCCGGAACTTATAAAGAAACGCTCAGCAGTTCCAAAGGCTGTGATTCCATTGCAACACTGGTGTTGACGGTTAATCCAGTTGTAACCAGCACTACCAATGCAACTATCTGTTTCAATCAATTACCATATGGTTGGAATGGTAAGACTTATAACATTGCAGGAACTTATAAGGATACACTGAGAAGTGCATTAGGATGTGATTCCATTGCAACGCTCGTGTTAACGGTTAATCCAGTTGTAACCAGCACAACTAGTACAACTATCTGTTCCAATCAATTGCCATACAGTTGGAATGGTAAGACTTATAACATTGCAGGAACTTATAATGATACGCTGAGAAGTGCTTCTAGATGCGATTCCATTGCAACACTGGTATTGACAGTTAATCCAGTTGTAACCAGCACAACTAGTACAACTATCTGTTCCAATCAATTACCATATAGTTGGAATGGCAAAGATTATAGCATTGCCGGAAGTTATACCGATACGTTGAGAAGTGCATTCGGATGTGATTCCATTACAACGCTGGTGTTGACGGTCAATCCGGTTGTAAGCAGCACTACCGATGCAACTATCTGTTCCAATCAATTACCATATAGTTGGAATGGCAAAGATTATAGCATTGCCGGAAGTTATACCGATACGTTGAGAAGTGCATTCGGATGTGATTCCATTGCAACGCTGATGTTGACGGTTAATCCAGTTGTAACCAGCACAACTAGTACAACTATCTGTTCCAACCAATTACCATTCACCTGGAATGGTAAATCTTATAGCACTGCCGGAACCTACAATGATACACTGAGTAACGTTGCCGGATGTGATTCAATCGCCACACTGGTGTTGATAAACAATCCAATTCTTACAAGTACTACAAACACAACTATCTGTTTTAATCAATTGCCTTACGGTTGGAATGGTAACGCTTATACATCTGCCGGTACGTATGTGGATTCACTAAAAAGTGCCGCTGGTTGTGATTCTATAGCAACGCTCATTCTAACAGTCAATTCAATTGTAATCAGCACAACCAATTCAACTATATGTTCCAACCAGTTACCATATAGTTGGAATGGCAAAACCTATACAGCAGCAGGAACTTACAGCGATACCCTGACCAGCGCATCTGGTTGCGACTCAGTGAGCATCCTTGTGTTAACAGTAAGCTCTATCCTTACAAGTACTACCAATGCAACTATCTGTTCCAATCAACTACCATATAACTGGAATGGCAAAACTTATAGCATTGCGGGAACCTACAATGATACACTGAGTAGTGTTGCCGGATGTGATTCCATTGCAACGCTGGTGTTGACAGTCAATCCAGTTGTGACCAGCACTACCAATGTAACAATTTGTTCCAGTCAATTACCATACAGTTGGAATGGGAAAACTTATAATATTGCCGGAACTTACAATGATATACTGAGTAGTTCCACAGGATGTGATTCAATCGCAACACTGGTGTTGAAAATCAACCCAATCATAACCAGCACCACCAATGCAACTATCTGTTCCAATCAATTACCATTCACCTGGAATGGCAAAGCTTATAGCATTGCAGGAAGGTATAATGATACACTGAGTAGTGTTGCAGGATGTGATTCCATTGCAACACTGGTGTTGAAGGTTAATCCAATTCTTACCAGCACCACAAATGAAACTATTTGTTCCAATCAATTACCTTATGGTTGGAATGGCAAAACTTATAGCATTGCCGGAACTTACAATGATACGCTGAATAACCTTGCAGGATGTGATTCAATCCAAAAGCTTATTCTAACAGTCAATTCAACTGTTAACAGCACAACTAGTACAACTATCTGTTCCAGTCAGCTACCATATAGTTGGAATGGCAAAACTTATAATATTGCCGGAACTTATAATGATACACTGAGTAGTGTTGTAGGATGTGATTCCATTGCAACGCTGATGTTGATAGTTAATCCGTTTGTAACCAGCACTACAAATACAACTATCTGTTCCAACCAATTACCATTCACCTGGAATGGTAAGACTTTTAACATTGCAGGAACATATAATGATACACTGATTAATGTTGCAGGATGTGATTCCATTGCAACGCTGGTGTTGACGGTTAATGCGGTTGTAACCAGCACGACCAATGTAACTATCTGTTCCAATCAATTGCCATATAGTTGGAATGGCAAAACTTATAATATTGCCGGAACTTACAATGATACATTAAGCAGTTCCAAAGGCTGTGATTCAATTGCAACAATGGTGTTGACAATTAATCCAATTCTTACCAGCACCACAAATGAAACTATTTGTTCCAATCAATTACCACACAGTTGGAATGGCAAAACTTATAACATTGCAGGAACCTACAATGATACATTAAGCAGTTCCACAGGATGTGATTCCATTGCAACACTGGTTTTGACAGTCAATCCGGTTGTAACCAGTACAACTAGTACAACTATCTGTTTAAATCAACTACCATATAGTTGGAATGGCAAAACTTATAGTATTGCGGGAACTTACAATGATACACTCAGCAGCGCTTCCGGATGTGATTCCATTGTAACGCTTGTGTTGACGGTTAATGCGGTTGTAACTAGTACTACCAATACAACCATTTGTTCCAACCAACTTCCTTATAACTGGAATGGCAAAACCTATCCAGTAGCAGGAACTTACAGCGATACCCTGACCAGCGCATCTGGTTGCGACTCAGTGAGCATCCTTGTGTTAACAGTAAGCCCTATCCTTACAAGTACTACCAATGCAACTATCTGTTCCAATCAACTACCATATAGTTGGAATGGCAAAACTTATAGCATTGCCGGAACTTACAATGATACACTCAGCAGCGCTTCCGGATGTGATTCCATCGCAACGCTGGTGTTGACGGTTAATGCGGTTGTAACCAGTACTACCAATGCAACTATTTGTTTCAATCAATTACCATACAGTTGGAATGGCCAAGCTTATAGCATTGCTGGGAGGTACAATGATACGCTGAATAACCTTGCAGGATGTGATTCCATTGCAACACTGGTGTTAACGGTTAATCCGTTTGTAACCAGCACCACCAATTCAATTATATGTTCCAGCCAGTTACCATATAGTTGGAATGGCAAAACATATACATCGGCAGGAACTTATACCGATACACTAAATAGTGCTGCAGGTTGTGATTCCATAGCCACACTTATCCTTGAAGTCAATCCAGTGATAACAGGCACTACCAATATAACCATTTGTTCCAACCAACTTCCTTACAACTGGAATGGCAAAACCTATCCAGCAGCAGGAACTTACAGCGATACCCTGACCAGCGCATCTGGTTGCGACTCAGTGAGCATCCTTGTGTTAACAGTAAGCCCTATTCTTACAAGTACTACCAATGCAACTATCTGTTCCAATCAATTACCATATAACTGGAATGGCAAAACTTATAGCATTGCCGGAACTTACAATGATACACTGAGCAGTTCCACAGGATGTGATTCAATCGCAACACTGGTGTTGAAAATCAACCCAATCATAACCAGCACTACCAATGCAACTATCTGTTCCAATCAATTACCATTCACCTGGAATGGCAAAGCTTATAGCATTGCAGGAAGGTATAATGATACACTGAGTAGTGTTGCAGGATGTGATTCCATTGCAACGCTGGTGTTAACAGTTAATCCAATTCTTACCAGCACCACAAATGAAACTATTTGTTCCAATCAATTACCTTATGGTTGGAATGGTAAAGCTTATAGCACTGCCGGAACTTACAATGATACACTGAGTAGTGTTGCAGGATGTGATTCCATTGTAACGCTTGTGTTGACGGTTAATGCGGTTGTAACCAGCACGACCAATGTAACTATTTGTTCCAATCAATTGCCATATAGTTGGAATGGCAAAACTTATAGCATTGCCGGAACTTACAATGATACGCTGAATAACCTTGCAGGATGTGATTCAATCCAAAAGCTTATTCTAACAGTCAATTCAACTGTTAACAGCACAACTAGTACAACTATCTGCTCCAGTCAGCTACCATATAGTTGGAATGGCAAAACTTTTAACATTGCAGGAACATATAATGATACGCTAATTAATGTTGCCGGATGTGATTCAATTGCAACACTGGTGTTGACAGTCAATCTGTTTGTAACCAGCACAACCCATTCAACTATATGTTCCAGCCAACTGCCATATAGTTGGAATGGCAAGACTTATAGCATTGCAGGAACTTACAATGATACACTGAGCAGTGCTTCCGGATGTGGTTCCATTGCAACACTGGTGTTGACAGTCAATTCAATTGTAACCAGTATAACCAATACAACTATCTGTTCCAACCAATTGCCATACAGTTGGAATGGAAAGGTTTATACAGAATCCGGAACTTATAAGGACACGTTGATCAGTATTTCAGGCTGTGATTCAATCGCAACACTTGTTTTAACAGTAAGCCCAATCATTATAAGTACAACAACTATAACTATCTGTCCTAACCAGCTTCCTTATATTTGGAATGGCTACTCTTATAATATTGGTGGAATTTATATTGATACACTAAGGAGTGCCACAGGGTGCGATTCAATCCCGACACTTATTTTAAAAGTCAGTCCAGTCTTAACAAGTTTATCCAACATAACTATTTGTTTTAATCAGCTACCTTACAACTGGAACGGTAAGACATACAACATCGCCGGAACTTACACGGATACATTAAGCAGTGCAGCAGGCTGTGATTCTATTGCAACAATTATATTGACTGTAAGTCCAATTCTTACCAGCACAGCCAATATAACTATCTGTTCTAATCAACTTCCATATAGTTGGAATGGTAAAACTTATATATCAGCAGGAACTTATAATGATACATTAATAAGTGCCGCAGGATGTGATTCTATTGCGACACTGGTGTTGACAGTCAGCTCAATCCTAACCAGCACTACAAACACAACTATCTGTTTCAATCAATTGCCTTACATCTGGAATGGTAACGCTTATACATCTTCTGGTACGTATGTGAATTCACTAACAAGTGCTGCAGGTTGTGATTCTATAGCAACGCTCATTCTGAAAGTCAATTCAATTGTAGCCAGCACAACCAATTCAACTATATGTTTTAGCCAGTTACCATATAGTTGGAATAGCAAAACTTATACATCAGCAGGAACTTATACCGATACCCTGACCGGCGCATCTGGTTGTGACTCAGTTGCTACACTTAAATTAACAATAAGCCCAATTCTTGCCACCATAACCAATATAACTATCTGTTATAATCAGCTGCCATATAGCTTGAATGGCAAGACATATACTATTGGAGGGACCTATACTGATACACTAAGTAGTATAGCAGGATGTGATTCAGTCGCAACAATTATCCTGATTGTAAATCAAGTCCTTAACAGCATAACGAGAACAACTGTCTGTTACAACCAACTTCCATATAACTGGAATGGTAATACATATACAACAGGCGGAATTTATAAAGATACGCTGAGTAGTATCACCGGTTGCGATTCTATTGCAACACTGGTATTGACAGTCAATCCAACGCTGAACAGTATAACCGGTAAGACCATCTGTTCTAATCAGCTTCCATATATCTGGAACAGAAAAACTTATGATGCCGCAGGAACCTACAACGATACATTAATAAGTGCTACAGGTTGTGACTCAATTGCAACCCTTATATTGACAGTAAATCCAACCCTTACCAGCACAACACCTGTAACTATTTGTCCTAACCAGTTACCCTACAGATGGAATGGTAACACCTATCCAGCAGCCGGAACTTACAAAGCTACGCTGAGCAGTGCCACAGGCTGTGACTCAATTGCAACGCTTGTATTAACAGTAAACCCTGTCCTTATTACTGCTACCAATGCAACCATCTGTTCTAACCAGCAAACGTTCAGATGGAATCGTAAAAGCTACACTGCGTCAGGAACATATACAGATACATTAAAAAGTACAGCAGGATGTGATTCTGTAGTAACGCTAAGACTTACTGTTATGCAAGCTATTGTTGAAACTCAGAATGTGTCGGTCTGCGCTACTTCATATACATTACCAAACGGTATAACAGCAACAGTAACCGGGGTTTATACATCGATAATGTCTAATGTAACAGGATGCGATAAAACAATTATAACCAACCTGACTTTACAGGATGCGCCAAAACTAATTATAAATAATCCTGCTTCAATATGTGAACAGGCAACAGTAGATCTGACTGCGGGATCAATAACAGCCGGCAGCGAACCGGGCCTTACTTACAAATACTGGACAAACTCCGCGGCAACTACACCTCTTATCAATCCAAATGCAGTTGCAACAAACGGAACTTATTATATTTCGGCAACTACAGCAGGTGGTTGTAAAACAATAAAGCCGGTTACTGCAACCATCAAGGCGTCTCCTGAATTAATAATTAATAACCCGGCAACAGCATGCGAACTGGCAACAGTAGATCTTACGGCTCCTGGTATTACTGCCGGCAGTGATACCGGATTAACATATACATACTGGAAAAATGCTGCCTTAACTGTACCAGTTGACAATCCAAAAGCGGTAACTGCCAGCGGATCTTACTATATTAAGGCATCAACTTTAAATGGATGTGCTTTAATACAGCCTGCACAGGTCAAAGTGACTATAACAAAACCTGTACGATCTATCCGGTACCCAACTGTTACCGCCGGAATAAATACCGCTGTAGAGCTTCAGGCACGGGCTTTTGGCAATAATTCCTCATACAAATGGGAACCATCAACCGGATTAAATACAACCTCTGCAAGAACCTCCACCTTTAGTTATAATAAGGACATGGAGTATACGATTAAAGCTACTTCCGCTGGTGGCTGCGTTACTGTTGATACTGCAGTTGTAATAGTAGAGGTTACCCCTACCCAGCCGAGATCAGATATCTTTGTTCCAAAAGGCTGGTCTCCTAATGGAGACGGACGTAATGATAAGTTAATTCCTATACCCGTTAGAATAAGGCAACTCAACTACTTCAGGATTTTTAACCGGTGGGGACAAATAGTATATGAAACCAATGAAATAGGCGCGGGTTGGGATGGTATTTTCAATGGAAAACCTCAGGTAACGGATACCTACACATGGATGTTAGAAGCCGTTGGACAAGACGATCGGCATTTTAAACTCACAGGCAACTCAATTTTAATAAGGTAGCAGGATTTACAGGATTGTTTGAATTCACAGAATCTTGAAGCAGGATTTACAGGATTGTTTGAATTCACAGAATTTTGAAGCAGGATTTACAGGATTGTTTGAATTCACAGAATTTTGATTTACCATTAAAATAATCATTTGATAATTTTCTATCAAAGGTTCTGACAACTAGTGTTATGTTAACCTTAAATTTACGCTCTTGCTATCAGCCGTCAGCTATCAGTAGTCAGCAAATCAATACTAATAAATTTTCCTCCTGAAAGCTGGTTGCTGACGGCTTATAGCATTAGCTTACAATATTAATAACATCCAACCCCAGCCCACTTCATTTAATGTCAATTCTTGATCCTCCTAATGGAGGATTTTTCATTAGTACCACCTTATTTCTTCTTAATGTAATTCCATTTTTATTGGAATTAATATTTTTTTTGGAAAACATTCTGTTTTTGGGAAAATTCTATGGGTATGCCAAACTTCCATTGTTTTCATTTTTAATGAATTACTGAAATGGCATTTGGTTGGATTTATCATATATCGAAAGCAATAACAAACAAATCTAATTCTAACCGCAAAAAACCTATAAAATGAAAAAGATCCAGATCACAATCGCAATTATCATTTCTCTCTTAACCATGAAATCGTCTTACGCACAAGACCCAAGTTTCTCCCAGTTCTTTTCTTCGCCTTTAAATATTAATCCGGCTTTAACAGCAAACATTAATTCAGACTGGCGCCTGATCTCTAACGTCAGGGATCAATGGATCGGGCCTGCAAGTCCATACACAACAGGAACTGTTTCTTATGATACTAAACTCAACCAAAACAAATATGAAAATGTACCTGAAAGTAATTATATCGGGATCGGTGGTATGATGATGTATGATAAAACAATGGGTGGTATTCAGAAAAGCACTTATGCATCTCTTAATTTGTCTTATACTGTTAAACTTTTAGAAGATGATTATGGTAATAAACAAAATTTATCAGTTGGTTTCGGTGGTATCTACGGAAGAAAAAATATTGATTTCAGCAAACTCGATTTTTCAAATCAGTTCATGGGTTCAGGATTTGATACCAATCTTCCAAGCGGTGAAACGGCTTTGAACAATATGAAACCTTATTATTCTTTAAGCGCGGGACTTGTTTACAATACGAGCTGTGAAAAAAGTAATTTTGATATCGGAGTCGCCGCCTTTCATTTAAATAAACCTAAACAAAGCTACGTTGAAGATGAACACCAGTTCCTTGCAATAAGAAAAGTGGTTCATGTAAATTTTGAAACAATTGTGAATGATAAAGTGGTTTTCAATGCAAACGGTATATATCAGAACCAGGCAAAAGCCAGCTACTTTTCTGTTGGTGGCTCCTTCGGATACCATATTGATGAAGAAGAGAATGGCACAATGGTTAACGCAGGCTTATGGTACTGGTCTAAAAATGCACTGATTCCTTATGTAGGTGTTGCTTATAAGGATATGCAGTTTGGATTCAGCTACGATATGACAATTTCGAAGCTATCTCAGGCTGAAAAAAAGCCAAGCACATTTGAAGTATCATTGATTTTAAGAGGAACAAGAAAAGCAAGCGGTGCGATACCCTGCCCATGGAAGTAATGATTAACTGTTAGTAGTTAATTATCTCAATTGTTAACTGTGTATGTAAGAATTTAATATAACTTTAAATTAAAACCTCCCACATTGAAAATACTATTTACTTTAATTCTTCTTGCAATCTATTCAATAGTACCGGCTCAAAAGCTCAGCTACTCATTGCTTACATCCCGTTCAGTAGATTATAAAGAAATAAAAAAGGGATTTGAAACTCCTCCCAATGAAAACCGTTTAAGATGCTATTGGTGGTGGTTGAATAGCATGGCAACCAAAGAATCGATTACCCGCGATCTGGAACAAATGAAAGCTAACGGTTACGGAGGGGCGTCAATAGTTGACGCCGGCAGCTCAAGTTATGATGTTGCCCGGAAAACAAAGGCAGGACCCGTGTTTATGAGTCCTGACTGGATGGAACTCTATAAACATGCAGTGAAAGAAGCCCAGCGTATAGGAATAGAATTGAGTGTTAATGTTCAAAGTGGATGGAACCCCGGTGGACCTACCATCACTCCTGAACTGGCATTAAAAAAAATCGTTTATTCTGAAGTTAAAATTCAGGGGGGTAAAAAAATTGAAATGAGATTGCAGCAGCCTGAAATAAACTTGTTGTATAAAGATATTCTTGTACAGGCTTTCAATCAGCCTGAAACTAATTTTCCATTAAAAGATAAAGCCATTAAATTCTGGGGAGTAAAATCATTTAATGAAGATTTTGGTTCTAAGGGAACTTATCCATTATACAAACTGCGCGATGAATATGGTGATTCTATTAAAGTTACCGGGATCAAAAAAGCAGGTATAATAAATCTTACAGACAAATTTAAAGATGGAGTGTTAACCTGGGATGCTCCCCAAGGCAACTGGACTATCATAAGATATGGCTGGACCTGCACCGGCGCCCGTACCTCCACCAACAGCGATGGCTGGGGGTGACTTTCATTAGACCATCTGAATCCGCTGGCATTCAAAAAGTTCAGTGATGATATAATACTTCCTCTTATCAATACCGCTCAATCAGCAGGAAACAGTTTGCATTTTCTTCAGACAGACAGTTGGGAAATGGGCAAGATTGGCTGGACTAACAACTTTGCCAATGAGTTCAAAAAATTCAGGGGCTATGATATAACACCTTTTCTTCCGGTTCTCGCCGGCAGGGTAGTGGAAACTGTTGAGCAGTCAGACAGGTTCCTGTATGATTACCGCAAAACAATAGGTGATTGTATTGCTGCTTACCATTATCAACTGTTCAGCAACCTGGCACATCAGTATGGCATTGGCATTCATCCTGAATCGGGTGGGCCGCACTCTGCACCGGTAGATGCGTTGAAAGTTATGGCAATAAGTGATTTTCCCCAGGGTGAGTTCTGGGCTACAGCTAACACTCATAGGATAAAGGACGATGAAAGGCTGTCAGTAAAACAAAGCGCCTGTGTGGCACATACAAGCGGTAAAAAATTTGTTGCTGCCGAGGGCCCTACTTCTATAGGCCCGCAATGGGAGCGGGCTCCCAAAGATTTAAAAAGCAATATAGACCGCGTATTCTGTTCCGGCATAAACAGGATTGTGTGGCATACCTTCACTTCATCGCCAAAAGAATTCGGGATACCCGGCAATGAATACTTTGCAGGAACCCACCTGAATCCTAATGTTACCTGGTGGCAACAGGCGGGCGATTTTATCAGTTACCTGGATAGATGTATGTACATGCTTTCGCAAGGTTTGTTTGTTGCTGATGTACTATATTATTATGGCGATGATGTTCCTAATTTTGTTTTTCTTAAAGAAGAAGTGAAAGACATATCCTTTGGGCATGACTGGGATAAATGTTCTAAAGATGTAATTCTTAACAGGGTTTGTGTAAATGGAAATAAATTGATATTGAAAGATGGAATGAGCTATCGTTTATTGGTACTTCCTTCAGAAAATTCAATTGATATAGAAGTGTTACGCAAAGTGGAATCCCTGGTTAAAGAAGGACTGACAATTATCGCACCCCGTCCTTTAAAAGCAACAGGTTTAACCGGTTACCCTGCGAATGATAAAGAAATAAAAGCCATTGCCTCACGTATGTGGGGATCAATTGATGGTGTTACTAAAAAAGAAAACAACTATGGTAAGGGAAAAGTGATATGGGGAAAGGATGTAAATACGGTGCTCGCTGAAATGAAAGTGAAGCCTGATCTTGAATTTACCAGTACACAAGCCAATACAGGCATTGATTATATTCATCGGACAAGCGATGATATGGACATCTATTTTGTGGTAAACAAATTCGGCAGAAAAGGTATCAACGATTTTGAATTCCGGTATCTAACGTCATTGCCTGACCGCTACGAACAGGTAGTGTGTAGATTCAGGGTTACCGGTATGGTTCCGGAACTATGGGACCCAATGACAGGCCAAACCCGGGAGATACTGACTTACAAAGAGGAGAACGGGCAAACAATCGTACCACTTCATTTAAATCCCGAAGCATCTCAGTTTATTGTATTCAGGAAAGCAAGAAAGGTATCTCATATCACTACAATTGAAAAAGACGGAAAATCACTTTTCCCTTATAATCAATTCAAGGATGATGATAAACAATACATCGAAGTTGTTACAAGTGGTAGTAGGGTTACCTCAACCTTATACGAACCAGGCCATTATACTATGACATGGTCCGATGGTAAAATTCAGAAGAAGGATCTTACAAATGAAAATTCCACACAACCTCTTTCGGGTAAATGGGACCTTCATTTTGATACAAAATGGGGTGGTCCGGAACATATACAGGTTGATACATTAAAATCATGGATTCATTTTAATGAGGCAGGAGTTAAGTATTATTCAGGGAATGTTGTATATAAAAAGAGTTTTACAGTGAGCAAGGATAATCTTACTAACACAAAAGCAATACTTGATTTAGGAAACGTACTTGAAATGGCTTCGATAACAATCAACGCAAATAAAATGCCTGTGAGGTGGTGTGCTCCTTTTCAGTTTGATATCACCAATTATATAAAAGCAGGAGATAACCAGCTTGAAGTTGAAGTGGTGAACCTATGGCCTAATCGCCTGATTGGTGATAGCAAGCTGCCGGTAGAAAAAAGGTTTACCAAAACGAATGTTACAAAATTTGAAGTTGCTGATTCCGATAAGTTATTACGCGAATCAGGTTTATTGGGTCCTGTGAAGATTACGTTTATCCGTCAGCTATCAGGAGAGATTCAGTAAGGAATAGTTTTATACGTTGATTATTACTGTATTGATCACTTATGACGCGGCAAATAATCAAATTTTACCAGAACGGTTTTTTGTAAGTGGAGTAAACAGCTATGATAGTAACTAATAATTCATCTTCATTAATGTGATAATGCACCAGGTATGGGAATTTTTTCATGTTAGCGCAACGGATATCATCGTAATACAAGGAAGCAAAGAAGGGGTTTCGTTTGATTGCAATAAGGGTTAGCAGTAACCGGGCAGCAAAGCGTTTACCAAGTCCGGGTTGCTGCTTTTCATAATAATCAACAGCTTGTTCTACATCTTCAACAGCAACCGGGGAAAAGATAACAGTATAACTTTCATTTAGCCAGTTTCTTTATCTTTTTGGTTGCCTCATTCCAACTTACTGCTTTTGAAAGATCATTTTTCAGGTCCTTAAGACGTTTGCGTACTTCCTTTTTTTGCCATTCAGGAACTGGGGCTTCCTCTAAAAGTTCAACGGCATCTAATTTCTGCAGGTCTTTAATAATGGCGGCGGCATAACTTTTTTTGATACGCACATACAAAGTATCAGGCATAATAACAAGTTTTTAAATGTAAAGCTAAAGCCTTTTTAGTTTTTACGATTTTAATACTATTACCAATTATAAAGTATATATTTTCTTTGATCAGATCTGTTTGCCTATCACCTTTTTGCTTACACAAATATGTAATGATTGTACCGGTAATTACTTGCATACAGGGATTTAAAATCAGAAGATTATGTAATAGGCCAAAATTATGTAAATAAAGCGCAAATAAAACAGTCATGCATTAGTAAGGCTTAGAATCAGACAAGCACCTAAATTACATTGTGCTTTTCTTAATGTTCTTTTGTATAGCTTAAATATGGATTCTATCTTTATGGCCTCTGTATTGTTATCTTTTCTTCAGCTTTACATGCATTACCTTTGATCTTCATTCACTTCAAATGACCTTTACTGATTTTAATCTCAGGAAACAATTATCAACAGCCCTTACTGATCTGGGTTATGCCACGCCTACTACTATCCAGGAGAAAGTATTCTCAGTAGTTATGAGCGGCGCGGATGTATGTGGAATAGCACAGACCGGCACCGGAAAAACTTTAGCTTATTTACTTCCGCTGCTTAATCAATGGAAATATTCAAAAGACAAGAATCCTTCCATTCTTATTGTAGTACCAACCCGAGAACTGGTAGCGCAGGTTGTTGAAACTGTAAAAGAGTTAAGCAGCCATTTAAGCCTTGATGTAATTGGCGTATATGGAGGTGCCAATATCAATACTCAAAAACAGGAGATGCTTAATGGAATGGATGTACTGGTAGCAACACCAGGCAGGTTGTACGATCTTGCTGTTGCAGGTGCCTTTAAAGTAAAGTCTATAAAGAAACTGGTGATAGATGAGGTGGATGAAATGCTGAACCAGGGCTTTCGTACCCAACTGAAAAATATCCTGGACCTGCTGCCGCCTTCAAGGCAAAACTTATTATTTTCCGCTACACTTATGGAGGAAGTTGTAGACCTGATGAATAGTTACTTTAATAATCCGGTGAGGATAGAAGCCGCTCCCGCAGGAACTCCTGTCGAGAATATTATTCAGTTAGCATATCAGGTTCCTAACTTTTATACCAAGGTGAATCTATTAAGGTTACTGCTTGCAGAAGATGAAACCATGAGCAAGGTATTGGTATTTGTATCTTCTAAAAAAATGGCAGACCAGCTGTTTGAACAACTGCAATCGGATTATCCGGAGGCAGCAGGTGTGATTCATTCAAATAAAGAACAAAATCACCGGTTCAATACCGTTAGGCAATTCAAACAAGGAACGTATAAATTTATAATAGCTACCGATATTGTTGCCCGTGGAATTGACATTGCTGAAGTGACTCAGGTTATAAATTTTGATTTGCCTGAAGTGCCTGAGAATTACATTCACCGGATTGGCAGAACAGGACGTGCAGATAAAATGGGTATAGCTATTAGTTTTATAACGGGAAAGGAAAAAGATCAACTGGAGAATATTGAAAATTTTATGAAATGTAAGATGGTGTTTTTGTCTTTACCATCACACCTTCAGATATCAACAGAGCTTACTGAAGATGAGCAACCTAAAGTGTTTGTGAAGGAGATCCAGGTTAAAGTGCCTACCAGGATTGAACGTGGCGCATCCTTTCATGAAAAATCAGCAAAGAATAGCAGGATAAATAAAAAGATCAGCAGGAAAGATCAAATGAAAAAAAAGTATGGTAAGCCCATTACCAGGCGTGGGAAGAAATGATAACCACAAAAGAAAGTCCTTGTATAACTCTGTGGTTATAATAAACAGAGAGGCTAATAACCGAGCAAGCTTGCAACTGGCAATAATACAGCAATAATTTCGTTTATATTTTTTAAATCATATAGTATGAAGTTTGTGGGTTTTATAAGCCTTTTAGCTCTAAGCCTTATTATAGTGCTATCATGCCGGCGGGAATACTCACTTGAAAATGCGCTGACAGGTTCTTCAGCAGGTTCTTTAAAAACGTTTAATGGAGATTGTATGCCTTCAGGTTCATCCGGTATATTTAAAAAAAGTGTAGCAGTAGATTCCTTCAATTATATCTTTGTGGACGTTAATGTATTTACTACCGGTACATACATAATAAAATCTGATACTGTTAATAGAATTAGCTTTAAAGGAGAAGGCTTTTTCGAAGCAACAGGCATTCATACAGTCCGCCTCATCGCATCAGGAACACCTTTTACAAACGGAACTGTTCCTTACTCAATTAAATATGGTGGAAAAAAATGCATTGTTAATGTGTTTACAACCGAATAATAAATTGCTATAAGGTAATTTGAGGTGGAATAGACAATGAAAGGCTTATGCTTAAGTTTTTTTAACCACAGAAATGCCGAAGGTAAAACAGAGGTTACACAGAGGAGTCCTCTGTGTAACCTCTTCTTCTTCTCTAGTATTTACTCCGTGGTTAAAAAAAATACTGAGAAGGATAACCGAAAACAATTAAGATTGCACTTTATACCATCTATATCCATATCCCTCCAACCCCACATGAATATTAACCTTGCCTGTTTTTAAATTCTCACCTGAAGAAAATAAGTTTATAAGTTTGCTCCCTCCGGAATCCCTTTTAGTAAGGCTAAGCTTTTGACTTTCTTTACTGAAGTTGTGAATCACTAATAATTTCTTGCCCTGCCATTCATACCTGATAGCAAGTATATGCGAATTACCTGTTTCCAATATTTTCCTGTTGCCAAAACTAATTTCAGGACATTGTTTATGAACTTTAATTATTAACCGTGTCCAGTTCAATAATGAGTTTGGTTGTTTTGTTTCAATATCTACATTAATACTCTTATACCCATATTTGCCCGTATCAATAACCGGAATTATAGATTTGCCAGTAGTGGAGAAACCGCCCGCTGTATCTGAAGTCCATAGCATTGGCGTTCTTACGGATTCACGCTCTTTCAAGGCAAGATTATCACCCATTCCAATTTCATCACCATACCCGATAACAGGTGTACTCGGCAAAGAAAATAAGGTGCTATATGCAAGCTCTATAAGTTTTCTATCATTATTCATCATTGGCGCCAACCTCCTTCTTATTCCTTTTTCGTATAACTGCATAATCTTTTCAGGTCCGAATTTTTCATATACCTGGTTGCGTTCTCTTTTACTCAGTCTTCCCAGGTCAAGTTCATTATGATTACGCAGGAACTGTACCCATTCAGCAGATATAGGAATACTTTCTGTTGCTTCCAATGCCTGCTTTAACGGTTTCACTTCACCTGTTGCCAATGCATAAAATAAATGCTGGTTTACATTAAAGTTGAACATCATCTGCATCGCATTTCCATTGACGCCAAAATAGGATTTGATTTCCTTTGGCAACATATTAGCATCACCAAGTAAGATCGCATCATCCCTTAAGCTTTGTATATAGGTTCTTAACTGTGTTAGCAGCTCAAACTGATGATCAAATTTTTCTCCCTTTGTTTTAGGCACTTCTATAAAAAAAGAAATTGCATCAAGCCTGAAACCTGCCACACCTAAATCAATCCAGTATTTAAAAATCTTTCGAACCTCTGTCTGAACCGCAGGATTTTGGATGTTAAGATCAGGCTGAAAATTATAAAAGCGGTGATAATAATATTCTTTTGCAAGACTGTCATAAGTCCAGGTCTCTTTCTGAACGCCGGGAAATACTATTCCCGCGTTGTAATTCCTTGGTCTTTCTTTTGACCATGTGTACCAGCTTCTGTAAGATGATAATACATGGCTTCTTGCCTGTTTAAACCAGGTATGTTCACTGGAAGTGTGGTTCAATACAAGATCCATAATAACACGGATATGATGCTTGCCGGCAGCTCTCATGAAAGCTTTAAAATCATTCATTGTTCCCAGCCTTTTATCTACGCCCAGGTAATCGGTAACATCATAACCATCATCCTGATTAGGTGTTGGTTGAAACGGAGCAAGCCAGATAACATTCGCACCAAGTGAATCAATATAATCTAATTGTTGTGTGAGCCCCTTAAAATCACCTATACCATCTCCATCAGAATCTTTAAATACTTCAACATCCAACGTGTAAATAACGGCACTTTTATACCAGAGTTTACCTGTTGAATCGGCAGGTATATTTTTATCAGAATTTGAGACCTCATTTTCTTTTGTTATAAAGTAAAAAAAGATCCAGCCGATGACTGCTATAATAATTACCAACAATCCTGTTAAAACAGATTTTTTCTTTATAATCATTTTATGAAAATAGTTTTGTCAGGTATAGATGCAATTCGTTTGCCGAACTGTTATTACAGTATTACACACCATTTGCAAATACAATTTTACCCAGCTTTACCGAAGATATCATTTCAATTCTTTTTCAAAGCATACACTGTTTTCAATTTCAGCATACTGTCCATAGTTTGGAATAGATTTGTATCCGTTGTTTCTGTAAAGTTGTATTGCTTCCGGTTGTCTTTTTCCGGTTTCCAGTATGCACTTATTACAGAATAATTCAGTTGCCCATGTTTCTAATTCAGTCAAAACTCTGGTAGCAATCCCTTTTCCTCTACTCCCGGGCGATATGTACATTCTTTTAATTTCCATAATGTGCGGGGCATATTCCTTTATTGAGCCGCAACCTATTGGTGTATCATTTTCGTAAGCAACAACAACATACTTGATCTTGTCAATTTTATTGAATTGAGAGTAAAATGAATGGTCATTACCATCTCTTTCGGCTAAGTCAGCGTCAAGATATTTAACGAGATCAATAAAGTCTTGGTTTTCTGAATCAGTTCTTATTATTTTAATCATCTGCAGTTTTATTAACGATGAGGCGCAGCATTATAGCATTTTATAAATAGTGGTATCAGAATTATCATCACTGATATATATAGTAAATTTAAAAACAAAAGATGAATCAAGTCTTGTTCCCGCCATTTCTTTGATTTTGTATTTCATCTTTCTGTACATTCGGTATCATCAATAGTGTTTATGAAACGTTCAACCTTAGTAGTTACTTTCTTGTTATTATCTTCCATAACATTCAGCCAGACTTCTTTTCAAAAAACGTTTCCGGTTATTGATAAATATATTGATAGCCTTTTGAAAGACTGGAATGTACCCGGACTTGCTTTGGGGATTGTTTATAAAGATCAGCTGATATACAGCAAAGGTTATGGCTATCGCGACCTGGAACGAAAACTACCGGTGCAGGCGTCGACACTTTTTCCAATTGCTTCTAATACTAAATTGTTTACGGCTACTGCGGCAGCCATGCTTGAACAAGAGGGAAAGCTTAATCTGGATAAGCCGGTAAGAAATTATATGCCCTCACTTACTTTTAGCAATGATGAATTGAACGCAAAGGTAACGCTGCGTGATATGCTTAGTCATCGCACCGGCCTTCCGCGTTATGATGCACTTTGAGCCGGGACAGATATGAACCGCAAAGAGGCGATATCGAAAGTGGTTTATATGAAGCCCAGACTTGGCCTTAGAGAGGGTTATATCTATAACAACATGATGTATGCATCTGCAGGTGTGGTAATGGAACAGGTAGCGGGCAAAAGCTGGGAAAATATTATTCGTGAAAAGATATTTACACCATTACAAATGAAGTCATCGGTATTTAATACAGGTGATATGAAAAAGTGTGGCAATTATTCAATTGCCTATTTTGAGAAAGACAGCACTCGAAAGCTATTGCCAAGAAAACATGAAGTACGAACCGATGTCTTAGGCGCTGCCGGCACCATCGAATCTTCCGTTGAAGATATGAGCCATTGGATGATTGCCCAGTTAAATGACGGCATGTACCTGGGGAAGCAGGTTATTGCTGCAAAAGCAATTAAAGAAACTATGGTTCCAAATATAATAGCCGATAAAGAAGGAAAGTATGATGAGCTTTCAAATTCTTTATATGCAATGGGCCGTTTTATACAAACATATAAAGGTTATAAGATAACCACACATACCGGTTCTGTTGATGGGTATTATTCCAACCTTACTTTTGTACCGGCATTAAAGCTTGGAGTATTTATGATTCTTAACGGAGAAGCTGGCGGGTTTATCCGTACTGTAATGACGTTTCCCGTTATTGACCGGTTGCTGGCGTTATCAAATACGCCATGGAGTCAGCGGTATCAGGCAGATTACAAAACATTCCTTGATCTGGATAAACGGGCTACTGATTCTATAAATGCTACCCAGGTAAAGGAAATCAATCCTTCGCATCCTTTATCATCTTATGCCGGTACATACACAAGTTCAATATATGGCAGTATGAAAATTGAACTTGTTAATGATACCTTGATGATATCTTTCAGAAAAGTTCAAACTTCACTTTCACATTTTCATTATGATCGGTTTATTACTAAAGCAGCCGGTACTGATTTACCGGAGTTCAGGTTGAATTTCTTAATAAATAATAAAGGAGTAATTGACAGTTTATCAATGAGCCTGTTTGGAGATCCGGTGGAAGTTTTTGTGAAGAAATAAATATTGATAACAAATAAAGGTACATTAGTGTAAGCAGATTGTTAATGTCCTGTCCGGACAGATGACGATGGCCGGTTGCTGATCGTTCAACGTCAAGCCCTGCTGTTGCAGAGCTGTGTAGCGGTATGCGGTCAATCTGATGAGATTTCCGAAAACTTAGGAATTTCACCGCTGTTTAAAACTACCTTCACCTTATCAATGTAAGGCTCTAAAGTTTGGTGTTTATTGTCTATAGTCAGCAACAAAATGAATTTAAGGTCAACTTTGTTTAAATTTTGCTGATTCCTTAAATTCTTATCCAGGGTAATAAAAATATCAAAGCCGTTGAAAGCTGCCAACCCTAAAAGCTCACCATTTTTCTTTCCTAACCAGCCCATGTCTCTTACAGTCCTAACTTCATAACCTTTGCCAAAATCATATTTGACTTTTGTAGGTAAATTCTCATCAAGCAAAATTTTCATTCAGCATTTTTTCATTGGTAAGTGTTTTTCTTGCCATTTCTAGAACCTGAATAGCATACTCTTTTTTAACAGAAGGAAAGTTTTCCAGGAATTCGTTCAAAGTTTCGCCTGTTTCTATATAGTCAAACAGGGCTTGAATAGGAACCCGTGTCTCAGTAAAGACAGGTGTCCCACCCATAGTTTCAAGGTCAATATTGATAGGGCCGTAGTTCATTATCTATAATTTTTAACTGGTTTCAAAGTTACAAAATGTTAAGGTGTCTTGCCATAAAAGTAAAGAAAGAAGCTTACCGCTAGCGTTCAGGGCTTGCCGAAGTGGGGGCAATAGAATTACGTCCTTTAGATTTGTATTTAATAATAATCTAAAGATGTAGTACTATTACTACTTTTCTTTTTTTGTTACTTTTTTTCTTTTACAATCCACAATTTTGTGTGAATAAACCTAACCATCGGCAG
>JAABUN010003065.1_pt1 | contig 27180 bp, 28 predicted proteins | sample 5559311 | NCBI WGS metagenome assembly JAABUN01 (sample SAMN10711877, study PRJNA513370) | rock metagenome | isolation source: Antarctica rocks | place: Antarctica: Victoria Land, Siegfried Peak sud
CGGCCTGGCCGGAGTCGCAGTCAATTACCGCTCTTCCGGCGCCCGTGTCGAGCCCTTCGGCCACGTCCGCGGCGTCCATCGCCGGCACCGAGCGGGACCAGCGCGTCAGCCGTGCTTCCGGTACCCGTCCTGAGCTCGAGAGCCCAGACCAATCCGACGCTGCGCCGAGTGCGAAGGCGGGGGCCAGCAAGAAGGCCTCTGCCGAGAAGCAGTCGCCCGCCGCCAAGAAGATAGCGCCCACCAGCAAGTCGAGTCCGGCGAAAAAACCGGTTACGGCCAAGAAGTCGAAGACGGCCCAGAGATCAACCAGCAGCCGGAAGTCAGCCGGTACGACTCATTCCAGCACCCCGGCCGTTGCCGACCCTCAGGCGGTGGGCACGCCGTTCGTTACGGTGGATCTCAACGTCCGGACCCAGCCCAGCGCATCCGCGACGCTTATCACCGTGTTGGAGCGCGGCAACAAGGCCAGCGTCACCAACACGACGACCGATGGCTGGCGCCTGATCGTCAATCGAGGCACCGGAGGCTGGGTCAAAAAGCAGTATCTGTCCACCACCCAACCGAAGGCGCCGACCGCCGGTCCATCGTCGCAGCCCTGCGCCGGGGGTTCGGCGGTGGAAGCGGGCCTGACCAGCGACGCGATCCGAGTGCACCGTGCGCTCTGCGCCCGCTATCCGCAGATCACGTCGTACGGCGGTGTCCGCTCGGACTCCAATTCGGCTCACTCCTCAGGTCGGGCGCTGGACGCGATGATCTCGAACTCCGCCGTGGGCTGGCACATCGCCGAGTGGGTCCGGGCAAATGCGTCGAGGCTGGGTGTCAGCGAAGTCATCTATTCGCAGCGGATCTGGACCGTGCAACGCGGCAGCGAAGGCTGGCGATCGATGTCGGATCGCGGGTCGGTGAGCGCCAACCACTACGACCATGTGCACGTCACGGTCTAGCGAAGTTCTGGCCCTTGGCTGGTAGTCAACTTGTGCCAGGCCTGAGGCAGTCCTAGGGTTTGTTCATGGTGGACGTTTACTTCGTCGTATGCGCCGCTGTCGCCTTGTTCATTATGATCGGCATTCCGGTAGGCTTTTTGACGCTGCATTTTCATCTGGATGATTTGCGCGGCAAGAAGCGGGGTTTTCGCCGGGAGTGGCGACCCGCGTCCAAGGACCAGCGCCGAGGCCTCCGCGCGCTACGCCGCCAGCAGGGCATACCCATCGAAGAGCTGGCAGCAACCCTGCGCCGCCTCCGGGTTGCGGTCGCTACTGACGCCCACCGCTCGGCGGCTCACCAGATGGGCAATCGGCTGGCCTACGACCGGGTCTTGATCGACGCCTGCCTGATGCTGGACATCCAGCACCGCCTGCACGACGACTCGATCGGCTTCGAGCGCGACATCGAACGGTTCCGGGTGGAGGCTGAGCTCGAGGGAGCCGGCGTCATCATCTCAGGCGGCGGATACAGCCAAGCCGCCTGAGCCTGGTCAGCGCTGCGACGCTACCAAGTCGGCCAGGTGGCGCCGAAACGGATTGAGCTCGGACCACCGGCGACTGGGGTGGACACGGTTGGTCAACAAGATCATCACCAGGTCACGAGCTTCGTCGATGATCATCGACGTGCCGGTGAATCCGGTATGACCGTACGCTCGCCCGGTGCCTGCTAAACCGCCCATGAAGGATGCGTCGTCGATCCGGAAGCCTAGCCCGGTTTGAAAATCCGGCGGCCGCCTGGTCGGTAGTTGGGCCACGACCATCTCGCGGACCAGGTGGGGCGAGATGCCGAGGCCCACGCCCTGGCCAGGCGGTTGTCCTTCGAGACAAAGCGCGCGGAGGAACGCTCGACCGAAGATCAACAAATCTGCGACGGTGCCGAAGACACCAGCGTTGCCGGCCGATCCGCCGAAGCCGGCAGCGTTCTCATCATGGACTATGCCGCGATGATCGCCACTGCTCGGATCGATGTCAGCCGACCAGGTGATGCGTCGCATCTCGGTGGCGGCGATACGCGACCTGGTCGGGGGAGGGAGGTTCTTCAGTGGTCGATAGCCAGTGTCGTGTAGACCCAGCGGGCCGCAGATCTGGTTGCGGACCAAGACATCCATCGGGCTTCCGGTGACGTGTTCAGCCAGCAGCCCGAGCGTGAGGTATCCCACGCAGGAGTAATGGAAGCAGGTCCCGGGAGTGGTCTCCAACGGTTGACTCAGCACGGCCCCGCGGCGCGCCGTCACATCCGGGAGGTCACGCCAGGCGAAGGTTTCGGCGGGCAGCCCGGAGGTGTGGCTGAGCAGGTGCCGGATGGAAACCGCGTCCCGGCCCGGGGCGGCGTAGGACGTGAAGTAGTCACTGATCCGATCGTCGAGCCCGATCACTCCGCGCTCGACGAGCTGCAAGATCACCGTCGCGGTGAAGAGTTTGGTCAGCGAAGCCAGGTCGAAAATGGTGTTCTTAGTCACATTGATGACCTCAGACGGAGGGAGTGGTGTGCCGATCTCATCGGCGTAGGCGTAGGCCCTTCCGCAACTCCGCCGGGTGACCTTGCCACCCTGGTCCAGCCCCAGCACCGCCCCGGCGAAGAGGGGCTGTGGCCGCGCTTGGGTGCCAGCGACCAAGAGGCGGTCGAACCGGTCCCGTGCCACTCGTCCACCCTAGGCCTGCTGAGCGCTCAGGAGTTATAGCCAGTGAGGGCCATCGATGAGTTGTTGGCGCGACGGTCGCCTCGGCGGCGATCTGTGGCGTGCACCTTCCGAGGCCGACGGTTGTGGCCCAGATCATGCGGCCTGGAATAAACGCCCAAGGCGGATGCGTTGTATTATTACTTCGAAATCAAAGGTTTCGAAACCGAATTGCTACCTCAGCTCAGAGGCAGCGTCACTCCACGAAAGGGAATGAATACTCATGTCACGCCTCGCGAAGGCCATCCGTAGCCACCGTGAGACCAGTCGCACCCGCCGCGAGCTCAATCGCGCGATCAGCAATGCCGCAACTCCCGCTATGCGTGACGAGCTCGTTCTGGTCGCTCAACGAAGCGGCATGTTCAGCCTGCGCTGACCCTCCGGTCTGAAAACGAGCCTCCCGTCCTTCTGGATGGGAGGCTTTACGTTGTCAGCGGCACCATTCAGCCCAACTATTCAGTCCAGCAGGCGTACGCCGACCGCCTGGAGGAGCTCGACCAGGGCCGGCAGCAACAACACCACTCCCAGGGCCAAGCCGGCGAAGTTAGCCGCTAGGAAGAGTCCGGCCCAGACCGAACCCGGTACGGTGGTCAGCCGGCCGAGCTTGTCGGTGTCGGAGTGCGTGGTGCGGCGGCGGCGGCGCCGGATCAGCTCCAGCACCGGCTTGGGTGCGGCAATGAGCAGCACCCAGGTGAGGAGATAGGCGATGGCCGCCTGAATCGGCGCCGACAGGTGCCAACTGGTGGCGGCGGTGGCGCCGCCGCAGAACACCACCACGGCAAATCCGTAGAAGTTGCGGATCTGCAGCACCATCAACCCGAGCAGGGCAACCACGAGCCACAGCACGGCCAGGGCGTGTCCGGCGATCAGTAGGGCTGCCGCACCGAGTCCGACCACGGCGGGGCCCAGGTAGCCCGCGGCCAGCATCGCGACCATACCCGGTCCCGTGGCCCGACCCTGCGAGACCGTCAGCCCCGACGTGTCGGAATGCAGCCGGATGCCGCGAAGGCGACGTCCGACCGCGACCGCCACGACGGCATGGGCGCCTTCGTGAGTGATAGTCACCAGGAGTCGAGTGAACCGCCAGGTCGCGGGGGCCAGGACCAACGCCAGCGCCGCGAGCGCGGTCGTCGCCACGACCGCCGCGGAAGGATCGGGCTGCGTGGACAATGCCCGGCGCCAGATCTCGCGCACGACCTCCAGCACTACTGCCTCCATCCACCCAGGTCCGTCGCCCGGCTCCATCACCAGCATCCCGGACCGCGGCAAAGACGGAACCGCAGACGGCCCGGCTGCCAGAAGGCCGGCCGTCACTCAGCCGAAGAGGACGGCGGTGGGCTGGCGACTGCGGACGGTACGCGCCACCGTGACGGCGATGAGCACGGCGAAGGCGGCCAAGGCGGCGAAGCGTACCGGGCTCTCGAAGGTGGCCACCACGATCCCGATCAGCGCCCAGCAAGCCGTGAAGACAAAGCCGACGGTGGCCGTCTCCCGCGTCACGACGAACAGCGATACCGCGGCGGCGGCGGCGATGAGAGCGACTGACACGCCGGTCACCCAGCCCGCCCTTTCCGGCATGCCAAGAGACCGGAAGGTGGTGCCGAACCCCGCTGCCGAAGCCAGCGTGGCCCAGCCCAGATAGAGGGTCGCCGGCAACCGCAGCAGCAATCGCTCTCGCCACGCTGCGGCCGGCCCGCAGCGGCTCAGGTTGACGACCGCCATCACCAGGCAGAACACCAGAGCGACGATGACGACCTGAGCCAGCCAAAGGGTCCGAGTGCCGAAGATCGGCAGCCAAACCGCGCTGCAGAAGAAGGCAGCGGCCAGCCACCAGCCGGAACGCCGATTCACCTCCCGGCCGCGCTGACCGGGCAGCAGCTGATACACCGCGAACGCGAGACAGGCCAGATAGATCAGCCCCCAGATGCTGAAGGCGTATCCGGCCGGAGTGACGGGACTGGTGTTGGCGTCGGAGATGGCCGCGTTGTTGGAGCTGGGCCCGAGTGCCAGCATCGTCAACGGACCAGACGCCACCTGGACGACGGCCAAGACGGCGACGGCGATAGCCCGGACCAGGTCAGAGGGTGTGCTCACCCAGCCATTCTGCCTGTCCCCCGCAGGCCCCGATCGCGTCGGCGCCGTGGTCTGGCCATGGGAGTCAGGGATGCTCACAGGGCGCCGGTGGTCCAGAGCAGACCGCTGCCTGCGCTCAGCCGGACGGCGAAGGCGGCAGCCTGCTCATCGGTGAGGCTGCTGACGAAGTCGGCAATGCCGCGTCCGCGTCCCATCCGGGCGATGTCGGCGTCAGCGGTCTTCCCGTCCAGCCACTCGGGGTTGTTCTTCGCCACCCGCTCGTAGCCGTACGTCGCCGCGTTCACCAGGTCGACCAGTCGCCGCGGTGCCCGTTCCGCGTCGGTGCGGTCGGAGAGCCAGTCGTCGAATCCAGCGACCAGCGAGCCGAGGGCCGCCGCCTGCCCGCGCTGAAACATGGCCAGGTCGGGTCGGTTCAAGATGAAGTACTGGTGGACGAATTTCAACACCGACACCTCGTGCCAGGCTCCAGAAGCCAGCGCGACATGGCTCGAACGCACCGGTGGGTCGGCCTCCAGGTGCACCGAGGTGATGAAGTGCTCGATCCACCGCGAGGTGAAGCCGGAGATGGCCCGATCGGAGACCATAGAACCGTCGTACGGGGTTGCCAGGACCCCGTCGACGAACTCCTCGCCCACCGTCAGTACGGCGGCTGCGAAGGTGTCCTCGTCGAATATCCATCCGTCTTTGGCCAGCAACCGCCGACGCAGCCGTTCCAGCCCCGAGCCCCGCTGGCGCCCGAGCGCGCTGAGCAGTCGGTCATCGAGCTCAGCGAACCAGGAGCGCTCGGCGGCCCAGGAGCGGAACTCACCCGAAACCGGCGAAAACTGCAACACCCCAGAGCGGTGGAAATCCTCCACATCGTGCAGCGAGTAGGCGATGTCGTCGGCCAGGTCCATCACGGAACACTCGAGCGTCTGTCGACCCGGGCCCAGATCTGGGAAGGCGGCGAGCACGGTCATCATCTCCGACAGGTCGGCGGCGTAGGCGGAGAACTTGCCCGAGCCTGGACCCTCCACGCCGTGTCCGGCGCCGCGGGGTGGTTCAGGCCAGTCGATCGGATGTGGATCGGGGAAGTGGAACCGTCCCCACGGATACTTCAGCACCGAAGCGCGTACCGCGGCGGTCAGGTTGAGCCCTTCGTCCCCCGGTCCGTGCACCTCGAGCTCAGTCAGGATCCGAAAGGTCTGGGCGTTCCCCTCGAATCCATCGGTCAGCCCGAAGCGGTCCCGGGAGATGCGGTCCAGCACCCGTTCGCCGAGGTGTCCGAAGGGCGGATGGCCGAGGTCGTGCGCGACCGCTCCGGCCTGGACCACCACGTGGTCAAGGCCGCCCAGCCGGCGAAGGACATCGCGGTCTTCGGTCCGCAACAAGAGCACGGCGATGGCGCGGGCCACCGCGGTCACCTTGATGCTGTGGGTCAATCGGTTGTGTACGACACCGCTGGTAGCCCCCGCGGTGACCACCTGAGTGACCTCGGCGAGCCGCGAGAACGCCTGCGCAAACCGGATCCGTTCCAAGTCCGTCCGAAACTCCGACTCCCCGCCGCCGTACGGTCGTACGTCCTCGGTGCGGGCCCGGGCCAACCGAGGATCCATACCGGCAACCTACCGAGTGCCCCGATGATCAGGCGGGCCGCGTGGCCGGAGAACGAGACCGGCGTCTTCGAGTCCATTGTGAGGGCGACCTCGAACGGGTGGCGGGGTGGCCGGCTCGCGCGAGGGCGAATACTGGGGACTGGCGAAGGGAGGCCGAGATGGCTCGGGTACCGCGCGGCGAAGGCTACTGCTGGCTGTGCGCGGCTGGCGGATCGAGTACGCCCTGTTGCACGTCTCAGGTGGCCGGGGGGGGGTGTATTGACGAGGATCGAGATCCGAAGGTGGCAATGCGTACAGACCGCGCCCGTCGCTAAGGCTTTGCACCGCCAACGGCGTACCCCCCCGCTAACCCCGCCCACGCCCTGAGCGGTCCGCGCTTTCAGCCTCCTGAGCGTTTCGGCATGTCCGGGGTTTGTCGTGCGGCAATGTAGGGGTCGGCACCCAACAAGACCACTCACACGAGCCCGTCGATGGCCGATGCGTTCGTCTGACATATCGACGCGGTTGAGCGCCGACATTGGCGCTCAGTAGGCTGCCCGGTAGACCCCCCGGAGCAGATGAGGTTCACATGAGCGCACCCGTAGATCCCGCCACCACGCCGGCCTGGGCCACCCTCACCGAGTTGCATCGGGCGCTGAAGCCTGATCTGCGCGGTTGGTTCGACGGCGATGCCGATCGCGCCAGCACGTTCAGCTTCACGGCGGGTGATCTGTTCGTCGATTTGTCCAAGAACTTGATCAACTCTGAGATTGTGGCCGCCTTGGCGCAGTTGGCCGATCAGGTCGGTCTGCCCGAACGCCGCGAGGCGATGTTCACCGGCGAGCACATCAATGTCACCGAGAATCGCGCCGTACTGCACACCGCGTTGCGTGACCCGGAGGGTATCGAGCTGGTGGTCGACGGCACTGACGTCATCCCGCAGGTTCACGAGACGCTGCGGAAGGTGTACGCCTTTGCGGAGCGGGTCCGTAGCGGGGAGTGGACCGGTGTCACCGGCAAGCCCATCTCCACCGTGGTCAACATTGGTATCGGAGGTTCTGATCTTGGTCCGGTGATGGTGTACGAGGCCTTACTACCCTACGTGCAGGACGGTCTGAAGGCACGCTTCGTGTCCAACATCGACCCGACCGACGTGGCCGAGAAGACCAGTGATCTTGATCCGGAGACGACGCTGTTCATCGTGGCGTCCAAGACATTCACCACGTTGGAGACCCTGACCAACGCCCGGTTGGCCCGCGGCTGGTTGCTTGATCAACTCCGCACCTCCGGCGCGGTTGACGACTCCGACGAGTCGACCAGAGAGGCCGTCGCGAAGCACTTTGTCGCGGTCTCCACCGCCTTGGACAAGGTGGCCGACTTCGGCATCGACCCCGACAACGCGTTCGGATTCTGGGACTGGGTGGGCGGCCGCTACTCCGTCGACTCGGCCATCGGTACGGCGCTGGTCGTCGCCGTCGGACCGGACAACTTCGCCGACTTCCTCACCGGTTTTCACACCATCGACACCCACTTCCGGACCGAGGAGACGAGCAGTAACGTCCCGGCCCTGATGGGACTGATCAACGTCTGGTACGTGAACTTCTTCAACGCCGCCACCCACGCCGTGCTGCCGTACGCGCAGTACCTGCACCGGTTTCCGGCCTATCTGCAGCAGCTCACCATGGAGTCCAACGGCAAGGGCGTGCGCTATGACGGCACGCCGGTCACCACCGACACCGGCGAAGTCTTCTGGGGCGAACCGGGCACCAACGGTCAGCACGCCTTCTATCAGCTCATCCACCAGGGCACCCGGCTGATCCCCGCCGACTTCATCGCCGTGGCCACACCGGCGCATCCGCTGACCGATGGTGACGCGGATGTGCATGAGCTGTTCTTGGCCAATTTTTTCGCCCAGACGGCGGCGCTGGCTTTCGGCAAGACCGCCGATGAGGTGCGTGCGGACGGCACCGACGAGGCGATCGTGCCGGCGCGGGTGTTCACCGGCAACCGGCCGACGACCTCGATCATGGCTCCGGCTTTGACGCCGGCGGTGGTGGGTCAGCTGATCGCGCTGTACGAGCACATCACCTTCGTACAAGGGGTCGTGTGGGGGATCGACAGCTTCGACCAGTGGGGCGTCGAGCTCGGCAAGCAACTTGCGCTGCAGGTCACCCCGGCCGTCCGCGGTGACGCCGATGCCCTGTCCAAGCAGGACGGCTCGACGCAGTCCCTGATCACCTATTACCGCGACCACCGCGCCTTCTGAGGCTGGGCCGCAGACGCCGAAGCTGGCCCGTGCGTCACATCCTCGGGAGGCTGCACCAATAACGGCCGCAGCGCGGAGGAAGTGACGCGGCATCATCGCGCTCGAACAAGCGCGCGATGAGCGGTTTAGAGCTCCGGACCCTCGGCCCTCAGCTTGTCGACCTCCGACATCGCGGTTCGTAGGTCCGACAACCAGGAGTCGGCGTGTTCGCCGACCAGCTTGACGGCCCACGAGAGCGCTTCCGAGCGTGACCGGGCGACGCCGGAGTCCACCAACGTGTCGAGCACCTGGCGCTCGGGTTGACGCAAGCGCGTCATCACCGGGACCGAGATGTGGGTGAACAGGGCTCGGATCTCGCCGAGCTCGGCTCCCCAGGACACTTTGCGACCGTAGCGGGCCTGCGCCTCGTCGGCGATCTCCATCCGCGTCGTACGGCTATCAGCGCGGAAGCGGCTGATCCGGCCCTCTGCGGTGGCCTGGTCTTCGGCGGTCTCGTCAGCGAGCGTGCCGACGACGGTGAGCTCCTCGCGGTCCACCGTGACGGTAACCCCGGCGAACCACTCGCTCGGCAAGCGGCCCTCAAACCACGCTTGGGCGTCGTCCGCCGACGGCAGATCGACGTTCTGCCACCCCCCGGGGCGTCCTCCGAAACCGCGGCCTCCGCCGCGAGGGCCGCGTCGGCGGTGGCCGCGCTCCTCGTCACGCTCGTCGCTGCGCCGACCTCGGCGCCGCTCGTCCGGGCCTTCTTCTCCATGTGAATGCCAGTTCATGAGCATTCCTTTCTGCTTGCGGTAACCGTGTGATTACACCATTACACATTAGCGCTCAGTTCAAATGAAATCGTACAAGTCGCTTGATCCAGTCGAGTTCCCCTGGCGACCCGTCACTCCCGGTACGACACACCGACCAAACCGGTGCCGGAGTGACGGGTCAGCGATTTATCCGCCCACCCGTCACTCCTGCACCGGTTTTGCCGGGGTGTCGCGTCGGAAGTGACGGATCGCGCACTCACAAGCCCACCGTCCTCGGGGCCTAAGGTCGAGCCGTGACCCAGATGGAGGAGGGCGAGGGGCCGGCGGCCGATCGGACCGTACGACTGCACGCCGCCATCGACTCGGCGGGCCTGCAGGTGCAGGGCGAACCGGTGCTGGTCACGAGCCATTCCAACGACGCGTGGCTGATCAACGACAGTCGACTCGGTGAGTGCGTGCTGCGTATCTGCTGGCGTGGCGATCGATTGCGGCTGCTGCGAGAGTCCGCGGTCGGGCGCCGCTTGCCAGCCGAGGTGGGCTATCCGACGGTGCTCGCCGCCGGCTCGGTCCACGATCGACTCCTGAGCTGGTCGCTGACCCGACGGTTGCCGGGCCGATCGTTGCTGGACGCCTGGCCCGCCATGGATGACGACGAACGCCGTCGAGCTGCCTCTGATCTGTCGGACATGATCAAGGCCTTGCACGGTTGGCCCGCCCGCCGATCTGGCCGATAGGTTGCTACCAACGGAGATAGCAAGCACCGACGCCCGAAAGATCGGCGGGGCGAGTATCAATCCCCTGCCGCTGCAACGCCTTCGGCCAATGGTCGATGATGTCCGAAGCCGGCCCGGGATTGATCAAGCGATGCTGGATGACTGCTGGGCGAGCCTGAATGCGAACGCCGCGCTATTGCCGGCTCTGGATGATCGGCGCACCGGCATCATCCACGGGGACCTGCACTTGCAGAACGTCTGGTCCGACGGTCACCGTGTGACGGGCTTGCTGGACCTGGAGTGGGTGCGACTGGCTCCGCCGTACGTGGACTTGGCTCGAATGATCGACGAGGCCGAGGTCGACGAGTTGGAAGGCATCAGTGCGCATCGCTTCGTGCTGACGTGTTGGCGCGAGACGTACCCGGCGGTGTACAAGGTCGACCAGCTGGAGCTCCGGGTTCGACTGTGCCGGCTGGCCTATCACGTACGCGAACTCTCGCTCTGGTCGCCACCGGCCGACTTCCGTACGCTGCCGCCCGATCATCCGCAGCAGATGATCAAGCGCTTGCTGGAGCGCTGACCTTCAGCGAGTGAGGGCGTCGGTGACGCCGGTTTCTGCCCTGCCGAGAACGGGATCGCGCCGCGACGCCAGGTCCCAGATCGTCTTCAAACAGGCGACTTGATCGCGGACTGTGCCCTTGCGCCACGCCCGTCCTGACCGAACGCTGTCATCACCGACCCCGTTGGCCCGAAGACCCAGAAGCCGCGCCGTCGCCACCGCGCGCGGCAGGTGGTAGGTCTGAGTGACCACGGTTACGGCGCTGACACCGAAGACCCGACGGGCCCGCGCACAGGAGTCGTAGGTGTCGAAGCCGGCGTAGTCGGCCACCACGGCTTCATCGGGTACGCCGGCGGCGACCAGGTAACGCCGCATGGCCTCGGGCTCGTTGTATTCCCGGCCTCCATTGTCGCCCGACACCAAGATCACCTGCACCTTACCGGCGTTGTACAAGCGTTTCGCGAGGTCGAGCCGGGCGGCTAAGAAGGCCGATGGTAGGCCGCTGGGATACACCTGGGCACCCAGAACCAACGCGACCGGCGCCGCCGGGACGTTCGCCTCGGTCCAGAGATGTCCAGCAGCGACGACGCGCACCAAGGCCACCGCGCCGGCCAGGGCCGCGGCCCCGCCGATCGCCCCCGTGGCCACGACGCCGGTGACGGGCGGAACTGAGCTCATGACGAGCCACGATCTACGTTGGAGGGTCCGCACGCAGCCACCGTAGTCAGCGGCGGGATCGGCTCGTAGGCGGCGGTCTTACGGCTCGTTAGCCAAACTGTCAGTGGCCGACCGCATGATCCACATTATGACCATTCACCCGGAAGTGGCTAGCGCTGCAGCACCGTCGACTGCGCCGGTGGCGCTGCAGCTGGACACGCGCGGTCCGTACGACCTTGCCCAGGTAGCGATGATGGGGTTCGGCCATCGCCACGAACTCAGCTTCGACGGCGTGATGCGGCTGGCTTTTTGCCTCGACGGTGATTACGAGCGCCAGGTCGGGGTGGAAGTACGACAACACGACGAACGGTTGGCGCTGGTCGTACGGACCCCGCGTGAAGCCGCACCGCTGGATCCGGACGAGCTGATTACTGTCAAGGCGCAGGTGGCGCGAGTGGTCTCGGTGGACCATGACGGCTGCGCCTTCGCCCAGATGTGCCAAGCCGATCCCGTCCTGTCCCGGCTGCACGCAGGTGCCGCCGGGTTCAGACCGGCCTTGTTTTATTCGCCGTACGAGGCGGCGGTCTGGTCGATCATCAGCGCCCGCCGCGCTCGCCCTCAGGGAATCGGCCTGCGACAGCGCCTTGCGACCGAGTTCGGCGCCACTTTCGAGCTGGCGGGCGTGAACACCTCAGCCGTGCCGACGCCGACCCAGCTCCTCGCCCTGGATACGGTTCCGGGCCTTCCGACGGATCGGGTACCACGGCTGCATGCCGTCGCTGAAGCGGCCCAACGGGGCGAGCTGACGGCCGCCCGCCTGGCCGCGATGGATCCCGACGCGGCTCGGGCTGAGTTGCAGCGCTTACCGGGTATCGGGCCGTTCTACAGCTCACTGATCGTGGTCCGAGCCTGCGGGCTGGCCGATGTCCTCTCCACCGAGGAAACGCATTCCCGAGACGCCGTCGAGCAGCTCTATCAGCTCGACCACCCGTTGTCTGCACCGGACTACGCCCAACTGGCGCAGAGTTGGCGTCCCTTCCGCACCTGGGTCGCGGTGCTGGCTCGCGTGGTCGTTCCGCGCCTCGACGCCGCCTAGCGCCGAGCCCGGCCAATGCCAAGACCTTCGCAGTACCAAGCGCCGCGTAGGTAGTGCCTCAGACAGGTGACGCCGGCGCTCTGTGGACACGCGCCGCTGCGATCGCATCGCCGCTCACGGTAAGGGTCCGCCGATGACACAATGGCGGGGTGCCTGAGGGTGACACCGTGTGGCGAGCGTGTCAGAGGCTCAACGCCGTCCTGGCGGGTCGGACGCTCACTCGCTCCGAGTTCCGCGTGCCGACACTGGCCACCACCGATCTGGTGGGGATCGGCGTCCGGGAGGTGGTCTCCCGCGGCAAACACCAACTCTTTCGGCTTGACAACGCCTACACGCTGCACACGCACTTCCGAATGGAAGGTTCGTGGCGGATCTATCCCTGCGGGCGGAAGTGGACCGGTGGGCCGGCATTCCAGATCCGGGGTGTGCTCAGCACCGCTGAGCACGATGCCGTGGGATACCGGTTGCCGGTGATGGAGCTGATCCCGAGCGACGAAGAGGAAGGTGTCGTCGGCCACCTCGGTCCCGACCTGCTAGGCGCCGACTGGGATGTCGACGAGGCGCTTCGACGCATCAGGCGCAATCCAACCGGCACGATCGGCGAAGCGTTACTGGATCAACGCAATCTGGCGGGATTCGGAACCTTCTACCGCTCGGAGCTGCTGTTCTTGCAGGGAATTCATCCGCGCACTCCGGTGGCCGACATCGCCGATCTCGCCCGTGTCGTCGGCCGCGGCCAGAAGCTGCTGCTGGCCAACCGATGGCGCAACGAGCAGACCACCACGGGCGATCTGCGCAACGGACGACGGACGTACGTGTTCGAACGGGTGGGCTCGCCCTGCCGTCGGTGTGGCACGCCGATCCGGTCGGAGGAGTTCGGTCCACCCGGTCAAGAACGCCGCAGCTATTGGTGCCCCCGCTGTCAGCCCGCGCCAGCGGACCTGCCTTTGGCCGCGGGTGAGTCGACCACCTGATCACCGCTGGGCTCACGCCGCGGTCAGCAGCCGTAGGCCGAGGCGGTCGACCTCCTTGGCAACATCGGACAGTACGACGATCGCCGACCGCGCTCCAGATCAAAGCCGACAAAGGCCGCGTACCCGCCGGTCATCCCGTTGTGCCAGACGATACGGCGCCGGTCCTCCCCCACGGTACTGCTGAACCAGAAGCACCCGATGCGCTGGTCGGCATCGTCGGCGTCAGCCAGTGGAGTCAGCGCGCTCAGTCCGGGCGCCTTGCCTCGCAGCATTGCGGTGGCGAAGGTCGCCAGATCTTGGTTGGTGGTCACCACGCCGCTCACCGGCGCATAGCCGTCGAAGATCCAGGGAGCCACTCCTTGCCGGGATTCGGCGCGACCTCCGGGCAGCACGGCGGTGTGGGCGGTATCGACGTCGAGGACATCCTCAGCGGGCCAAAGATGCGCCGCTCCATCAGCTCGGCATAGCTTGTCCCGGCCGCCGCAGCCACGGCTTGGCCAGCCACCGCCGCACCGAGATTGGAGTAGGCAAACGTGCCGCGGGAAGTCAGTCGGCTACGGCGCACCTCGTCCACCATCTGCGGCAGGGTCGTGGTGTACGGGTTTCGCCATGAGTGCGGCCCAGCGACCTCGCCTCAGCCGACTTCCTTGGGGTGCCCCCCGATGCGGTTGTCAGAGTTCAGGCGGTCAATAGCTTTGACGTCGTCTTCGCTCAGCTCGAAGTCAAGCACATCGAAGTTCTCCTCGATCCGGGACGGAGTCACCGACTTGGGGAACACGATGAAACCGCGCTGCAGGTGCCACCGGATGACCACCTGGGCCGGGGACTTCGCGTACGTCTGCGCCAGCTTCGTGATGGTGGGGTTCTCCAGGTCCTCGGCCTGACCGAGCGGGCTCCATGACTGAGTCTTGACGCCCAGCAGATCGTTGGTGGCCACCAGATCGTCCTGGGTGAAGGTGGGGTGCAGCTCGATCTGATTGACTGCGGGCACCACACTGCCCTCGTTGACGACGCGCCGCAGGTGCGGCTCCAAGAAGTTGGAGACCCCGATCGACCGCGCCCAGCCGTTCGCCTGAATCTCTTCTAGCGCGAGCCACGCCTCGACGAACTTGTCGTTATCGGGGACGGGCCAGTGGATCAGATAGAGGTCGACGTAGTCCAGACCCAGCTTGCGCAGACTCTCCTGAGCAGCGGGAATGGCGTCGTCGTGCGCGTGCTTGGCGTTCCACAACTTGGTGGTGATGAAGAGCTCGTCACGCGGGATTCCTGACTGGGCGATGGCGTCGCCGACGCCCTCTTCGTTGCCGTATATGGCGGCCGTATCGATGTGGCGGTAGCCCACGTCGAGCGCCTTGCTGACCGACGGGACGATGTCTTCGCTCGACACCTGCCAGACACCGAAGCCGAGCTGGGGGATCTGGCGGCCGTCGTTGAGTGTGACGGTGGGGACCTGCGACATGGTGCGCTCCTGGGTCATAGGAAATGGTGGCGACATGGGCGCCGTAACGGCCGGCGTCCTCGACGTCACCCTAACGGCCGCTGCCCACCAACTCCCTCGAGGTAAGGCAGCGGAGAAACTCGGAAGAACTGGTGGTCAGAAGGTGAAAGAATGACCGACTGTGTCTTCGATCCTCACGGTGCTGAGCGAACGGCTCGCGGCCGTAGCCGGCATCGACCCCGAGCTACGCCCCGCCACCAAGCCCCAGTTCGGCCACTTCCAGTCCAACGTGGCCCTGCGCCTGGCGAAGAGCGAAGGGCGTCCGCCGCGCGAGGTGGCCGCGCGGATGGTCGGCCAACTTGATCTGGACGACCTGTGCGAACCGCTGGAGATCGCCGGTCCGGGCTTCATCAACTTCCGGCTCCGGACTTCGGTGCTGGCCCAGGCGCTGACCGACCAGCTGGCCGACGCTCACGCCGGCATCAACCAGGTGGCCGTGCCCGAGGTCGTTGTTCTCGACTATTCCGGGCCTAACGTGGCCAAGCAGATGCACGTCGGGCACCTGCGCTCCACCGTCATCGGCGATTGCCTCCACCGGGTGCTCAGTGCGGTCGGACACCGGGTGATCCCGCAAAATCACATCGGCGACTGGGGCACCCAGTTCGGGATGCTGGTCGAACAGATCATCGCCGAGGACATCGACGTGTCCGCTCTGACCTTGCCCGAGGCAGAAGCGCTCTACACCCGGGCCAGCGCCCACTTCCGCGCCGACGAGGAGTTCGGTGGCCGGGCCCGTCGACGGGTCGTCGCCCTTCAGGCGGGGGACGAGTCGACCCTGTCCATCTGGCGCGAGCTGATCGAGGTGTCGCTGGCCGGCTTCAATGCGGCCTACGCCCGGATGGGGATCCTGCTCGTCGACGAGGATCTGGCGGGTGAGTCGACTTACAACGACGATCTGCCGCGGGTCGTGGCCGATCTCGAACGCGACGGCGTGGCGGTGATCGACGACGGCGCCCTGTGCGTCTTCGTCGACGGCTTCGCCGCACCCATGATCGTCCGGAAGCGGGACGGAGGATTCGGCTACTCCGCCACCGACCTGGCGGCGATCCGCCGACGAGCGCAGGACTTCGGCGCCACCCGACTGATCTACGTGGTCGATGCCCGACAGTCCGATCACTTCGACCTGGTATTCGCCGTGGCCCGGAAGGTCGGCTTCCTCCCCGAGGACGTGAAGACGCAGCACGTGGCCTTCGGTACGGTCCTGGGAACGGACGGCAAGCCGTTCAAGACCCGCGACGGCACGGCGGTGACCCTGAACTCCTTGCTGGACGCCGCGGAGCAGCAGGCGTCGCCGCCCATCGCGTTGGCGGCGATCAAGTACGCCGACCTGTCCAACGGACTCAACAAGGACTACGTCTTTGATGTGGACCGGATGGTGCAGACCACCGGCAACACGGGGCCGTACCTGCAGTACGCGCACGCCCGGATCGCCCAGGTCTTCCACCGTGCCGAAGCGGAGGGCCTCGGGCGACAGGACAAGATCAGCGTGTTGGACGAGCCCGCCGAGCAGGCCCTGGCGTTGCTCCTGACCCGCTTCGGCGAGGTCGTCGACGATGTGGCGGAGAGCTTGCAGCCGCACCGGCTCTGCTCCTACCTGTATGATGTGGCCAGCGCATTCGCAGTCTTCTACGAGCAGTGCCAAGTGCTGAAGTCCGACGGCAACGTGCGCGACTCTCGCCTTGCTCTGTGCCTGGCCACGCAGCGAGTGCTGGCCGCTGGGCTGACGATGCTCGGAATCGAGCCGTTGGAACGGATGTAGCTGGACTCTCCCCCGACGGCGAGCGGTTGCGGGTCAGCGCGACTGTTCCGGATGGGCCAGCCGGTCGGCCGCGAGCCAGGCCGCGCCAACGATGCCGGCGGTGTTCAGCAGCTTGGCGGGAACGACCTCGGCGTTGAGAGTGAGCTTGGGAAGGAACTTGGCCGAGTCCTTGCTCACGCCGCCACCAACGACGATGAGGTCGGGCCAGAGCAGGGCTTCGACCTTCTCGTAGTAACGCTGGAGGCGCTTGGCCCATTCGCTGTAGGACAGGCCCTCCTTGTCTTTGACGCTGGAGGCAGCTTTGGACTCGGCGTCATGCCCGTCGACCTCGATATGACCGAGCTCGGAGTTGGGGATGAGGACGCCGCGGTACACCAGGGCCGTCCCGATGCCGGTGCCCAAGGTGGTGAGCAGCACCAGACCGGGGTGGTCTTTGGCGGCCCCGTAATGCACCTCAGCGACCCCGGCCGCATCCGCATCGTTGACCAGATAGATGTCGCGCCCGAGGTGGTCTTCGAGGATCTTCTCGGCTTCGCAGTCGATCCAGGACTTGTCGATGTTAGCGGCCGATCGCGTCTTACCGTGCGTCACAACGGCCGGGATGGTGACGCCGATCGGTCCGTCACCGATCAGGTCGGCGAAGTGCGCCACGATCTGACCGACGACTTCAGCGACGTTCTCGGGCGTCGACTTCTCTGGGGTGGGGATCCGGAGCCGTTTGGAGGCGAACTCTCCGGTGGAGAGGTCGACCGGCGCTCCTTTGATGCCGCTGCCACCGATGTCGATGCCAAGCACGGGTGCGTTGCGTTCGAGTTGATCGGTCATGGGCCCGACTCTATCTAGAACGGTCCGACTCTATCCAGAAACCGGTGCGTCGCCATGGCGCGGCGGGGAAGCAGGGCCCGGCCCGAACTGCGGCGCTGGCTTCTGGGCTGACCTTGGCGGGCCGGGGCAGACTTCCTTCATGCCGTCCCGTGACATCGTCCAAGCCAGCCGGATCATTGCGGCCCCCGCCGCTGAGATCTTCGATCTGCTGGCCAGTCCGGCGCGGCACCCCGAGATCGACGGGTCGGGCACCGTGCACGGCGCCCAGGACCGGTCACCGGAGCGGCTGTCGCCCGGCGCCAGGTTCGGGATGAGGATGCACGCCGGCCTGCCGTACAAGATCTTGAACGAAGTGGTCGAGTTCGATGAGGGCAAGCGGATCGCCTGGCGGCACTTCGGTGGTCATGTCTGGCGTTATGTCTTGGAGCCGGTGGACACCGGCCGCACCCGGGTCACCGAGCAGTTCGACCCCACTGCGTCGCGGTCTCCTCTGGTGCTTAAGATCATCCGCGCTGGCCCGCGCAATCAGAAGTCGATCGAGCAGACGCTGCAGCGGCTGGAGGTGTGGGCCGACCGGCGCTAACGCTCAGCGCCGGAGCTGGCGCAGGCACCACGCGTACAACGCCGGGTCGAACTCGTACGCCGACGAGAAGTAGAAGCCGTAATACCGGCGGTAGACGTCCACCCAGTGCGGCACGTCCGCTCCGAACCGCATCGCGGCCTGGCCGCCGAGCCAGAGCGCGTCCTCGGCCACGCCGTCGTAGCCTTCGAGCTCGAGGAAGCAGATGGCGCCCGCCAGATCCATCATCGGATCGGCCACCAACGTGTGTGGACTGAAGTCGCCAATGCCCGTCACCAGAGTCCGACCCTGCAGATCCCTGCCGACGTAGGCATTGGAGACGGCCAAATCGCCGTGTACCAGGGCGGGCGCGCATTGCCGCTGACCAAGATCATCGTGCAGTCGCGACCAGACGGCCGCCACCTCGGGAAGATCTTGATCAAGCCGGGCTCGGCTCAGCTTCACCGCCCCCACCAGTTGATCATGCAATAGCTCACCGAGCGATGCGTACAGTCGCGGCGCGTCCGCACCGATCAGCCGAGCAAAGCCGCCGGCGGGGGCGGGCAGCTGGGGGATCGCGGTCACCGCATCGAGATAGGACAACAGCGCGGGATGGCGTTCGGCGGCGGCGGCCTCGGCGAGCCAGCCCGAGAAGCTGCGGCCCGACATCCGCCGGTCCACGGTGTAGATGCGGCCGGTGAGCTCACCGGACTCAAGAATTTCGGGCAACTCCAGTTGAGTAGGGATACCGGCCCAACTTTGGTAGAGCGCGCGCAGCTGCGCGACCGTACGGCGGGTCGACTCGGAAGTTTGGCGATAGAGCCGCAGCACGTGATCGTCGCCGAGCGCGAACACCCGGGATTCGCCGCCCGCGCCCAGTAGCCGATCCGCACCGATACCAAACCGGGTGAGTACGGCGGCGGCACTGGCTTCGTCGTCAACCGTGGCCACGGACACCCGTTCGCGGTCCGCCTGGCGCGCGGCGCGGGCCCGATTCAGCTGGCCCAGCGCCAAATCGCGGGCCGCGTGGGCATCGACTCGCCGGGCCACCGCGTTGACCGGACCTTTCGGAGTGTCGAAGTGGACGTCGGCAAACTGCTGACCGCGTTGTAAGGGTCCCTGCTCGATGCGTACGGACTGGGTTTTGGCGTGCGGCACGATGTTGCGGACACGGGTCAGCCATCCCTCCTCGGTGATGACCACGCGATCGTTCCAGCCGTAGCGCAAGGTCCAGAAGTCATACCAGCGCAGCCAGCGGGCCCGGCGGGGTGAGTTCTGCAGCTCGATGGAGTCCAGATCCACCCCGGGCAGGACCCGGCTCAGCGCCAGTTGCACCTGCTGAGCGTCAGCGACCGGGAGCAGCACGCTGGTGGCGTCGGACTCGTTGTTCTCCCCGTCGCCCGAGCCGTAGCCCACGATGTCGACATCGATGCGATACCAATCAAGCCGGCGCCACAGAATCGACTGGCTGACCTTCAGACCTTGGATCCGGTCGATGGGTACGGACTGGCTGGTCAGGTTGGTCAACCCTCGGGTGACTCGCAGGCCTCGGGCGGATTCGGCCAGGGTGAAGTGGAACATCGCGATCACCCGCCGACTGATCATGGTGACGGCGCCGATGGCCAGCGGGATAAGTCCTGGCAGTGCGTACGAGACGACGTCCAATCGGATGGTCACCGCCAACACGACGATCGCAATGGTGGCGGTGACCAACCAGTCACTCGACAACACGAAGCCGACCACCAAACGCTGCGGCGACACCGTGACCAACGGCCGGTCGGTGGCGCCCAGATCGGTGAGCTTGCTGGCCTCGGCGCCAGGGTCGTTGATGCTCGTCCGGTCGCCGTGGGCGCGCGCGATCAGGTAGTCGCGCAGCCGGCCGGCCTTGGCGCGGGTGAGGTAACGGAGCTTGATGGTGCTATCGCCAGCTCCCGCCTCCAGCCGCAGCTCGGCCAGCCCAAAAATTCGGGCCGCGAACGGCTGGATAATGTCGATTGATTGGAGCCGTTCGAACGGCACCTTCTTGGAGGTCTTGAATATCGCGCCGGTCTCGATCCGGAGTTCTTCGTCGTCGATCACGAAGCGGGTGAAATACCAGCTGATGAAGCCCGCGACAGCAGCCAGTACCACCACGCCCGCGGCGACGGGCAGGATCCAACGGAGATCGGAGGAGTCGAAGCGGTCAGCCCGGTCGCCGCTGGGGAGCAGGTCGCGCCCGAAGCCGACGATGATCGCCACCAGCACCAACCATCCTCGGATGAACGGCGTGACCGGGTGCGGTCGTTCGGTCTTCTTGACTACCGGAGCATCAGCAACCAGCGGAGCGACACCGGCGGCGGGCGGCGGTGAATCCCGCGGCGGAGCGGGCGTTGGGGAAAGCTCGGTCATAGGCCGGACGCGTGGGCTTCGCCCAGCTCGGTCAGTCGATCGCGCAGTCGAGCGGCCTCTTCAGGTGAAAGGCCGGGGATGGTGGCATTGGTATCAGCGCTGGCGGTTTTCAGGGTCACCGTGGCCAGGCCAAACGCCCGTTCGAGCGGTCCCGAAGCCACCTCGACCAGCTGCATCCGCCCGTACGGCACCGCGATGAGGCTGCGAGCAAGCACGCCATTGGTGATGTAGAGGTCGTCCTCACGCTCGACGTAACCCCACGAGCGCCAGTAGCGGTCCACGAGGGCCAGGCGGATCAGAACGAGAATCGCCGTGAACCCCCAGATGATGGCGGAGATCCACCAGCGTCCACTGAGCACGCCGACCAGGATGGCCGGGATGCTGAAGAAGATCGGTGCGACAAGGAGCGTAGTCAGTCGCCGGAGCGAGCGGTACTTGGGGGACAGCCGCCGCCATTCGTACCCCGGAGGCGCGAAGAGTTCATCCATTTCGGATCTAGGTTACGACCCGCTTCCGCAGGAACGGCTTCTTGGGCCCACGGACCTTGACCTCACCCATGACGTTGATGAGCTTGAGCACGACGATCGGCTGGGCGGGATCCGGCTCACCCACATCCTTGATGGAGGTCTCGCCGAGCACGTTGGTGACCTCGTCGCGCACGACGGTGCCGACCGGAACGCGAAGAAAGACGCTACCCATCACCTGGGTTCCGGTCACCTCAATCACCGGTGAATCCAGGATCGCTTCGGTCAGGTCGAGATGAACCGATCCCATGAAGACGTTGGCGAGATAGCGATGCCTGACCCGCCAGGGACCGACCCGCTTAACCTCTGAGAGCACGGCCGTGATCCGTTCGGGTTCGGCGTCGGTTGCGTTGCCGAGGGAAACTGGTCGCGCCGCGGCGGGGGTGTCGACGGTGATGCGGGCGGGCAACAGGTCGTCGGTGAGGGCCGTCAGGTCGTCGAAGGTTCGCGCGTGCAGCGCCAGCTCGGTGCGGTCGCTGTGCTCCTCGATGGTGATCCGGCCCTTGGCGTACGCGGCGTGCAGGAGCTCGGCGACCTGGTCCCGATCGAAGTCGGAGGCCCGTACGCTGCCGGCGGTCATTTCCGCGACTGCTTCGCCGGCTTGGGGCCGCGGACCATGACACCACCAAACAGCGCCAGCCCTTTGATGATGAGGACGGGGGCACCTGGTTGATGCTCGCCGAGATCCCTTACGTCGCTGCCGCCGAAGATCCCTGCCGTCCGGTCCCGTACTTCCATGCCGGCCGGCACTTTGATGTCGAGACCGCCGAAGCACCAGACTCCAGTGATCTCGACCACCGGGTCTTCGAAGACCGCTTGGTTGAGATCGAGATCTATGCCGCCGAACAGCGCGAGGGCCTTGGTCTTCTTCCGGATCCGCCATGGACCGGTTCGGTTAACCCCGCCGAAGATGGCGATCAGCGTATCCGCTTGCTGGTCGGCGGCCGTGGAGTCGACGGCAAACGAGGTGCTCGTCCGATCGGGGCATGCTGGCGGGGGCGGCGCCACCACGACGAGGTCGCGGGTGATGGGGATCAGATCGTCGAAGGTGCGGGCCGCCATGACCTCGTCCAGTCGCTGGTCATGCTCGTCACGGGTGAGGCGGCCCTCGGCGTACGCGGTGCTGAGAACAGTCGCGACGTGCTCCCGGTCGGCATCGGAGGCGCGGAGATGTCCGCCAGAAGCGGGCCCGACCCGGGTGGGTTCGGCGAAGCGTTCGGTCACCGCCCCACGGTAAGCCCGTGGACGGGAGCGCGGCGAGGGGCGGGGCGGAGATTCAGGGCGCCGCGGGGGAAGTCGGGGGCCCTTCCCTGATCGATTCCCACCCGCCGCCGGGGATAGTGCATCGCTTGGGCCGGCTAGGCCCGCTTTCAACCGGAGAATCGACCAGTCGTTTTGACCGTCGTGGCTGATCCCCGGCGTGTTGGGAGAAAAGGTTGGTGTGTCGAGCGCGGGGGGAAATCGACTGGTCGTTTCTCGGGTTGGACCGCGGGAATCCGTTCACCAGAACGGCTTATTCGGCATGCGGGACGCCGATGTCGAAGAGATTGTCCTCGGGATCGCTCAGGGTGGTCCATTGCACGCCGTGCTTGTGGAAATCGCCCAGTCGCGCTGCGCCGAGGTCGACCGCTCGCTCGACTTCTGCGACCCGATCCGGCGAAACGAGGTCGATGTGCATGCGGTTCTTACCGGAGCGGGGTTCGGGGACCTTCAGGAACATCAGGGCGGGGAAGCCGTCGGGTCCGGGCGGGATGACGGCGAAGTAGGTCGACGCGCCGTCAATTGCCGCCCGTTCCAGCAGGGCGGACCAGAACCCCGCAAGGCGGGCGGCGTCGGCACAGTCGATGACGATCTGGCCGAAGCCGAGGGTGGTGGACATGAGGGTGCTCCTGGGGTGAGTGAGGGTGCTTTCTCGTGGCGATACGTCAGGCGATGGGCCAGCAGACTTCGGTGCGGTAGTTGGACGGGTCGGCCACGTCACCGGGTCCGGCCAGGTAGATCTCGCGGATGGGCCCCGGCCCTACGGTGTCGTGCTCGGCCACGTGTGAGCCGAGGGCGGCGTAGGTCTGGTCGAACGCCGTGAAAACTCCCTCATGCAAGGCCACCGCGTAGCGCGATCCACCGATGAGGCTGGCACCGCTGGAGCTGTGTGCCACCGGGACGTAGGCCGTTACGGCGCCCCGGGCCTCGGTGAAGAAGTCATCACCGTAGGTGGCCCCGGCGGGACCTGCCGCCTGAAGGTGGCGAGCCGTGGCGTCGGCATAGAGCCGGGGGTAGGTCTCACTGCACCACGGGCCGATCTCCGTCCGGTCGACCACAGCACTGAAGGCCAGGGCGGTGAGGTCACCGATGGTGCGGTAGCTGACCTGCAGCCGAGTGGGCTCAGCGGTCAGCCAGGTGCGCAGAGAGGCGACGATGTCGCGGGTCCGGTCGAGCTCCCGCTCCATCCGTTGCAGGTGGGCGGCAATCACGCGGTCACGCTCGGCGTCCGTGGCGACGTCCAACACCGCCCGTACTTCGGCCAACGGCATGTCGAGCCCGCGCAGCCGGCCGATCAGCAACGCCGTCGGAACCTGGTCGACCTCGTAGCGGCGGTAGCCTGTTAACGGATCGATCCGAGCGGGCGCCAACAGGTGCACGTCGTGATAGTGCCGTAGCGTCTTGACGCTCAGGTGGGTCAGCCGAGAGAACTCGCCGATCGGCACGGATGCGGTCATGGCCCTACCCTGCACTCTCCCGCCGGGGGAGGGTCAACCTCTTCGGCGCGCGCTCTTCCAGTTCGCAGTCTCGTGCCAGCCGCCGATCCTCGAGATGGGTTAGACTGCTGCGCGCGCCGCCGAGCGGCGCCGGCGGATGTAGTTCAATGGCAGAACATCAGCTTCCCAAGCTGAACATGCGAGTTCGATTCTCGTCATCCGCTCCACAACAAAGCCCCTGGTCACAGGCACACGGGGGGTGAATCGAACACCAGCCCCCGCTCGGTCCCCCCGGACGGCGGCGCAGCAGCCCGGTCACACCTCGCGGCGGCCGTTGAGCTCGACCGGCACCAGATCCGGCGCTATGAGGTAGGCGAGGCTCAACCCACCCTCCCGTCGCGAAAGCCACTGCCCACGCCCTCGGAATCAGCCTCGACGAGCTGGCCGGCGAAGCAAACCAACGGCTCACCGTCACCGGTGACTGGTGGGCAAACTGGCAGACCTGTAAGGACCACGAAGAAGTGCACACCTCTCAGCCGATTCAGATCCGTCAACGCGGCAGCGACTCGACATCCTGGCGCCTGACCGGGGGATCAGCGTCGAGGAAGGTGGCTACCCGTGGCGAGGACAACTGCGGATATGGGACAATGAGATCCTGGTGGGGGTACGCCGCCGACGACCCAGTCGGTCCGTGGCAAGGGCACCCTCTAGCCGGGGCCACATCGCTATTCCTACCGCCTACAGGGTGTTCCACAGGCGAGCGTCTATCGGTCGGCGTGGTCGCGACATGTGGATCCTGGCTAGAAAGCCCTCGCGCCCGAGCGGTTCCGTTGAGAGGCTGGAATGTGCTCACGATCCGTAGGTATGAGGCGGCAGACGCTGCGACGGTGTGGGCGCTCAACCGGCTACCCCATCTCGGCGCCACCGGAGATCCGTCCGTGCCGTTGCAGTTGGAGCCTCTTGACTCACCACCATCGCAGTTCCCCGATCTCGCTGACATCGACAGCACCTTCATCGCGGCGGGAGGAGACTTCTTCGTCGCAGACATGGGCGGTCACCTGGTGGGGATGGCCGGCTTCCGGGCCAACGAAGCCGGTCAGGCTCAGGTTCTGCGGGTGCGAGTTCATCCAGCCGTGCGGCGTCATCGCCTCGGCGCACGGTTGATGGGAGTGGTCGAACGGCGTGCCGTCGAACTTGGATTCACCGAGGCGTTCCTGGATACCTCCACCCATCAGCCCGAAGCCATGGCCTTCTACCGATCACTGGGTTACCAGGAGGTTGGCCGCGAAACCCGCCCGGACTGGGATTGGACGCTCGTGTATTTCGCCAAGCAACTGTGACTGTGTTCCTACCCCGGCCACCGCCGACCGCATGTCGAATTTCTATTGCGACTGGCACCCCAACCCTGGCTGTGCTGGCGTCGCTACTCGAAGCGACGTGCCACCTTATGGCTCCGCGGGCTCGATGCCGTAGCGTCTAGGACCCCGATGTACCAGTCTGCTCTGTGAGTTCTGACGCTAGTGGTGGCCTCCATGCCGTCTCGACGCATCGGGGTGTCGGCGGCCATGGAAAAGTGCCCGTAGGCGGTCAGGTAACTGCCCACTGGCGGCCATGAGAACTGCCGACTGGTGGCTGTGAGATCTGCCCACTTCATCTATTGGTTCTGGCCCGCGCTTGGCGGGGTTGGGGGCCTCTCCTCGGGTCCGATGTTCGGTGTCGAGTCGAACCCATGCCCGAGGGGGGCCACGTGAAGTCTGACGGAGAGATCATGGACATTCTTGCTGCTTTCGACCTGACCGGGTCGCAGCGGACAGCGGCGGTGTTGGTTGGCTGTTCCCATCACGCGGTCGCGGCGTATGTCGCTGCCCGAGATGCCGGCCGTGTGAAGAGCCAGCTCTGCCCTCGGTTTGGGGCGGTAGCGTCGGGTCGGTGTCGACCACTGACGATCTCGAGGTGGCTGTCGCGAGGTTCGGTATCGGCGTTCCCACTTCCGCAACGGTGACAGTCAGCCAGGCGTGGTCGAACGAGGTTTTCCGCGTCTCCACGGTCACGGGCGCGTTTGCGATCAAGCTCTTTCCGCCGTGTCTCTCGACTCACCGACGTGAGCAGCTGACGGCTGGCATCGAGTTCGAAGCGAGTGTCCTGCCGGCCGGCCTGGTCACGATGCCGCGCCCGGTGACCGTTGATGAACATTGGCTGATCGAGGTCGACACACCGCGGGGTGTTCGGTTCGCCCGCTGTCACGAGTGGGTCACCGGCACCCCGGTGACTGATCGGCTGGATGCGGACCTGGTGCGTGCGGCTGGCAGGTATCTCGGCGTCATCCACGCCATGGACCGGGCCGGTGGTGACACCTCGCAGCTGCCACGGTTCGACCACGCCCGCTGGGAACGAGCCGTGCACGGTGCCGTGCAGTGCAGCCTCTCCTGGGCCGACCGGCTGGCCGACCTGACACCCCTGGTGCGACACCTGGCCGCAGGTCTCGACGTCCTCCGCGGTCAGCGTCGCCCGATGCGCCTCAGCCACCGTGACTATGACCCCAAGAACACCGTGATCGACGCCAGCGGTCGCTTGGTGATCACCGACTGGGACTCTGCCGGGCCGGTCCTAACCGCCACCGAGCTGGTCGTGGCAGCGACCTCATTCGGCGTCACCGACGCCGACGTGCGCGGCTTCGTTCAGGCCTACCGGCGGGCCGGCGGTAACGCGACCCCGGCCGACCAACTCGCCCTGACCGCCGAAGTAACCGACCTCGACTGGCTACTGCGCAACATCGAAGCTTGCCTGGTCGGAGACCCTGATCACACCCAGGAACAGCATCAGACCGCCGCCGACCTCATCGCCGCGCTGCCCGCACATATCGCAGCCCTACAAGGCTGGGCCGACCGCTCGCCACAATCAACTGCTGATTACGCGGCTGCGTTTGCGCCTGATGGAACGAGTCAGCGAAGTCGGTGGTGTATCGGCGGACGATCGGTCTGAGGAGAGGTAGACGGGTCACCAGAGTTGCTTGGTGAACATCAGCACGGGGTCGTCGTCGAGCCGGATGGTGGCGCCTGGAGCCACTGAGGCTCCGTGGAGTACGACTCCTGCGCCGTCGGGGAGGTAGCCGCGGCGAACGTACATTCGCTGAGCAGCGCCGTAGTCCGCGTAGAGGCCGACGCCGAGGCCGACAACCGCAGAGTGTTCGGCGACGCGACGTTCGGCCTCATCGATGAGCGCCGTCCCGACACCGTGTCCGCGCTCATGAGCTAGCACGTTGAAGTCTGCGATCTCTGGAATGCCAGCTGCCGCGAACGGCGGGTAGGACGACGTCGGCTCGATAATCAGGAACCCTGCCAGCCTTGCGTCGACGGCTGCGACGACCAAGTCGAGATCGCCCGCGGTCACGCGTCTGTCATAGGTCTCGAACAGTTCGGGTGGCTTAGGCCAGCTCGCGAAAGCCTCGGCGAGGACGTCGATGTCGTAGGAGCGGAACGTCCGAATGACCAGATCCATTGTCGGGACTCTATGCTCCTTTGGTGGATTCAGGTGGCCGCGGGCACGTCATCATTTCGGACTTCCTGGCCGACACCGACCCGGAC
>JAABUN010003066.1_pt1 | contig 27166 bp, 31 predicted proteins | sample 5559311 | NCBI WGS metagenome assembly JAABUN01 (sample SAMN10711877, study PRJNA513370) | rock metagenome | isolation source: Antarctica rocks | place: Antarctica: Victoria Land, Siegfried Peak sud
AGCTCGCTGTCGGCGAGCTGGCACACGAAGCGCAGCCGGGTGAGGGCCTGGCGGGCCGACCCGGCGTGGATGGTGGTGAATCCCTTCACCCCCGACGAAAGGGTGAGCAGGAGGGGGAGGGCTTCACCTCTCCCTGGTGTTGTCGCCCACGTTTTACGGGTGGCGCTCTCGTCCCACAGGGGGACTATGGCCTCGAAAAGCGACATCGTTAGTCCACCTATCCACCCGGCGATCTGCACGAGTGACCACTGGACGGCCCTGCACGGCCGGCTCGGCCAGCAGCAGATCGTGCAGTTACTCGCCGCGCTCCACGTCGCTCGGCAGGAGGAACGACATGCTGCGTGACCACCCCTCGCGGGCTGTCCTCTACGCCCGAGTCTCGACCCAGTCCCAAGTGACTGAGGGCACGTCGCTTCAATCCCAACGGGAGCGACTCCGTACTGCAGCGGTGCGCCGTGGGATCACGGTCGTGGATGAGATCAGCGACGATGGCGTATCCGGATCGCTCCACTCCCGCCCCGGACTAGACCGGGCGCTGGACCTCGTCGACAGCGGACAGGTCGACTGCTTCCTGGTAACGAAAATCGACCGTGTCTCCCGTTCGCTAGGCGGCTTCGTGCGGCTGCTGGACCAGCTCAAAGGCGCTGGGGTCACACTGATCGCACTCGACGACGACATCGACATGTCCACGCCGGCCGGCCGAGCAGTGGCCCACATCCTGGCAGTGTTCGCCGAGTTTGAGCGCGACATGATCCGGTCCCGAACCACGGAGGGTTCCGAGCGTCGGGCGGCAGAAGGTGGCTGGATGGGCGGCCCGGCGCCGTACGGGTACCGCTCGGTGGCCGCCCCCGATGGCCGGGGCAAAGTCCTCACCATCGACGATGATGAGGCCAATGTCGTGCGCCTGGCATGCCAGTTGCTCATGGACGGTGCGACGACCGGTGAGGTCGCCGCCAAGCTGAACGTGCTCGGTCCTGCGCCACGACGTGCGCACCGGTGGACCCACCACGGTCTACGGTCTTTGCTTGTCGAGAACACCGGACTCAGCGGCAGCCGAGCGTGGCGCCGAGCCGGAAGGCGGGGACGTACCACCGCCGATGAGGTGACGAGCGCAGTGCCAGCGATCCTGACGGTGGCCGAGCATGAGCAGATGCTCGCAGTGCTTGCTGAGACCACGAGCCAGCCGACGAAGCGAAGGGCCTACATGCTGACCGGGCACCTGTACGGGCCGTGCGGCCAGCGGTATCAGGGCATCCCGGGAAAGGCCGATGACGTCTGGCACTACCGGTGCGCTGGCTCCTCCGCCTCCCGTCGAGACGGCCTCCCCCGGTGTGACTGTCACCGGCTCCACGGACCGATGATCGAGGCTGCCGTCTGGGGGCACGTCGTCGACACTCTCGGCGATCCTGCTGCTCGTGGTGGGCTCGCCGTTGAGTCGGTTCGTGGACGCTCCGGTGGCTCTGACGCAGAGCGCCTCGCCGCCCTCGACCGGTCGATCGCCACAGCCGAGGAGCGGATCAGCTCCGAGAGTGCCGCCATGCGTGCCGAGGACATCTCGGAGGACGTGATGGCCGTGGCGGTCAGGAGGCTCGCCGAGGAGATCGACCGCCTTGGCAACGAGCACAAGGAGATCGTCGACCGCCAGCGCAGGGTCGCCGCTGCCGGGACCGTCGGTCGGCGACTGCGACAGGAGATGGATCGCCTTGGGTCCTGCCTCGCCGACGGCGACGACACGATGAGACGCCGGGTGATTGCTGCACTGTCGGTTCGGGTCGACGTGCAGGGATGGGATGTGTGCGGGACGTGTGACGGGGCAGGGCTCGTCCCACGGAGCGAGATCGACCGACAGCGCGGGCGAGGTACCGGCACGATGTGTCCGACGTGTCGCCGAACGACACGCACCGTGCGTTACGCATTCACGGCTGAGCTGGCGGAGGTGCTCTCCACAGCGGTTGATGCCGGGATCAAGGTTGCCAAGCTTCCGCCGCAGCCCAGCGCCGGGCAGACTAACGATGGCTGCCCAAGCGAGACTGCCTGAACCGGGCCTGGAGCGATGGGCTGCACATCTCGCCGGCCGGGTCTCGGGCACCGAGGTTCGATCGGGCGGCCTCGGCGGCCGTCACCGGATCGGACTAAGCGATCACGCGAGCCGCCAGAGGCACCGTCGATGGGTCGTGCGTATTCGGCTAGTCGTATTACATCGGGTCGGGAACTAGTGCCGTGTCAGGCGAAGTTTGCCTCGATGCCACGTCCTGAACCCGGCGTTGGAGGGCACCTGCACTGCGATCTTGCGGGGCTGTGGTCTGTGGCCAGCGATCGGCGGTGCAGTGCGGCGCCGATCGCCGAACCGGGCCCGACGCCCGGTGCCGCCGAGGTAGTGCTCGACTCCAGCGGGCGTAGTCCCGCACAGGGTCGCCGGCAGCGAGAAGCGACCAGCAGCGCACCCGCAGTCAGAAACACCCGGTGATCACGGCAGCCGGCCGCGACAATGGGCGACGTGGAGGAGGTTGAGGTTGTCGTCGCCCATCGAGAGCGGGCGACCCTCCGCGTGGGCAACGTGTTCCTGAAGATCGACTCTGACCAGACGCGCACCGACGTCGAGCTCAAGGCGATGGCGATGGCACCAGTCCCAACCCCGGAGATCCTGTGGAGGAAACCGCCTGTGCTCGCCCTCGCCGCTCTACCTGGGACGGCGCTCGGCCGGCTCCAGGAGCCGTCGACGGCGTCGCCAGCGGCGTGGGCCGCGGCGGGTGCCGCCATCCGGACGCTCCATGACGCGCCGCTGCCTCCATGGCCGGGTCAGAGCGTCGATGACATCGCAGCGCGCCTCGACGGCGAGTGCGAGTGGCTCGTCGCCAACGACGCCCTTCCCACCGAAGTCGTAGAGCGCAACCGCCGGCTCGCCGAGACTGCTCTCCGGTCGTGGACACCGGTGTTCATCCACGGCGACCTGCAGATCACCCACGTCTTCGCTGACGGTGACGAGGTCACCGGTATCATCGACTGGTCCGAGGCGTCCCCGGGCGACGGTCTCTTCGACCTCGCCACCCTCACGCTCGCCCACGAGGAACACCTTGACGACGTCGTCGCCGGCTACGGCACCGACGTCGACCGCGACCTGATTCGCGCATGGTGGTCCTTGCGATGCCTGCTCGCGGTCCGCTGGCTGGTCGAGAACGGCTTCGGCCCACTCGCAGCAATGCCCGAGATCGCCGTACTGACATCGCAGCAATGAGGCTCACAAGGCTAAAGGGGCGCATCCAACTACACCTGGCGTCGCTCCGACTTTCACCGAACGCGCAGCCCCATCGACGCGAGGCATGCCCTCCAAGCGCCGGTCAGCCACGCACGCAGAACCGGCGTTCCGGGACAGGTCGAACCACCGTCGACGCACCCCCGTGCGTGGGCCATCGCGACGGGATGGCGAGCGTGGAGGACCTCAAGGGGCGTGCGGAGGATGAGCCGCCCGACGATGCCACGCCACTGATGCGCAGGTGCCACGAACTCAGGCGCAAGGACGTCGATCAGCTCGGTGCCGAGGACCTCCGCCTCCTGATCGGTCAGCGGATTCGTGCCGGAGGCGAACGACCTCATCGAGGACGACCCGCTGGTGTCAGGGGACCTCTACCAAGGTGATCTGCTTGCGTCGCTGCTGGGTGTCCCCGAGCAGTATTGGGCCGACAACAGCCCGTCGTGGCTACGGCTCCGTGGCATCGCAGAGGACCTAGCCAGGATGGGGCAACACGCGGCGACCTGGTTGGGCACCACGAGGGCGGCGCGTAGCTGTCGTCTTCCACGGACGTCGGGTGTCTCGCGTGTGCTGGTCAGACGCAGACCCGATTCGGCGTTTCGGGACAGGCACCGGACGGTGCGGCCCACGGCTTGCCCGCCCCGAACGGAAAGGGGCTGGCGCCGTCGCCTGCTCGTAGGCTGAACCCATGGCTCCGAGCGGCCCCGACCCCGGCAGCTACGAGTACGACGTCGCCCTAAGCTTCGCTTCGGAGCAGCGCTGGTACGTCGAGGCGGTCGCCCAGGCGCTCGGGGACTGGGGCGTGTCGGTCTTTTACGACCGGTACGAAACCGCCGAGCTGTGGGGCCACGACGGGATCGAGCGCTTCGCCGAAATCTACGGGAAGACGGCGTTCCGCGTTGTGATGTTCATCTCCGAGGCGTACGTCACCAAGGCCTGGACGAGCGTCGAGCGGCGTGCCGCTCTAGGCCGGCTGCTCATCGAGCCGAACGCCAACCACATCCTGCCGGTCCGGTTCGATGACGTCGAGGTGCCTGGGTTCCCGCCACAACAGATTTTCCAGCAGGCCGAGGACCTCGGCCCGCTGGAGCTCGCAGAGCTCGTCGTGGCCGCTCTCGTAAGCGCTGGGCGGGTGCCGGCGACGGTGACCGACACGCTCGGCGCTCAGAAGCAGCGGGCCCAGCTTGTCGGGTTCTCGTCGCTCGCTCTCGACGACACAGGGAAGTGGCGGATCGAATACACGATCCACAACGGCACCGAGTCGGCGATCGACTCTGTCGTTGTCGCCGTCGTCGACCCCGGTCTTGACGCCGTTGCCGACATGCAGGCCGGATGCGCCATCGAGGTCGTCCATCCGACGGTCGGCGCCGGCGAGACCGTCAACGGTTCGGAGCCGGTGGTGTTCACCCAGGAACCGGCGTTCGTGGAGCTCCCCTACCTGGGCCACCTCCTGTGGACCGACGCCGACGGGAACCACTGGTCGGCCTCGGGCACCGACGTGCACCGCAGGATCGCACGAGCCCGGACCTGCTGAACGGCCGGCGCCCGATGCGCTAGTCGCCGAGCTCCGCAAGCCGCTCTCGTACCTGCGGGTGCGCGAGCGGTCCGGGGCTTCCTCGACAAGCGGTAGGCGCCTCGGGGGCTCCACCGGCTCTGCCTCGGTGTCAGAGGGGGTGCGTAGGTTGGGCGGCGTGAGCTGGTCGCCCGAGCTGCTGTTCAACACGGGGCACCTTGAAGCGGGGCTCGATGAGCACCAGTCGAAGGTGTCTGCGAAGGTGCGCAAGATCGACGCCGACCGGATTCTGTCGACACCCGTCGAGGACCTGGTCGACGAGATCTTCAACGAGTTCGTGGTGAACCCGATCGAGTTGGACATGGCGGCGAAGTCCTCGCCAGGGGTGAAGGACGCACCGATGAAGGTCCAGGGCTACGAGCGGATGATCGAGGTCGATGGGTCACGGGTCGAGCTGCACATCCCCTTCAACGGCGACAGCGAGCTGTTCAAGATGAGGCCCAGCCAGTTCACGCTGAACCCGCCTCGACTCGAGGTGCGCGGCAAGGTCCTCGTCGCCGCCTTCGAAGGGCGGGCCCCGCTCGACCCGGCGGCCGCCCGTGCATCGCTCGACCGCCAGGTCTCCGATACCGAGCAGTGGATCGGCTTGCAGCGGCCCAGCATCGACCGCTTCAACGACGAGCTTGAGAACCTCGCCCGGACCGCAATCGAGACCCGCCGGGCGAAGGTGCTCAAGGACCGCCAGCTGGAGTCGTTTCTTGATGTCCCCGTCCAGGCCCGACCCGACGCCGCCAAGTCGATCGTGACGGGCCCCGTCCGCCGACGCCCCAACCCAGCCGCCAAGGCCTCGACTCCCTTCGCACCCGAGCCCGCGCTGAGCGACGAGACCTTCGGCGAGATCATCGACGTGATCCGCGCTACCACCCACATCATGGAGCGGCTGCCCGCAACTGCGAGCGCCATGGGTGAGGAGTCCCTACGCGATCACCTCCTCATCGGCCTCAACCACCAGTTCGGGCCTGCGACCGGAGAGACGTTCAACGGACGCGGCAAGACCGACATCTACATCCCAGTCGACGGCTCTGACGGAAGCGTGTTCATCGCCGAGTGCAAGATCTGGAAGGGCCCCGCCGGCATCGGCAAGGCGATCGACCAGCTCCTCGGCTACCTCACCTGGCGGGACACGAAAGCTGCACTGATCGTCTTCCAGCGGCGCGGCTCACCCACGGATGTCTGGGCCAAGATCGTCGACGCAGTCCGTGCACACCCGTCGTACAAGCGGGACCGAGGCGTTGAAGGCACCGTATTCACCCTCGCCGCGGACAGCGATGAGAGCCGCGAGATCCACCTTGCCGTCCTCCACGTGCCCGTTCTCGGGTCCGGCGAGTAGCGACAGACATGTAGCGCCGTGTCCGAAGGCCATCCGGTCGCGCCAGATGACCCGGCCATTTGTCCCAGAGCCGGCGTTCTGGGGCACCGCTGGTCTGGCCTTGTGTGTCGCACGCGTTCGGCGCCGTCGAATCCCGTGGGCCATGGGAGGCATGGCGCAGATCAGGAGCCGTCGGCCTCGCGGAGGAGTGCGCCCACGATTCCAGTCTTGCCCTCGGTGTAGGCCTCGCGATCGTCGACGTAGGTCGCGGCCAGCTCGACCTTGACATCCTCGTACCGCTGGCGTGCCGCCGGGCTCCGGCGGAGGAGATCCCGCAGGCTGAGGTAATCGCTCCACTGCGCCCCGCGATGGGGGACTATGTGCACGTGCGCGACCCGGTGCCCCGGGCGAGCCTCGAGGACGAAGACGTGACCACCGTGCTCGCCGGCGTCGCCCCGGTAGATCCACCCGGCACCCTCGAGCCTCCGCTGCACTACGGCCACGTCGTGGTCGGCGGACAACCCGACGGCGAGGTCGACGATGGGCTTGGCCAGGAGCCCGACCACCGACGACGATCCGACGCAAGCGGCGTCGGCGCTCACGGTCGCCGACACCTCGGTCCGCAACAACGAGCCGGCGGCTACCCAGCCCTCGGTCGTCCGCTCCAACCGGAGGGCGTGGTAGTCGAGCCCGAGCCCGGCATCGGTGAGCGCCTGCAAGGACACCAGAGGACCCATACAAGCCATCCTCGCCCGGATCTCGGCCGGGGGACGGCTGGCTCATGCCCTGTGGCACTACCCCGGCGATTAGGGATACTCGTCTCAATGCCGGTGTTCGCGCTGTGGAGCGCCCCACGCTCGCGGTCGACCGCCTTCTTCCGCTCGATGCTGGAACGAGGCGACCTGCTCGCGCTGCACGAACCCTTGGAAGGGCTGCACTTCATCGGCCCGCTGCAGCTCGGAGCACGGACGTTCGAGTCGCCACAGCAGCTCCTGGCCTGGCTGCTGAACGACACGCAGGGCCGCGCGGTGTTCCTGAAGGAGACGGTCAATCCGCCGGTCCAGGAGATCGTCCTCGATGATCGCCGCTTCCTCGCCGAGGTCCACCACGCGTTTCTCATCCGTCGACCTGCAGAGGTCGCGGCATCGTGGTATGCGCTTGAGCACGACATGCGCATCTACGACACCGGGCTCGAGGGCCTGCGCGACCTCTACGTCGCGGTGCGCAGCGCCGGGGGACACGCGCCGTTGGTCATCGACGCAGATGACCTCGTGGCCCGGCCAGCCGCCACGATGGCTGCGTACTGCACAGAGGTCGGGCTCCCATTCATCGGCAATGCGTTGCACTGGGAGCCAGGCGAACGCCCCGAGTGGGCGCGCTCCTCACGTTGGCACATGGACGCGACAGCGAGCAGCGGCTTCGAGCAGCCGAAGCATCCGGATCGCCATGCCCTCGAGTCGCACCCGGATGTCGTGAGATTCGCCAGGCGCCACACGCCGTTCTACGAGGAGCTATGGAGCCATCGACTCAATGTCGAATCCCCGCCATCAGTCGACTCTGACCGACGAGGCGAGGGTTGGCCATAGTGATCGAACCGAGCATGAACTACGGGACCACCACTGATCGCAGGCATCGCGCAGGACCGTCCCAGAGGTGCCGTTGGAGGACAGGGCAAACGTTGCCTGACGCGCGGCACTGCTGTGCCTCACCGCGCAGGCGCCGACGACTCGGTGCCGGGGGATCCGCGACGCGGTGGATGGATCGCGCGACTGGAATGAGGTGATGGCCACGTGGCGGTGGCAGCTCGCCGGCGTCGATCGCCCGCTGGGTCGCCGCGGACCCCGCCAGGACCCCCTCAGCCCCTCACACCCCGCTCAGACGCGCGAAGCCCCGGGAATCTCCGTAGCGATCGGACATATCGCAGGAGCTGCGGCAGATCAGGTAGGTCGCCCCGTCGGTGGCTGACCGAGGTACCGAGCACCCGGTCCTTCTCGGGCGGCTACGTCATCGGGGTTGAAGATCTGGCAGCTGTCGAGCGTCTGACATCCACAGCCGATGCAGGATGTCAGACGGTCCCGAATGCCCTCGAGGGTCTGGATCTGCTCGTCGAGGCGGGGGCGCCATGCGGTAGCGAAGACCTCCCATTCCTCCAAGGTCGGTGCTCGATCTGGTGGCAGCGAATTCAAACCTTCGGCAATTTCCCGGAGCGTGAGGCCGACCTGCTGTGCAGCCCGGATGAAGGACACTCTTCGGAGGACGTCGCGGGCGTACCTGCGCTGTCCGCCCACGGTTCGCGACGAAACGATCAGGCCGCGGTTCTCGTAGAAGCGCAACGCCGATGTTGCGATGCCGAGACGATGTGCGGTCTCGCCAATCGTGAGGTTCTCATCCAGGTCCATGGTTGACTTCAAGGTTACTTGAAGTTGTACCGTTCCCAGTGCATGGCCGCAGACCCCAGTACCCAATCCCACCGCGTCGCGTTCGTACAGTCGAACTGGCACGCCGACATCGTTGAGCAAGCTCGTCGCGGCTTCCTCGAGGTCGCTACACCGGAGCTGGCATCGGTCGAGTCGTTCGTTGTGCCCGGTGCCTTCGAACTCCCGCTCCACGCCCGTCTTCTGGCCGAGACCGGCAGATTCGACGCCGTCGTCGCCGCAGGCCTCGTAGTCGACGGTGGCATCTACCGACACGAGTTTGTGGCCGACGCTGTCATCAGTGGTCTCATGCGGGTGCAGCTCGATCTCGGCGTCCCACTCTTCTCCTGCGTCCTTACTCCGCAGCAGTTCCGGGAGCACGATGTGCTCCACCAGTTCTTTGTCGATCACATGGTCCACAAAGGTCGGGAGGTCGCTCACGCGTGCTTCTCCACCCTCACCGCTCGCAGCGCTCTAGCGACCGCCAACTAATGGGGTCCACGCATAACAGGGTGGTCGTGGTCGACACCACCTTCGCTCGGATTGACATGGGGGCCATCGTCGCTGGGCAAATCGAAATATCCGCGCCTGCGGGCGAGCTGGCAATCGAGCGGATCACAGTGCCCGGCTTCAAAGACCTAACCGCCGCGTCCCGTCGAGCGATCAACGATGGTGCGGCGATCGTCTTGGCCTGCGCCATGCCCGGCCCCGAGCCGATTGATGAGTCGTGCGCTCGCGAAGCCAGCCTCGGCCTACAGACGGTCCAGGCCCTGACCGGTGTTGCGGTGCTTGAGGTGTTCGTTCACATGACCGAAGCACTCGATGCAGATGCATCAGTTGATGAGGAGCTGCTGGTCGAGATCTGCCGCCGTCGCTGCGAGGGTCACGCTGACAACGCGGTCTGGATGGTCCTCGATCCAGCGATGATGACCCATCGCGCCGGGACCGGACGTCGTCAGGGAGCTGACCACGCCGGACCCGTGTCTTCCAGGCGCTAATGACGTGTCGTCCGAGTACGGTCCCATCTCCTCGTCGGGGAGCAACGGCATCGGCCTAAGCGTTTCCGAGGGTCAGGTTTTGAGCGCTAGTGGACTCGCCTACGGCGAGGCTCATCAGCTCCCTGACGAAATGGGTGGTGGTTCGTTCGCCCGGAGATATCCAGCTGAGATGGGTGTGGTGTGCACCCGAAGCGCCAGCTCCTCAAGGGGCACCGCTATGGGGCTCCGCTGCGCTCCAGGTCCTCGCTTGGGCTCGCCCATATCCCTTGACCCCACCATCTGCTCGGCGCTTGGTGGCGGCTAAGCCTGGATCCACCGACGCGCGCCCTCGACAGGCCAACGGCCAGTTCATCGACGGCCGCGCCGCCGCAACGCACCACGGCACCCGCGACGCTGAACAAGCGGCTCCCCCTGTTTGTGCTGTTCAACAACTACTTCCGGGTCAGACCACGCATCCACCTTGGACACCTCGCCGACCGCCTCCGCACCGGCGTCCTCGACGACCAGCAGTACGACTACCGATCCGAGGATGCCTGGAGCGGCTCGCCCGGCAAGACGTCGAGGCGCTGGGAGCGGACAAGGCACCACCGCCGGTCGCCCTGGTCGGCGACCGTGAGGACGCACGTACCTGACCAGGAGGAGCGCTCGGTCAAGATCCATGGACTCTGCCGGGCACAACCGGGGCGTTTTGTGGGGGGATTGCTCCGAAACCGGCCTCCTGAAGGCGCTGTGAGCCTCGGCGACGACAAGATGGGGGTGAGGGTGCGGGCGTTTCGGCGCTGCACGAGGAGCGGACCTGTGGTCTGCGTACTAGTGCCGCGTCAGGCAAGGTTGCGTCGTTGGTGGCACGACTCCGAGCCGGCGTTCTGGGGGCGCTCTCCGTCCGGCTTCAGGACCTCGCCAGTCGCTCGCCGCGACCTTGAGATCCCGCCCAGCGTTGCTTGCTGACGAAATCCTACGAAGGCTTGGCAGGTGCATCGAGTACTTGGCCGAGAGCCACAACGTCACGGCGATGGCCGAGAGACTCGCTCCCGTCGAGGCTCGGTGATACGGAGATAGATCCCGTCCGGATCGAGCACTCGAAAGTCACGGAGTCCCCATGGGCGCAACTCCAGGGTACTTTCGACCGGAATGAGGCCGGCAATGATCTGGTAGCAGTCATCGACATCGTCGACCTCGATGACGATCTCGATGCCAAGACCGGGTCGCTCGTTGTGATAATGCAAGGGGTGCTCGCGGCTGAGACCTTCGCGCGCCTGAAGCGAGATACGTACGTCATCACGCATCAGTGATCGGTAGCTCGGTGAGCTTTGGGCATCGTCCACGGAGAAACCGATGATCTCGGTGTAGAACCGCTCGGACGTTTCGACATCGTGGACGAAAAACTCGAGGCGCAGCGAGGTCATCTCCGTCATGAACACAAGCTACCCGAACCGTGAAATCCCAAAATGGGGTCCACGACCCTGAGACCTCCTGGATCGGCCAGCTACGGCCGCCGAACCGGCGGTTGAGGACAGTCCGTAGCATCGCTGCGGTGAGCCGGCAGAAGGTCATCTACGAGATCTTGCGATCCGACACGGGCGAGGTGCTTGGCCAGCACCGAACTCGTCAGGCAGCGGTCGACGGGTGGCGGCGATGGACCGGTGTGCCCTGTCCGTATCGTTCGCTGGCCGAGGCGATCTGATGGGCCGGGCGTGTTGATCGTCGAGGGCACCTGGCACGAAGCGAGTCGTCCCGACAGCGCCGATCCGGTCGACGACTGATCCATCTGCCTGACGCGCCGAACCGGCGTTCAGGGACACGCTTCTCGGACTACTGCGCGACGTCCGCGGCCACGGACGCTAGCGAGTCGCCGATAGGTCAGAACCGAGCAAAGCGATTCCCCGCGATCGTCTTGCTGAGATCGGCCCGCTCTCGGAGAAGGACGATGAAATCTCGGACGTGAGGCTGAGGCTCACCTTGCGTTCTTGGTTGTGACCCGGGGCGGACGGTTCGCGATCCACACGAGTGCCCGCCCGGTGTGCCCGGGAGCGACGATGGGACGATCGACCTCGTCAGACAGGGTGAGACCAGCCGACCTAGCAACGCCGGCGCTGGGTCCGTTCGCTCGGTCCATTCGGACCTGAATCTGGTCAATCTCCGGCAGGTGCTCGAACACGGCATTGGTCGCCGCTCGAACCAAGCAGGTCGCGTACCCTCGACGATGCCGATCTGACCGAATCCAATAGCCGAGTTCGGCCATGTTCTGTCCCGCCAGTGGGTTGACTCGGAAACCTCCGACAAGTTCGCCGCTCACACTTTCGAAGATGGAGACTCGAAGTCCCGCCCGGCCTCGAATGCCTCCTGAGCTAACCGCGCACGATCGGCCTGTAGCGAACGGCTCGGGGTGCTCCGTGCCCACGGAAACCATGGGCGCAGGTCAGGCAGGCTCGCCCGCATCGCCGCAACGATGACGTCGACGTGTGCGACTTCAAGTCGCTGAAGCTCCACCTCACCAGCGGAGATCGAAGTCGGCATCACATCCCGATCGTATGGCCGGCTCGCTGACTGCTCGCGCACCGGACGGTCGCACGTGGTGTCCCGGACGTGCCGGATGGACGCGCGATCGCCGGGTGCCTCCGAATCTCGCCCTCGGAACTCCAGCCCGGGCTTCGTGATCCCGGCGAGCGGTGCGGCGTCCCCCCTTGAATACTACGGACCGGGCAGGAAGGACTTGAGGCGCGACAAAGCGGCTGCGGTCGACGGTTGCGGGTGCATCATTCGTTGACGACCGGCCATCGCCAAGACCAACTCAGCAGCATTCTCTGTGTCGACAACGTCCTCCGTGGCGCACTCCTCATCAGTCCAACGAGACCCATCGAAGGAGAAGAACCAGCTGCGTTGATTGCCACGCAGTTCCACGCAGGTGGGTGCATCGGGGATGGGATCGGCCGGCGCCGTTAAGAGCAACCACGCCTGAACGATGTCGAGAAGCCGTTCCGCGACGGCGGCATCGATGTGCGGTGCCGAGCCCAAGCCGAGTTCGATGTCGCAGCGATGGAGCGTCAGTTCCGTGAGGGCGAGATCGAGCGCCGCCCGGCCAGGCATCGGCCCGGCGGGCCCGGGGAGCAAGCCGTCGAGATCGTCGTCGCCGAGCACCGCCAGTGCCACGTCGAGCGCCTCTGCTCCATCGAGAAGAGAGGCGAGCACCTCAGCGCGGACGGCTTGAGAAGACAGCCGCTCGATCGTCCGCGGCTGCTCGCCCGACGCGTGGGCGTCAATGTTTGCTGCGACGCTGTGAGGCGTGATCTCGACGTGACGACCGACGTCGAGGACGGACCAGCCGGAGCATGCGGATGGGCCACCGAGGTCACGGTCGCTCGCCTTGCTCAGCAGATGGTGGATCTTCCTGACCTCACCAACTAACTCTCGCCGATAGTGTGCCGTGTCGGTCACAGAAGTCCGGAACGTTCGACTCGAGGTCGAAATTCCCGCTTCAGACCTGCCTGCCCCGGAAGTGCCGGTCCTTGTCAGCCGCCGGCCACGAATGCGACGACGACGTAGGCGGCGTGGCGGTCGAAGTTCTGTCGGCGTCGGTCGTAGATGGTGGTGGTTCGGGGGTCGGCGTGGCGGGCGGCGGTTTGGACGTCGCGTAGGGGTACGCTGGCGTCGAGGGCGGCCATGATGAACGCGGCTCGGAGCATGTGGGGGTGGACGGAGCAGAGTCCGGCCTTCTTGCCGATGGCGTGGGCCCAGCGGTGGGCGGTGCGGCGGTCGAGCCGTTGGCCGTCGCGTCGTTGCAGGATCGGTCCTTCGTGGCGTTCGCCGATGGCGGGGTCGATGGTGCGGGCGGTGCGCGGGACGAGGGGATGGTGGCTGGCTTGTTGCCCTTGCCGAGGATCTGGAGGGTGCGGTGGCCGCGTTCGAGGCCGAGGTCCTCGATGTTGGTGGCGCACGCTTCGCTGACTCGGAGGCCGTTGAGCCCGAGCAGGACGGCGAGTGCTGCGTGGGGTCGGTCGTAGCGTTCGGCGGTGAAGAGGAAGACGCCGAGTTCGGAGCGGTCCATGCCTCGGGCGGTTGATGGGTGGACCTGGGGGCGGCGGACGTACTGGGCGGGGTTCGAGGTCGTGCGGCCGTCGATGTGGGCGAACCGGTAGAACCCGCAGACGGTCGAAAGCCGTCGGTCGACGGTGGAGGCGGCCAGGCCGCGCTCTTCGAGCCAGCACCGGTAGGTCTCGATGTGCGGGCGTGTCGCGCTGAGGATGTCGAGTCCGACGTCGTTGGCCCACTGGAAGAAGTACCGAAGGTCGTGCCGGTAGGCATCGAGGGTGCGCCCGTTGTAGCGAGCGAGGAACGCGGCCGCAGCGACGTGTGCCTCGTCGGCGAGCTCGGGCTCGAACCTGGACCGTGGTGGTCCTGGCCATGGTGATCTCCTCTGATCGGGGAGACCCAGCCAACTCCCGTCCTCAGCCCGGCGGTAGGGGACAGTGCTTCTCAATCACGGTCGCGAGACTGTCGCCGATGACGGCAGGATCATCAACAACACGGTCGGCTCACCGTCGGGCAACCACGCCGGGCGAGCCTTACCGACGTCCCGCCAACCTCGATGCCGGTACACCTCGACTGCACGACCGGCACGCTGCACCACGTCAAGAACGGGGACCATGCCGCGTGTTCGCGCCCAGGTGACAGCGGTATCCAACAACAGCCGTGAGTGACGCGCCCGGTGCCGCTTGCCCCAGCATCAGGTGACACTGTTCCAGCGTCGTGCTGGTCCGTCATGATGGATGGCGTGCTCGTGGTTGTGAGCGGACTTCCCGGATCGGGCAAGAGCGCGTTGGCCGATGCCCTCGGCCAACGGCTTGGCGCCCCGGTTTTGTCGGTCGACCCGATTGAGGCGGCCATCTGGCGCTGCGGCATCACGCCCTCGTTCGAGACGGGCGTGGCCGCCTACGAGGTCGCAGCTGTTCTCGCCGAGCGCCACCTTCGGCTGGGCCTCACCGCTATCGCCGACGCAGTGAACTCCCTCGAAGTCGCTCGGGGGCTGTGGCGACGCGCCGCAAACCGAACGGGGTCGCCGATGCGTGTCATTGAGGTGATCTGCAGCGACGTCGATACTCATCGCAAGCGGCTGGCCAACCGCACCCGCCACATCGACGGCTTCCCCGAACCGTCATGGAAGGAGGTCCTCGCCAGACGGGACGAGTGGGAAGACTGGGTAGACGACCATCTCGTGATCGACACCATTCAGCCGCTCGCCGACAACATCGAGCGCGCGGTGGACCATCTCAACCTGTAATCGGGAACCCGCTGAGACGGCGGACCCGCCGCGTGGCTCACGAAGCGGGATGACCTTCGGTGCCGTGAAGATCGAAGCAGTAAACGAGCAGCCGCTCGCCGAGCCGGCGATATGGGGCAGCACCGTAGGGCTGTCGAGGCCAGGATGTTGGGGTGCCTGCGCCTCGTGTGTCTGAGTCGGACGCTGCTGCGTTCTTGAGTGCGTGCCACCGGGCGCCGGTAACCGACCTCGAGCTGCTCACTGGCGGATTCTGGTCTGTGTCGGACGCGCAGCTCTCCACCGCGCCAGGATCGAGGGATGTCATCAACGTCCCGACCGCTACTCGTCCTGGTCGGCGGTCCAGGCGGATGCGGCAAGACGACGCTCGCCCGCCGGATCGCCGATGGACTGGGACTTGTCCACATCTGCCGTGACAGCGTCAAGTCAGCGATTGCGGCTTCGGAAGCGGTCGTGAGCGATGACGGCTCCTTACGGTTCGACACGTCCAGGTCGTCGATGGGAGGCGAGTACGGCCAGCGTGCTTCGCCGTCGCGTACGACGCTGTGCGGGTACTGCTTCACGGCGGCGCATCAGTGGTGATGGACCAGGCGTGGCGAGTGGGGCAGTCGGAAGCGGAGCTTCGTCCTCTCATCGACCTGGCGCGCGCTGTGCCCCTGATGACCGTCGCTGGGCCGGACGTGGCCGCTGAGCGAGTCCGTCAACGCGGGCACCGCTCCGGCCTGGCGCCGCTGGCCCAGACCCTCGCCACAGCTGACAGCGAGCGGGGCGACTTCCTCGCCTTCAACCCGGGTGTTCCATTGCTCACGATCGACACGACGGACGGCTACACCCCGTCGATGCACGACATCGAACGATGGATCTGGCTCGCGTCGACGTAGGCGACGGCAACTTGGCCCTGAACAGAGTCCCGGTGGCGGTTGCGATCAGACAGGTCGGCGGGCTTCGGCGGGGGTGCCAGGCCCGATTCGGATGGACCACTTCGTTTCGACCCGCAGATGTCCCCGACTTCAGGCTTGGTCTTCCGCGCACGGGCGGGCGTACCGAACGACGGCTCGGCGGAGCGTTCTTGGGCGCCTGAACGACGAGGGCCGGCGGTTCCAGTGGCAAGTCCGGGACTCACCGCACGAGACGGCCTGTCGGTGTCAGTGGGTTGCGTCGGTCATTGACGTCGGGTCAGCCACTCGGGATCTACGGAGATCTCTTCGGGCGTGAGCCCGTAGTGGTCGGCAACCTCGCGCAGCCGCTCTTCGCCTCGTCCGAGGGTGAAGCGGTGGCCATCAGGGTCGCCTACGACGAAGTCGCGCATGCCGTTGGGTCGTGACGCGACCGCGTCTACGACGTCTGCCCCCGCCTGCTCGTACTCGGCGCAGAGCGCGTCTGGGTCCTCGACATACACGTACGCCGAGAATGTCGGCAGCGTGGAGTTGCCTGACCACGGGACGAGCAGGAGGACTTCGATCTCACCGCTCGCGAGGGCAGCAAGGCCTCCGTCGGAGGTCCGCCAGGCAAGGCGGAAGCCGAGCGCCTCCTGGTAGTAGGCGATCGATCGCTCCATGTCGCTCACCGGCACGCGGGGCATGACGTGTAGCCAGCTTGAGAGCGCGGTGTTGGCTTCGACGGTCACGGTCTCCTCCTTCATCATGGCGTCCACGGCCTCCAGCAGGCTCAGGACTTCCTCGAGGCGAGCTTCGAGCCGAGCGCGATGAACCCGAAGGAGCTCGCGGCGTTCGGCTTCGTCGGCGCCGGCCAGGACGCGGCGGACGTCGGCGAGCGGCATGTCCATTGATCGCAACAGCGCGATGACGCGTGCCGCACCGGTCTGGCCTCGGCTGTAGTAGCGGTACCCCGAGTCTGAGCGCGCGGCTGGCGCAAGCAGCTGCAGGCGGTCGTACCGTCTCAACTGCGGAATGCTGAGGCCAACCAGTTCGGCGAACTCGCCGATCTGCAGCCGATCTCCTCCGTCTTCCACGAGTCCATCATGGAGGCCTCACCTGAGTGAGGGTCAATAGGCGTCCCCGACCTCTTGGCCCCGCCCGTCGTGGAGGTCGATCGGCCGAACGGTGCCCCATGCTTCGCGAACCCACCGAACGACGGATACGGGCGCGGAATCACGGAGCCGGCGATGTCCCAGAATGCGCCGCCCCGGCCCGCCCGACGCCCGTGACAGAAGCGCCGGTCGGCGACAGCTCGCGAAGCCGGCGCGATCGACGCTTGCGCAAGTTGGTGGTAGTCCACCCGCGTCACCGAACCGGCGTTCTGGGGCGGCACCGCATCGGCCGCCCTCGGCTCTCACTCCGAAGGCTGCTCGAAGAACGCCTCGACTATCTCGGCGTCGCTCAACTTCTGGAGGCACTTAACCGCGGTGTCGAGGTCAGCCTCGACTTGGGCGTTCCAGGCTCCGATCGGGTCATCGACGGTGCGACCCGTGACGAGGTCGGTCAATCGAACGGCGAATCCCGAACCAGCTTCCGCCAATACCGAATACTCGTAGCTCCCATCGAGAACAACCTCAAAGGCGGTGAAGATGCGAGATGACCATAGCGACCGCTCGTTACCCGGAAGGGGGAGAAAATCCAGCGTGATCCGTCACGGCACGCCACAGGGGGCCCGGCATTCCCGACTGGACGGCTGAGACGGCCGCCCGATCCATGAAACCGCAACGGACGAGGCGGCTCGTGGATGAGGATTCGACCGCTCAACGGCACCGGCCACGTGAGATCGCGATGGAAAGCACAGCTGGCGGATGCGCCGAAGGACCGCTCCGCTGTCGAGGCCGGCACCACGGCGCGCAATGGAGTCGGCTAGCGCCCCGGCGGGGGAGTGCCTACCCTTGCGGTGTGTGCGTGATCTTCGTGAGCACTTGCTTGATGATGCGGCCCCACAAGGGGCCGGAATCGCGCACGCATCTGTAGCGATCCGCACGGCCTCGGGGACACCGAGGCCGATTGCCGATTCCGGCGGACTCGTCACCGTTCCCCGAGGCCCTGACCTTGGAGATGACTGTGACGACGAACTACGTGACCGTGGCGATTCCGTACGTGAACGCCGAGCCCCACCTGGGCTATGCCTACGAACTCGTCCTGGCCGACATTCATGCTCGCGCCTGCCGACACGACGGTGTAGAAGTCCGCTTCCTCGGCGGCACTGACGACTACTCCCTCAAGAACGTGCTCGCCGCCGACGCCGCCGGCCACGCGGTTCGAGACTTCGTCGACAGCCATGCCCGCCGCTTCGAGGACCTGGCGATACCGCTTGACCTCAGCTTCGACGACTTCATCAGGACGAGTGCTGATGCCCGCCATGTCCCGGCGGTTCATCGGCTGTGGAACGCAGCGCTCGAGAACGGCGACCTCTACAAGCGGCCCTACGAGGGCGACTACTGCGTGGGCTGCGAACGGTTCTACACGAGCGGCGAACTGGTCGATGGGCGGTGCCCTGAGCACCTCCGACCGGTAGAGCACATCGCGGAGGAGAACTGGTTCTTCCGGTTGTCGCGATACCAGGAGCAGCTCGAAGACCTGATCGAGACCGACACGATCAGCATCACACCCGCACCGTTCCGCAACGAGGTCCTTTCGTTCCTGCGGTCAGGGCTCGAAGACATCAGCGTGTCGCGCTCGAACGAGCGGGCCCGCGGGTGGGGCGTCCCCGTCCCCAACGACCCGTCCCAGGTGATCTACGTCTGGTTCGACGCACTGACGAACTACATCAGCGCGCTCGACTACGGCGAGACGGGAAGCGAGTGCTACGCGACCTGGTGGGCTAGTGCCGACGAGCGAACCCACGTGATCGGCAAAGGGATCCTCCGCTTCCACGCCGTCTACTGGCCCGCCTTCCTGCTCGCCGCCGCAGAGCCGCTGCCGACGCACATCCGGGTCCATCCATACCTCACGCTCGGCCAGCTCAAACTGTCGAAGTCGACCGGCACTCGAGTCGATCCGACCCATGTGGCGGCCACCTACGGCACCGATGTCCTGCGCTGGTGGTTCTGCCGTGACGTCGCGGCGACCGCCGACACCGACTTCACGGTCGAACGTCTGATCACCAGAGCCAACGAGGATCTGGCAGGCGGGGTCGGGAACGTAATCAGCCGAATCGTCAGCCTCATCCACCGGCACCGCGGCGGCACGCCACCAGACCCCAACGCAAGTCCCCTGGATGCGGTGGCCGGCTTGCCCGAACGGACACGTCGACTCCTTCGAGAGTTCGATCTTCGGCAGGCGGCTCAGGCGATCGTTGATGCGCTCACAGCCCTGAACCAGCACCTTGAACAGACCACTCCATGGAAGCTAGCGAAGGACCCGACGGCGGCTGGCCTGCTTGATGCGACCTTGTCCGAGCAGCTCGCAACTGCCCGTGTAATCGTCGATGCCCTCGCTCCCATCACTCCCTCGCTGGCCGACCGAGCGCGACGTCAACTCACTGGCAACCCAGCACTCCCGGCGCTCGAACCCTTGATCCAGCGCATCGACGCCACAGCCGAGGTCCACCACTGAAGAGCAGCCCTGCCCGTTGTGGCAGGAGGTCGGGTCCGGCGCCATCGGTGCCCAAGCCGCGCCGGAGCCCGTACGCGAGCACCTCGGCCGTCAGAGAGACCTCGGGCTACGGATGGCCGGTCACAAGAAACCCCCGCTCTCGTCCGCTCCGTGTTATGGACCCGGGGTGGACCCGCTGGAAGCGGCGAGGGCGGATCCGGCGAGGTTCAGTGGGGTGGTGTCGGCGGAGCGAGATGGCGTTGCCATCGGCGTCGAGGCGGCCGGACGGGCGGATGCGGAGACGTTCGAGCTGGCCGGCGAGCTGGTGACTGCGGGCTTGCAACCGGTCCCAGGCGTCGTGGGTACTGCCACGACAAGCTCGGAGCGTGAGCTTTCAGGCGGCGAGGGCGGTCCGTAGGCCGGCGATGCTGCCCGCGGCTGCAATCTGTCCGGCGTGGGCGTCCACGACGGCCAGCATCCGGCGCCCGGCCCGGGGACTGAGCAGGGCGCCGTGCCCTTCGACGTGGTCGGTGGGCAGCGGCTTGGAGCGGCGGGCTCGTCTACGGAAGCTCCGGGGATCGACGGCGGGGATGGTGCGGGTGGTGTGGTCGCTGCCGACATTGGCGAGCAGCGCTGCGAAGTCGGACTCGCCGCCGGTGGCGGCCCGGTTCAACGGCTCGGCGCACACATGGGCGTCGTCGAGGGCGTCGTGGGGGCGGGCCTGGGCGACGCCGAGCGCTGGGCGAGCTCGGCGAGGGACTTGCCGGCTTCCGCATCACCGTCATCAGCGAACCGCCGCCCGCACCGGGCGCCCGTGAACTGTTCGCCGACGAGCTCGCGAACCTGTCCTCGGGGCCTTCCTGTGCTTCTTGTTCTTCGTCCTGGACGCCGTCTAGCGCGCCTTCTCGGTCCGAAGACCTCGGAGGAGGGTGTCCCCGAAGTGCCGATAGGTGACACCGAGCCGGCGTTGTTCGGGGGCAGTCGCGAGACGGCGCGTACGCTGGCGTCGTGGCGCGTGAGGGTTTCGGCATCGTGTGTGAGGTGGAGCCCGCGACGCGGCCGGACCTCATGCACGTTCGCCACCAGATCGGCGTGATGAGCCGGATCGCATCGTCGTTCTTGATCCCTGACAACCACATCGGACGGGCGACGGTGTCGAGCATCGCGGTCGCTCACGAGGTCGCGCGGATGGGTGGCCGGCCGATCGCGTGCCTCAATGCGAGGGACCGCAACGTGCTCGGGTTCCGCCGCGACCTCCTCACCGCCGCGGCGTACGGGGTCGACGAGTTCCTCTTCGTGTATGGGGACCGACCGGAGACAGGGAAACGGTCCGATGACCTGACGGTCCATTCGATGATCGAAGAGGCGCGTCGGTTCGCTGCCGATTCGGAGCGAACGCCCAAGCCGATGCGGCTCGGCGTCACCTCCCGACTTGGTCCGGTGCCGTCCTGGAAGCAAGAGGCAGACTTTCTCTTTGCTCAGGTGAGCTTCTCGATTCCGACACTGCTCGACTGGCGGGCAAACGTCGCCTTTGACGGCCCGGTCTTCGCCGGCGTGATGGCGCCGTCGTCGGCGACGATGGCGCGCAAACTGTCCGCAGACATCCCCGAGCTCGCTGTCCCCGACACGCTCATAGAAGCTCTCGACGCTGACCGTGATGCCGGTGTTGACTTCGCCTGCCAGATGGTGAGCGACATCCAGGCGTCAGGCGCGTTCGACGGCGTGCACCTCATCCCGGTCTCTCGCTACCGGGAGATCGCAGCCCGACTCGAGCACACATAATCGGACGCCGCCTACCGGCATCGTTATGAGATGCCGGTAGGCGGCGTCCTCTACGGTGGCTGCTGTGAATCCGCCGCGTGCGCGCTGCCCACGATGCCCGCTGGGGGTGGGCTCAGCGACGTGCGAGGCTTCAACCATGGGCGCACCCGGGCCGTGGCGGGCTCCGGCGGCCCACGGAGGGAGGGTCAGGCGATGACCGATGACGGGACCAAGGACCCCGCGCCAGCTGACGGTCGGTTCCCGCGGTAGCCGACTGGCCCGTGTCCAGCTGCGAGAAGTAGTCGAGAAGCTCCGAGGAGCGAATCCAACGATGTCGTTTCGACAGCGGGTGGTCGTCACCAGCGGCGACAAGGACCGACGAACGGAACTGAGTGTGCTCGGCGGCGACTACGGCGGAGCGTTCGTCCGCCAGCTCGAAGCGGCGCTGCTCCAGGGCGAGATCGACATCGCAGTGCACTCACTCAAGGACCTACCGACGCAACAACCGGATGGACTCGCGCTTGAAGGATGCGCCCGCTCCGCGCCGATCCGCGCGACGCGTTGTGTGGTGCGCGCTTCGACCAGTTGCCGTCTGGCGCCCGCGTCGGGACTGGCGCGCCGCGAAGGCGAGCTCAGCTGCCGCCTCCGCCCCGACCTCGAGATCATCCCAATCCGGGGGAATGTGCCACCGCGGCTCGCGAAGATGCGGTCCGCGCGTCTCGACTCCGTGGTCCTCGCCATGGCGGGCCTCGAACGACTCGGACTACTCGACGAAGTGGCCGAGGTCTTGGGAGTTGAGGAGTCCGCCATCGCCCGGACAAGGGGCTCTCGGCATTCAGATCAGAGAAGATGATGACCTCGCCCGCGAGGTGATTGCCGCCATCGAGGACGAGGCAACGACAGCAGCAGTACGAGCGGAACGCACGCTTCTCCACGCACTCCACGGAGGTGCAGTGTTCCCATCGGGGCCACCGGGTTGATCATTGGAACGAAACTGATGCTGCAGGCACGCGTGACGTCGTTGGACGGCACCGAGTCCGTCGCTGGCAGCATCGAAGGTTCGCCGAGCGATGCGACGGAACTCGGTACCCGGCTTGCGCAGCGCCTGCGGGACGACGGCGCCATGACCATTCTTGATCAAGTTCGCTCAACGAGTGCCTCGCAGATCTGAACGAGCGGGGATTTGCGCATCCACGGGGCTGAGGCGCCGCGAAGTAGCAGTGGTCTCGCCGGGAAGCACCTCACCTATACCCCGGCGAGTTGTTCCGCTCGCGGCAACCATGCGAGGTCATCCTGGGGTGAGTGACGGAGTCTCCAGTCGACGAGACGTAGCAGGCCGTGCGCCCAATAAGACCGGAGATCGAGAAGCGGTGTTGTCGCGCTGAGGTGATCCACGATCTGATCAACGACGGCTGGCTCAGCGTTGTAGAGGACAAGATCGAGAGCGAGGATCACGCCATCGAGGGCTACGTCACCGTTGCCAGCGCCATCCCAGTCAACAATCGCGACCACCTCCGACGCATCGTCAGCCGAGACGAGCACATTGCCGAGGTGGTAGTCGAAGTGAACCAGGTCGGTGCCGACGACGACGTCGTCGGTCGCACTCCCAACATCCTCGATCCACTCGAGAAGTCGCCGCGTGCGGCGATCGTGGTCCCGCAGCGGCCCGTGAAGGCAGAAGCCGGGGCCGTCCTGTCGAAGGTATAGCGCCGTGCCCTCCTTCTCGTAGCCGGTGCCCGACAGTACGCTGCGACGACGCTCTGAAAGTTCCAGCAGCGAGGCAACGACTTGACGCCCGGAAGCGGGACGCATCCCGGCCACGAACTCTTGAAGGATCACGACACCACCGTCGGGGAGTGCGACGACGTCCTCGTAGCGAGGCGCGGGAATGCCGTGCGCGCGAGCAATGGTCACTAGCTCGGTTATGCGCTGAGCGGAGGCGACCTCGTCCTCACCACGCCGTGGGCCTCGCCAGGTCAGCACGCTGGTCTCACCATTGGGGCGCCGCACCGCCCACGCACCAACCGCTCCCCCTGAAAGTGGTCGCACCGGAACCACCGGCGCGGCGCCCACAGATGCGATGGCGTTCAGGACCTCGTTGATGTCCAGCCGCGCCACCGTCGGATAGTCCACGGTCTCACCTTGCCGCACGGGGCGAGGGTCGCGCAGCCGGCGGAAGCCGATGGTGGTGAAGTGACGCCTTCGTCGCACGGCTCGTGCTTGCCCACCTTGACCGCGGCTCGGTCCGGGGGCAAGCATCGGCATCGTGTCGAACGCCGCGGCGCGCACTGATCCATCTGTCTATTGGAACCGACTCGTGCTCGCGTTCGCAGCGAACCAGCTCGGTGACGCGATCGCCTGCGCCATCCCGCTCGACATCATCCGGCGGGACCTCGACCGCCTCGACTGCCCCGAGTCGTTGCAGCGTGCGTTGCCGGTCATCAAAGCGGCCTCGGCGGCGGGTCTCGTTATCGGCACGCGTTGGTCCTGGGTCGGGCGCCTGACGGCGTTCTCGCTCGTCGGCTACTTCCTCGCCGCCATCGGGTTCCACGTCCGAGCAAAGGATCCGGTATGGCGGTCCGTTCCCGCCGCATCACTCTGCACGGCAAGCGCAGTTATCGGGAGCCAGGCATTCCGTCGGCGAGCGTTCTGACCCGCTCGTTGCCACCCGCTGTGCCACAGAACGCGCGTCGACGACGCAGAACTGAGCGTCCCCGATGTGCCGGTCGGTCACGCTCGCAGAACCGGCGTTGGGGGACGCACGGTTCGACGACGATTGACTGCATCAACGTGGGTTCTCAGGCGTGAGAACGTCCTCGCCATGCTCGTCGCCACAACCACACGAGCCCGGCAGCGCCCGCGAGCGTTGGGATGCGAGCGACGACATCGACCGCATCCCCGTAGACGCCCAGCGCCTCATCGTCGGCAATGCCCTGGCCGTCTTCGGTTCCCACATCAGCATCGTCCTCCCAACCCCGGGAACACCACGACCCGGCATCCGCCGACATCGTGGCTGCCCTTTACTGGCACGGCGAGGTCGTCGAGTCCTTCCTGCCCACGGGCCACGGGCTCACGACGGCCGGCAAGACCGACCTCGCCCCCCACTTCCGGTTCGTCTGAGGAGCTGAGCGATGGCCTACATCACCGATGCGATCGACCCGGCTGGAGCTGGTCGGGTACGTACGGGGCCGGGCGGTGCTGCAGGCCCCGACACTCGGGGGCGGACCTGATCATATGGCGTCGACGCCAGCGACGCGGCGCTACGAGACTGAACCGATGGAGCTCACCGACCTTCCTGTCCAGGACCCCCGCGAGTCGATCTCGAGCGAGCGCAACGACCTACTCGCCCTGCTCGAGGATCTCTCCGACAGTGACTGGCTCGCACCAACAGAGGCCGGGCATTGGCGAGTGAAGGACGTCGCGCTTCATCTGCTCGACGATGACCTCGGCTGGCTCTCCCGGGGCCGCGACGGCGACATCAGCGGGCTACTGCCAACAGACGGCGACTACCGCGGGTTCGCCCGCTCGCTCGACGCCAAGAACGACCGATGGGTCGCGGGCGCGGGAGGCCTGAGCCATAGGGTCGTCGTCGACCTCCTCCGTTGGTCCGGGCGCGAAGTCGACGACTTCTACGCCTCGATGGACCTCGAAGAACCCAGCGCTGTCATCTGGGCGTCGAACAGCTCCGTGCCACGCTGGTTCGACCTGTGCCGTGATCTGACCGAACGATGGGTCCACCAACAGCACATCCGCGATGCCATCCGGCGACCAGGCACACACGATCGACTCCTGCCAGACGTGCTCCGAACCTTCGTGTGGGCCTTCCCTCACCAGTACACGCCCCAAGCCGCTGAAGGCACCGTCGTCCAAGTCGGACTCGGCATCGCCGGCACCTGGCATCTGATCCATTCGGGCGACCATTGGACTCTCGAGCCCGGATCAGCCGACGAGCCCGCAGCGCTCATCGACCTCCCAGCCGCCGTCGCCTGGCGCCAACTCACCGGCCTCGCAGTGACCGAGCACTCGGTTCAAGGGGAGGGGCCCGCCCACCTGGTGAAGCCGCTGCTCCAAGTTCGCGGGATCATTGCCTGAGCGACCACCAGCCGGCCTTCGGGGACAGTGGCGCCTTTTCGACCTACCCGGGCGGACTTGGCCGTCCGGCCCGGTGTCCCGAAGCAAGGACGACCTGCAATTCGCCCCGGATCGGCGATGCGGTCAGATGCTGGGCGCAGACCGTTCGATAGTGGTCAAGCTGGCTCGCCCCGAGAGCCTCAAGCACGGCACGGTAGCCATGCGTCCAGCCAGCCGCCCACCACTCGTGAAAGCCGGTCCACTCCATCTCGAACGTCTCGGGAACAGCCACGTCGACCACCATTTCACAGGTGCGCAACAGGTGGGCAACCGTTTCCGGCGATGAGAACCGCCGCTCATCGAGCACGACGCCGAGACTTGTCAACAGGTTCTCGTGCCACGTCCAGGACGGATCGTCCTGGAACCACCAGCCATCCGAAACGGCCAGCGCCACACGACCACCGGGCCGCAGAACTCGCCGCAACTCTGTCAAGGCAGCGGTCGGGTCTGGGAAGTAGGTGAGTGCAAAGTTCGAGGCAACGACATCGAACGTGCCACCGGGGAAGGGAAGGCCTTGGGCGTCAGCGAGGGCGACGAGACCGGGCAGACCGCGATCGGCTAGGTGCTGGCGGGCAAGGCGGACCATCGCTGCGCTGATGTCGACGCCAATCACGGAACCCGCCTCATCCATCAGGTCCGAGCCCGCAGCCAGCAATGCTCCCGTGCCGCAACCGACATCAAGCATCGCCTGGCCAGAGGAGACACCGGCGAGACGAGCGACCCGTTCACCAAAGTGGGAGAACAGATCCCCACCGACTCGGCCGTACTCCGACGCGGCCCGATCGAACACTGCAGCGACCTGGTCACCTTCGAGCACGTCACGACCGTAGTCCGGCGCTGGACACAGCGATCCTGGGACGAGTGTTGGCGATCAGCTGGAGAACGACAGACAACTTGATCGGCTGGGAGTTGCGCTGCCCCGTCCACGAGTCGGTCGCCAGCGCGTTGAAGATGGCGCAGAGGAATTTTGATTGGGGCCTCAACGACCCGCTCCACGAATGGACCGCTTCAGCGCCCCCGCTCCGCCACCCTAGGGCCCTGGGTTGATGGACTCGCGCCGAAGGACGTCGCGAGCCCGTTGGCGGCTGATCCGGCGTTAGGGGCGGGTCACTCTGCGCCGGATCGACCGTCGTCCGCTGCCGTGCGGTCGGCGTCCAGACCGTCGAGGAAGTCGCTGACCGCCCGCTTGGATGTGAGCACCCGAACGGCCAGGTGCTGCCCCTGCCGCGAGATGATCTCGTGTTCCCGCTCCGGTTCCGAGCGGCGCTTCCGCCAGATCCGGACGGCCAGACGCCACTCGTCGCGCAAGCGCATCCAGGCCGAGTAGTCGCACCCCTCGGGCAACTCGTCCGGCATCCGGAACCCGCGCAGGAGCGCACGTCCTGAACAGAGCCACCAGGGCATGTCGAGCACCACGACGGTGTCCGCACGTTCGAGCCGGAGATCAAGGGTCTCGTGGTAGTTGCCGTCTGCGATCCACGCGTCGCCGGCGAGCACGCCACGTTGCTTCTCGCGCCATTCGGTCTCCGACGGTGCGACCCAGCCGGGCTCCCAGAACGAGAGGTCCAGATGGATGACCGGTAAGCCCGTCCTGGCTGCGAGCGCGACCGCGAACGTGCTCTTCCCTGACCCGGCCAACCCGGTGACGACGACGCGGCGCCAGAGCGCCGACGAGGCTTCGCTCATCGCAGTCAGTATCCCTCACGTGCCGCACGGTGACGGCGGCAGCGCCTGCCCCCGAAGAACGTCCACCCGCCGGCGGTAGGGGGCAGGTGCGGCTGCACGATCACTACGCTGAGTGGAGTGGCGGAACGTGCCGTGAGGGTCACGTGGCCGTCGTATTCCGAGAGCGGAACCTGTCAAGGGGGTGTTGCCGGTTTCTTCGGTCATTTCTTTGTCTGGATGTGGGGGTTGTTGATCCAGGCTTCGGTGGGTGGGGTCGGCACCCGGGGTGGGTGGTTGCGGAACCGGTCCGGG
>JAABUN010003067.1_pt1 | contig 27164 bp, 30 predicted proteins | sample 5559311 | NCBI WGS metagenome assembly JAABUN01 (sample SAMN10711877, study PRJNA513370) | rock metagenome | isolation source: Antarctica rocks | place: Antarctica: Victoria Land, Siegfried Peak sud
TCCGTGCGCCCACCTGGCTGACAGCCCCCACGCTCGCCTGGGTGCTCGCTCATTTCCCACCGGCGCGTGTGAACTTCGAAGCCCACTCCGACCCCAGGGCCGCGGAGCCGCGTGAGATCTGCCGAGACACTCTGGCCGAAGCACGACGGTTGGGCGTCGCGGTACCGCGACTGGAAGCGGCGGAACCGAGCTTCGCCCGCGAGGGGGAGGGCTGATTGAGCGGAGCTGACTACCCTTCAAAACGGCTGACAGGCAGCGAAAATTCGGCTCCAGTAGGGTACTTCTACGATAAAACCACCCAGGAGCCGACACCCACACGATCCCTGCCAGTAGTGAGCGCTTTTTAACGGATGAACCAGTAAGCCTCAAACATTTGAATAGGTATAACACTCAACCCAACGAAAACCAGCGACATTCATAAACCACTAGGCTGCTGGAAACCGTGAAACTGCTAAACTCACCCAGTGAACTCGAAAGTCTCGGAGTCACCTTAGATAGTGCCGAACTCAATACCCTTTTTGCCATACCTAGATTACGAGCCCTCACCACCCCAGTTTTTGTGGAAACGTGATATTTCTCGACCTCGAGACCGACCTGCTACCGGGTGCGGTCGCGGCGTGGCTAAAGAGCTCTGAGGTAGCGCGTGATGACACTGACGGCCTCTCGTCACCACGCTTCGAGGCATGACTAGCCAGGGTGTAGCGGCTAGTCTCGGGTAGTCCTTAGAGAGTGGTTTAGAGAGTGGTAGAGATTATTCCTTTTCAACCATTCGTTTCGGGGGTAGGGGCACCGTTTGAACTCGGTTGACGACAACACGGCCTGTTTTGGGTTTTAAGTCTGCCCACACTTCTAGACCACTACCCAATCCAGGCAGGCTTTCAAGTAGTTCTAGGTTAGCTACTAAGGGTAATTTGAACGCCTTCTTCAAGCCTCCCTGGTTAGGGTTGGGGTGAATCTGGATTTGCAGTAGGGCGTTCTCTTTATCTACCTTGACCAGCTCCCCTAGCGCGTGTAGACCTGGCTCGTGGTTGAGTTCACCGATCGGTTTGAAAAGTGCGAGTCGGGTCCCGTTGCCGAGTAGCCCTTCTTGGTCGGTACGTGGCCATAAGATGATGCCCTGCTCAGCTTGTGGTGGGTCGTTTGCTAGGGTAGCTATCCAGTTCTTTCTCACCATGACAGGAAAGGGGCGCTCGCCTATTTTTAGCGAGACCTTGATACCCCCTCTTTTCTTGTCCTCAGCGACGATTAACGGCGCGTGTAAGCAGAGGGTAGCGTGATAGTAAACATTCTGAGGCATGGCTTTATCTTGGCATACGCCGTGAACTAAGGTGGATTCGCAACCATAGAAAAAGAAGTGATGCTAGACAATCTGCCACAGCAGAGCAGACTGCTTCAAGAACATGCACCCAAGTTTCACAACCTGAATTCCCGTTTGGAACAGTCTTAGTGCTGTATCAGGTGCTACTAACGACCGCTGTGCGACCGCCGTCACGGTGTATATGCCGGTTGCTATGTGGCCTCGTCGCTCTAATCTTTTTTAGGATCGGTCGTATTGCTCCTCGAGTTGTCTACTCGGACGTCGGTACTGTCTGTTTTAGCATCCTTATGACGCGCCCTAAAATTGGCATAGTCTGCTCGAATGGCGAGGCGTGCTCGGGCAATGAGGTTACTAAAGTTGGCAGCGTCTTCTAGGCGTATCCTCTGACCACCGTCCAAGATAAAGTCGTGCGTTGTATAGAGCCCTTGGACTAGGTCTTCCGTTTTGTCTGAGATATAGCCTTCTTTTTTGAGTACGTCGGCCCACATACGTGGCGGGATTACAAAGAATGGATCGTGTTCAGGTCTGTAATCCAACAAAATATTCATGTCAGATTGCAACGCCTGCATCGACCAGTAGATAGAAAAAGCAGGCGATTCCCCCGGTGCGTTGACCTTAGATAAAAAATCCGCTGGATCGAATTCTGGGAGCTCCGTCGGTTCGTTAATCTCAAAATAAGTCTCGGCAGTTTGCCTTCGCCGCTCTGTGGTCGGCGTTGTTTGAATTGTGGGCACTTTTGGAATATTCGCATCATCGGCTGCGCCCTGCAATTGTTCTACCGCTTTATGAAAAATTACTTCGTTACCGCCCACTTTTATTTTTTCCACTGACGGGATCAGTTTTGTGAGGGGCTCGCGTAATACCCAAACCGAGGCTATCACGACGGTAGGCCAAGCTAAAGCTCGTACCAGTTCGACATTGGTAGTCCACCACGCAACGACGAACTGAAAAAAGTTCACGTCGTCTTGCCGTATTTGTTTTGTACGTTGTCAGTTACAGCTACCTCGTTATTCATAGATCTCAGCACCCATCAGTCCGAAGTGCCTTTGGTCGAACGTTAACGTCCGCAGACTGAGCCGTACTGCCATCACCGCTATCGTCGCGTCGGTGAGTGAGATGCGCTGGTCGTTAAACCGTTCCAAGGTGGCGCGGGCGCTGCCGCCGTCAGCTGCTACCGGATACTGCACCGACCATAGGTCTAATACTTCGGAGACACGGGCGTGCGCCTTCGCCGGGTCTCTGCCTGAACGCGTGAGCATGAGTCGGTGTGCCTCTAGCAGTGCGGGGTAGGCCACGCTGACAGCTACCCCTTCAGCCTCCAGGCGCTCAAACAATGTAAGGGCCTCGCTATGGTACTGGTCTTGGGCGTTGAGGAGTCCGTAGAGCGGCCCGGTGTCGAGCAGCACCCCGCGAGTCACCGCCTGCCCGCGAGCCCTTCTTGATGCTCATCTGCGAGCGCTTCGTCTAGGTATTTATCATGATTCAGAGCAATATCGCCAGGGCTGCTAGGATCGTCGAACGCTCCTGCTAGGTCTCGCCAGCTCTTTTTCTGTTGAGTCGTTCTGCGCTCGAGTAAGTCGGAAACCCCGACGGGTTGACCGGTTAGTTTTTCGAGGGCCGTTAAAACCTTGTCGAACACTTCGAGGCTGATCCGCTCGCTGTCGCCACGAGCAAGGGCGTAGACAGTATTAGGAGCCACATCCGCAGCTCGGGTAAGGGCATAAGCACTAAGGTTATGCTCGTTTAAGTAATCTCGTAATCTCCAGCGCAACATACCCCTAAACTATCACATAGTTGTTAGCAGTATGTAGCAGGTAACTGGTACGGTTATGTCGAGGCGATTACGATCCATGCTAAAAGTGAGGTCAGCTGATGGAATCACAGTATCCTCTTACAGCTTTTGAAGCGGCTCACAATACGCTGGTGATGCTTTGCTCAACCGATGAGACAATGGCCCAAGAGTATCTTATTTACCTGTCGCAGCAAGATGAACCTTTTCTCACTGCGGTGCGGGCGATGGTCTATGCCGAACTCCCTTTTTGGCAACTTCTGCAGGAGCTACCGCCGATGATTGAAACGCCGCCGAGCTGAAAAAGCCGGGGCTGTGAGGATAACACTCCGGTGCCGCAGCATCGTCATCGGGGTGGACTATATCCCTAGACGTTAAGGTAAAGTGCAGACTATCGGTGAAGACACCGAAAAAAATAGAACCCACACCGCGACCAAGCAAGTGAGTTCTATTTGAAAGGCAAGCGCATGATGCACTCGCAGATACACACTGATTACCTCGAGTGCTAGGGGATAAGGGCTTGAAGAAGTGAAAATGGGAGTATGACGAGTACACCCCATTTCCAAGGTCAGTCTACGCTAGGTGAGTTATTTACGGTTGTATACGTGATGGTCGATGACTACTTGAAGCGTTCGGTAGCGCTAGGACGTTTTAGCTTACCGAAAGCTGTGAATCAGAAAGGCAGCTACGCAGAGTTGATGACGATTGCCTTAGTGGGTGAGTTGAGGAGCCAAGACCATGTAGGGGACTGGTTCGATTCGGTCAAGATTGAGTACGCTACGCTCTTTCCAGAGTTGCCGCATAGAACGCGTTACTACCGAGTTTTAAGGCAGCTCGAGCGTATCTTTGCCGACTTTGCTCTCAGATTTGCAGGGTCAGACACGCTTCACGTCATTGACTCAAAGCCGTTACCGATCTGTAAAGGGGTGCGTTGGAAACGACCTCGGGCAATGACCGAAGCTACCTCTGGCCGAGGTGGGCTTGGCTGGTTTTACGGCTTCAAACTCCACGCCGTGACCAACCCACAAGGTGTGATCTGCCGCTTTGCCGTTACGCCAGCTAATGAGCACGACGTTACCGTCGCTAAGGGTTTACTCGCTGATACCAGGGCACTAGTCATCGGTGACAAAGGTTACGCCGGTTCAAAGGTTTATGCCCAACCTAAAGACAACGAGCTTCATCCCCGAGTCTGGACGCCCGCGTTGGGCTGGCTGCGTAAATCTATCGAATCGGTCTTCTCTTCGTTATTGCGTTCCAGACATCTCTTAACGGGTCAGCTCAACTCGTTTTGGAGCATCAGAGCTAGTGTCTGCCGCAAAGTCGCTGCTCACAACCTTGCCTGGTTCCTTACCCATTAACCCCCTAGCACTCGAGGTTAGTAGCGTTCAGTGTCATAGCCGTGGGGTGAAAAGCTGACTCGGGATTACCGCTTTAATGGGTGTCCAGTTCACGTCTAAAATCTTCACCGTTTAAGACCAGCACTCGCGAGTTCATCTTACCAACCCCGCTGGCACCCACGTCCTTCGCGTAACGATCCGACAAGGTACACGATCTCTCGTCACCCTGCGTCTAGTAAAGGCCTTACCGCAAGGCGTGCTCCAGCGTAATTGTCAAGCTCGATTTGCAGGACATTATCGTATCCCTAAGTGTTTACCGAATAGTTTAAGTCGAACGGGAGCCTTCGTGATGCGCCAGAACGTTTCCCACGCTTCGCAGCAGATAGTACATCGACACCGCACCAGGATCAGCGTGTCCCCGGCTCCGGTTCCCAAGCCGAGATGCTCGCCCCTTCAGACTTTCCATCTCTTTGGTAGCCTCCATCCCCTTCTGTGCGACAAGCAGCGCAGCCTGCCACGCTTCAGCGAGTGGTTTATCTTTTGCATGCTCTAACGCCTCTAAAAAAGGCTGTAGCGTATCCAGCATCGTCTTCTGCCCCGGTTCCGCCTTGCCAAGTTTTTTCATGCGCTCAAAGCCAAGCTGCATTGCTTTAAGAATTCCCTCGGTCGTCACCTCTTCAGGAAACTTATTGCCGATGGTGATGATGAACATGCCCACCAAGGCGCCCGAGGAGCCGCCTGCTGCGTCTGAAAAGGCTGCACCTGCATTGCTGATGAGGTTGGCAACGCTTTCACCCTCCGACTCCTCCGCAGATTTCCGTGCTGCTTTAAGGCCGCGTGCCATACCGATGCCGTGATCGCCATCGCCTGCAACGGAGTCGAGCTTACCAAGTTCGTCTTCATGCTCAATGATTGTTTTGTAGACCTCTTGAAAAATCGTTTTGACAACTTGGGCAGACATCTCTAACCTCCGGTGTGGGTGTAGGCGGGGGTGGAAGCGTGAGCCTCCAAAAGCTCTTGTAGTTCGTCATCTAACCAAAAGAGCGTCAGCGAGCAGCCAGCCATATCGAGCGAGGACACCACTTGGCCCACGATAGGGCGGTAAATCTCAAAGTCGTCCTGCAGCTTTTTGTGGACGCTCTGGTAGAAAACGAATAGCTCTTCGGGGCTGGTGCGTCCGAGCGTGTTGACGAGAACCGCCACGCGGTTGCCTGCGCTGTCGGGCGTATCAGCGAGGATACGCTCCAACATGAGGTCACCAATCTCATGCGCGGGGCGCAAGTTACCCACCTCGACCCCCGGTTCGCCGTGAATCCCCATACCGAGTTCCATTTTGCCTTTCTCTACTGTGAAAAGCGGCTCGCTCTGACCGGGAAGCGTGCAGCCTGCGAAAGCAACGCCGTATGTGCGCACTAATGCGCTTGCTTTCTCTCCAATTCGTTTGACCGTAGCGAGGTCATCCCCCCGCGCAGCGCTCGCGCCCACACATTTATAGACGTAAAAACCGCCTGCCACCCCGCGCCGCACCTCGCGCTCCTTAGACCCGCCCGAGGCTACGTCATCGGTAATTAAAACGGTGTCAACGTCAATGCCGTCATCCTCTAAGCGCATTGCCGCCATGTCAAAATTCATCACGTCGCCCGAATAGTTGCCGTAGCAAAAGAGAATCCCTGCGCCTCCGTCTACCGCTTTTGCTACGCGGTAAGCTTGCTCTCCTGAGGGGCTGGTAAAGATGTCACCAATCACCGATGCGCTCATCATCCCTTCGCCCACCATGCCCGCAAAGGTTGGATAGTGTCCGGAGCCGCCCCCGTTGATGACCGAGACATACCCCTTTTTAGGTAAGCCGTGCGCCATCACCCCCGCCGCGTTCGGCACACGCTGCCAGTAGCGGCTGTAGGCCGCCACCATTCCCTCGATAAGTTCTTCCTTAAAAGCCAATGGATCGTTGACAAGGTTTGCCATACTGCTCCTCTCAAAGCATTCCTAAACGGATAACCTTTAAACGGACAATGTTCTTGCTGTATTCATGAATTCTAACGTACTTCTGAGGTCAATAATCCCCTCATCCGATCCAAGACCGTGATTACAAAACTGGAGGCCGCTGTAGCGATCCGTCTCGGCTCCGTCAAGCTCAAGCCTTTGGACAGGCCGACGATAAAATCTGCACAGTACGCGTCACCGTAGTCCGTCGAGTCCACCACAGACGCTTCAAAGGCAGATAAACGAACCTCCTCAACTCTTTGCCCCGCGATGCTGCTGTCTAGCTTACCCATTTTGATGACCTTATTAATTACGTGCGCCCTTATCTGTGGAAAATTGGCTGATCTCTCCACTCTTGTTAAGGCCACAGATCATTCGCGCTTCATCCAGGCCAGACATGAAGTAATCTATGTAAGGAAGGTAAGGTTCTAGAACTTCCAAGAGGTCATCACGCCGAACCGCAATCACATCAAGCGTAGTAATAATGCCCTTTCCTCTGGAAAATTTAAGTACCTCCGCCGTCAGTTAACTGTCGAGCTTGGGCATGAGGTGGGCACCGCCCAAGTGCAAGAAGTCTGCTTCGGCAATCGCGCTGAAGTTAATATCCTCTAAACTCAACTCGGCATCCGCACCGAGCACGTGGATAGTTAGAAGTTCCCCGTTTGGGCGAATTGGGAGCATCGTTGAGGGGACCCCTAAGCCTGAGCCATTTCTGATGTGAGTCTAGGTGGCTGTAGTGTATCCGTTTTGAGGGCTTCTGCCAAGACGTCTTTGGGCGTCCGGTAGGAAAGTGCGCCGTGAGGTCTTCGTTCGTTATACTCTCGTCGCCACTGTTCACTGAGCACTTGGGCTTCCAGCGTAGAGGCGAATACTTCCAGGTTTAGAAGTTCATCCCGAAAACGCCCGTTGAAACTCTCGCAGTAGCCATTTTGCCAAGGGGAGCCGGGTTCGATAAAGAGCGTTGTGACGTTAGCCGTGGCAAGGAACTGCCGCGTTGCCCGGGCGATGAACTCAGGGCCATTATCACAGCGGACGAAGGCGGGTGCTCCGTGTAGGGTAATGAGGCGCTCGAGTTCTGCTACTACATTTGTACTGGTCATCGTGCGCTCAACCTTGATGCTCAAGCAAGAACGAGAGAACTCATCGATGACGGTTAATAACTTCAAGCGGCCACCGCTTAAGGTGGTGTCCATCAGAAAGTCGATGGCCCAAACATGGTGAGCGTGTTCGGACTTACGCCGGTGACAGGCGTTCTCGCCGTCACCTAGACGGGTTCGTTTGTGGTCTTGGTCGGTACCTTCAACCCCTCAGCCCGCCACAGCCGCTGTACCCGTTTACGGTCTACATACCAACACTCCTCGTTGAGCCTAGCGCTGATGCGCCTATAGCCATAGCGCGGATGCTGTTGGGCAAGCTCGTGGAGGCGGCTGACCAGTGCCTGATCCTTCTCTACCCGCCGAAGTTGGTACTGCTGCGTACTCCTGGGTTGACCGAGTGCCCGACAAGCCCGCCGCTCGCTCACGCCCAGTTCACGCCGGGCGTGGGAAACGCTGTCGCGGCGTGTGCTGGGCGTTAGAACTTTGTTTTCAACGCTTCCTTGACAATATCGAGGTCTAACTCCTTCTCGGCTAAGAGCTTTTTGAGCCGAGCGTTCTCCTTCTCCAGCTCCTTAAGCTGCTTCGCGTCGCTTTTCTCCATGCCGCCGTATTTCTGACGCTACCGGTAAAAGCTCCACTCGCTGATCGAGAGCGTCCGGCACACCTCAGCTACGGTCTTTCCCTGGCTGGTTGCTTTCTCGACAGTACGCAAGATGTCGATCATCTGTTCGGGGCTGTGAGTCTTTTTCATGGTCATTCCTTTCATCCTGACTCACATCCTTTCTGGCTCAGGTTTTTGGGGTCACATCATCGTTGCCAAGGTTCGTACGCCCTCTTTGCGCTTCAGATATGCCATATCAATACTGTGGCGGTTAATGGTATCTACGACGGGGTTGCCAAGCTCATCCATACCAATCGCACCCATTGAGGTTACATCTGCACCTAAATTCAGCGAGGTCTACCCTCGTTCCTGCCGCCGTGCTTGCCACAGTCAAGCGGGTTTCCTTGATCATGTACAAATGCTGCCCGTCGGGGACGCGTATGGCGTGACTGCCCAAGATATCGAGGATATGTACGTCTGGATGTCCAGCGAAACGACTCTTGCCGCTATACGCTCCTCTTAGCAAGAGATTCGGCAGATTTTTTGGCGGTTTGGTGCACTTTGAGCGAACGTTCCATGATACTAAAAAACCCGCTCGCCTTCCGCGCCGCTCGGCCTACAAAAAGACCATCCATATCAAGGAGTTCGGCATAAGCCGCGCAGTTCGCTTCGTTCACACTACCGCCGTAGAGAATCGGTATGTGCTGATGCCCAAACAATGTTTGCAAAGTTTGACGGATGAACTGGAGGCTCTCTTGTACCTCTTGCGGCTTCGCTTCTTTTCCTTCTTCACCAATCGCCCAGACGGGTTCGTAGGCGACGAGGAGGTTGGAATTTACCTCAACCTCTTGTAGTGCGGTCTTGAGCTGTCTCACTACAACCTCTTCACCTCTCCCTTGCTGTTTTTGCTCCAACGTCTCTCCCAAACAAAGCAGCACCCTTAATCCATAGTGCAACGCACTCTGAACTTTCTTTGCGATCATCTCATCCGTTTCGCCGAAGCTGTGCCGCCGCTCTGCATGACCCAGCATAACGAGATCTAAATTCAATGCTGTTAGCATTACCGGAGAAATCTCCCCCGTGTATGCGCCTTTATCCGCCCAGTGCATGTTTTGTGCGCCGAGCCAGAGTTTGGAGGCGTGCGCTTTGAGTCCTTGCAAAGAGGTAAACGGAGGCAGGACGAAACACTGAACTTCACGTTGAGGAAGATAAGCTTCTAAAGTTTGCACAAACGCCTTAGTCTCTGCAGGAGTTCCGTACATTTTAAGGTTCGTACCAAAGTACATGGGTGGGGAGCGTGTCAAGCGAGTGACGCCTCTAACCGTTGTCCGTCATTGTTGGAGAGCGTGACTGACTCAGGGGGTACTTGCACCCATACCTCTTGCCCAGCGCTCGCGTCGGAGGGCAACGTCTTTGCCTTGAGTTGTTGCCCATTGCAGTCAAACGTCAAAAGGTGCTGCCCGTCGATAACGATGGCATGGTGCGTGGCTTGCGCCTTCACTGCGTCTTTTTGTGGCTGTCGCAATACTTGCACACGCCTAGGGCACATGCCGGCCCAAACCTCTTGTTCAGCAGTATCAGCCTGGATTGGTGCTCCAAAAAGAGGTGTGCGTGGCTTTCCTTTATTCATTTTAAGTTCATCTTTGGATTACCCAGCAACCAGCCGCTGGAGTTCTCGTACACCTCTTTGAGCGACCCGCACCGGTATCTCTCATTAGGACGATTCCATCCGCTAAGGTCATCACTTCGGTCTGATCGTGGGTAACACAGACGATAGTCTAAGCATGCTTATATGAACCTCCGTTTTTAGGTCTTCTCAGTCTCGCGCTCCCATTCTAGCGCGGTAATCTTATCTACCTTGCGCCGCGAGCCGCCCTCTTGAAACTCAGACGCTAACCAAGCGTCCACAATCTGCTCTGCTAACGCTTCCCCTATAATCTTCGCACCCATCGTCAAAATCTGCGCGTTGTTGCTTTTGCGGGCACGTTCGGCTGAGTAGGTGTCGTGAGCTTGGGCAGCACTCACCCCCGGCACTTTGTTCGCCGTAATCGCCATACCAATGCCCGTGCCGCAGATTAAAATGCCGCGTTTTTTAGGGTCATCGGCGACACTTTTAGCAAGCTCCCCAGCGATGTCGGGATAGTCAATGGGATCGGTTGAGTCGGGACCGAAGTCGGTAACTTCGATGCCTTTTCCCTCCATATACGCCTTGACTGCTTCCTTGAGCACATAGCCTGCGTCGTCTGCCCCGATAGCGACCTTTGTTATCTTTTGTGTCATCTGACCTCCTTGGGTGCGCCCATGAGCCTCTGAGCTCAAGACGTATCTGCCTTTCCTTATCTAAGTCGTAAAGCAAGAAAGACTCTTATCTTGCATGTGTCAAAAGAGGTGAGCTTATGTTAATTTCGTTTTTATTATGAGCTGCAAGCTTTAGAAATGTCAAGGGTGAGCCTCACCCCTAAATTGAACCGGGCAGGATTACTGGAAGCAGGTCATACTTTTTTACGGGATTCTCGGACCCCTCCTTTTTTTGGCCTGTTAGTCTATTTGCCTTGAACCTCGGTCGACTGTTGACTAACGTATGATAGAATTATATGGCTAGTTAGACTTATGATGAGCGGAAGCCCCCTAAGGTTTATGGATCCAACTAATACAACAACTAGTACACAGGATCAGATCCGTGATGTTGCTTGGATGCACTATGTAGCAGGTCTAACCCAGGCTCAAATTGCAACACGTCGGGGCCTCAGCCGGATGAAGGTTCATCGGTTGATTCAAGCAGCTCACGATCAGGGAATCGTAAGGGTCTTTATCGACCAGGTAAGCTCAGACTGCGTAGCGATGGAGACTGAACTGATGGCCCGATACAGCATTTCGAGTTGCTCGGTTGCGCCCGATTTTGGTCTGCCTCATACAATGGGCGGCACAATGGCAGTAGTAGCAAATGCCGGGGCCCTCCATCTTCGCGGCCGACTCGAAAATACCGAACCAATGGTAATCGGCATTGGCTCTGGCCGTACTATGTCCGAAGTCGTCCGTCACCTACCGGCAATCAAGCGCCACAAAGTAGAGTTTATTTCGGTCACGGGCGACTTCGCTGCACTTAACGCTGCCAGTCCTTTTGAGGTCATTAACGTCCTGATCAACAAAACTGGCGGTAGTGGCTTCGCTCTCACTGCCCCTTTAGTCGTAGATAGTGAAGAGGATAGGGAGCTTTTTCTTCGCCAACGTGGGATTCAAGCTTTGAACGAAAAGCTAGCCGCTACGAACTTGATCTTTGTTGGTATTGGTCATATGGGTTCAGGCTCCTTTCTACGCTCTTTCGATCTACTTCAAGATTTCGAGATGGCCGAACTTAATCGTCAGGGTGCGGTGGCTGATTTAGCAGGGAATATCTTGGATATAGACGGTAATTTTCTCCATACCGCCATTACGCGGCGGATGCTGAAACTCGATCCCAAACTCTTACGCACACGTGAAACAGTCGCAGTCTGTTCTGGTTTAGAGAAATGGCGCGCTGCGCGGAGCGCTTTGCGTTCAGGCTGCCTAGACGGGCTCATCACCACACGCTCGTTAGCCGAGCGCGTATTGGCCGAACACTAGTGTTCGGCCTCCTTACGCAACTTAGCCTGTTCCAGAGACCAATATTCCATCTTAAAGAGTTCTGCCTCGCCAAGTGGGGCAAACTCCCCGAGTGCCTCGGCACTTAATACGATTCGGGCAGTTTGTTCGGCAAGATCAGCCGCCACACCTGCCTCCTTCGAGTTTCGCCCAATTCCTACGATTCCGCAGCCGCGTAGCAGTGCTACTCGAGGCAGCGGGTCGAGCATTGTCTTAGGCTCGTCTGCATGAAGAGCGTTACGATCGAAGTAAGCTGTATACCAGTCGACATAGTCCTTAATTGCCTCACCCCAGTCGGCGGCTGAAAAGCCCGCTGCCCCCAGAACTGGACGCGGCTTAATGCGGATTACATGGTCTGGTGTAGCCGTGCCGCGGTTTGCAACATTCTCCAGATTGGGTAGCGATAGATAACGAGTTATAGTAGAGCTTGATCGCAGGTCCAAAACTGGATCGTCAGAAAATATATCCCATTCCCTTAAAGCCCTGCCTAAAGCTAGGACAGCGGGTGGATGGGTTTCTATCTTTGTACCCGTCTCAGGCGGCGCGAGGGTAGCCCCCTGAGCAATAAGGTATTCCTCGCACATTGTGGTGAAGCGGAGGATACGCTCGTAGGACGTCTTGGCATCCTCGCCGAAACTAAAAAGTCCATGGTTATTGAGAAACAATCCCTCACTACTGGTTCCGCCGCCGCGGAAGATTTCGTCAGCAGCGTGAGATAGCTTAAAGCCCGGCATCACGTAAGGTACTAAACAAAGCCTGTCACTGAAGATCTCGCGTGCTAGTTTTGATGCTTGGGGCTGGTTCGCAATGACGAGCGCGGCGGCAGAATGGGTATGGTCAACGTAAGGTTGTGGCAAGAAAGCGTGCAGTAGTGCTTCGACCGAGGGAGTTGGTCCATGCTGATCTAGCATCTCGCTACGTAGGAAAGTTACCATGCGCTCGTCGGTCATATTCAGCGTTTCGCGAGCCGCTAGAAGTGGTTCAAGCCACATACCAGGCAGACCTGGTGCTTCGATCGTCGCTAGATCCCAGCCTGAACCTTTTACATGTATGACGTAGCGCTCCGCCCCAGTAGCGTCCCGGCGCTTTACCTTTACAGAAGTGTTGCCACCGCCGTGAAGGACAAGGTCTTGCTCCTGCCCAATGAGCTGCGAGGTGTAGACCCGGAGCGCAAGCTCCTGATTGGCAGCCTCGGTACCAGCGGTTTTAACGACTCGGGCAGCTTCAGCGTCGCTCCAATGTGATTGCATCCTGTCAGCCTTTCCGTGCACCGGCTGGACGCCAGAGCGGTTCCAAAAAATCGTTCTCGGTCATGGTAAAAGCTCCTTCGGTGACTCCGCGCCAACGAGCTTCGATTTCACCATAGACTTGCTGCGTATCTAGCGAAGGTTCTACGCTGCGTTCAATCGGGCTAGCCATAGCTGAGACTGCTTCGTCGAGTGAGCTGAAGAGCCCGGCTCCAGAGGCCGCAAGCATCGCGCAGCCGAGCGCAGTGGTCTCTTTTACAACAGGGATGTCTATAGGACGGCCTGTAACGTCAGAGACGATTTGCGACCACGCCGTACTCTGGCTAGAGCCACCAGTGAACTGGATCGTGTCGTAGCGAAGCTCCGAGAGACGCTCGAGCGTTTTCAGGTGGTCATGGACAAGGAAGGCGCTCGCCTCCATTACGGCACGAACAGCACTTCCAAGTGCGACCTCTGGACGGTTGATGTCGAACCCGAGCATACCTAGAGGTGGCTGCACCCAGGCGTCCGACTGCATTGGTTTGGCAGTCGTTGCAATTACGCCATGAGCGCCTGGCGGTACGGAAGTAGCAAGATTTTCCATTATAGAAAAGCTGTCGCCCTCAGCGCCCAAGGTACGGCGTAATGGTTCGAAGAAAGCGTCGCGCATCCAGCGATGAGCAAACCCGCTGAGAAATCCAATTCCCTCCGTCATCCACTCACCGGGCCGCGCGTGGCATAATGTCCGCGGACCAAAGCCTGGATCAATTAGGGGAAGTTTTGAAAGAATTGTCATTTGCCATAAACTACCGCCCACCAGCGTCGCCTGCCCGGCTCTTCGGCCCAGTCCTAGGAGGGCCAATTGTGTATCACCGCCGCCAGTCACAACTGGGGTTCCGGCAACAAGACCACAACGCTTGGCGGCAGCTTTGGTAACAGCACCTATAACAGTACCCGATTCCACTACATCTGGTACTACAGCGCGGTCTAGGTCGACAATAGAGAGCAGCTCTGGCGACCAGTCCCGCTTAGCAAGGTCGAAAAGTGCACTAGATGATCCAGCACTCGGTTCGGTAGCGTAGACGCCGCTTAACCGAGTGCCGATCCAGTCTGAAATCATACCGATGTGGTGAACCTTGTCGTAAATTTCCGGATGGTAGCGCTTTATCCATAAGAGACGAGCAGGTGCTGTAATCGAGACCCAGTCACCTGCTAGCTTGAAAATACGGTCTGCCGCACCTTGGGCCACTAACTCGTCGGCCTCAACGATTGCTCGGGAATCTATATTGGGACAAGCCCAGAGCTCGCACCCCGCCTTATCGTAAAGCACGAAACCTTCCCGCATCGAAGTTGTAGACACCGCGCCAATCTCATCTGCGTCGACCTTGGCCACATCAATGGCCTTTCTGATCACGCGGTCTAAAAGCAACCCGTTCGCCTCTGTCATAAAGTCTAGCCCACCAGGCACACCGTTCACCTGCGGATGTACCCATTCCTCCTGAGCTAAGGCAACCACATTACCAGTCAGATCATAGACGATTGCTCTGCCACTGCCCGTTCCTGCATCGATAGCCATTACGTAGCGTCCACTCATGGGTTTATTCTTCGGGTAGTCGAATGGTTACTCTTGCTATAAATAGCTGCATATATCACGTACACGCGTGTTGAACCTTTTCACCACGCAGGTAGCGTCCTAGATCTTGAGCAATCATCTCGGCAGCGTAGCTTGATACCCGGCGCGACGCACCCGCGATATGAGGCGTTAGTGTGACATTCGGTAGTGTCAGCAGTTCGTCATTCTTATTGGGCGGCTCGACTTCATAGGTGTCTAAGGCTGCGCCTCCCAGCTTGCCACTTTTTAGTGCCGAGACCAACGCATCCTGATCAATCAACGATCCACGGGCTGTGTTTATAACGACGGCACCCTGCTTCATCTTTGCGATACGTTCGGCTGAGAGGATACCTACCGTCTCGGGCGTAGACCTGGCGTGAAGGCTCAGTACGTCCGAGCGATTAATGAGCTCGTCTATGTCTACCTGTCCAACACCGTCTAGTTTGTCCTGAAGTGAGAGCGTCACGTAAGGGTCGCAAATCAAAATTTTGCAGCCGAAAGGTTTTAGAAGCCTAACGAGACGCTGACCAACATGGCTGTAGCCCAATACACCTACAGTGAGGTCAGAGAGCTCGTCACCAGTTAAATCGTACCGATAGAGATCACCACGCCAGATGCCTTGAGACAACCCAGTATGCCCTACGGTAATTCGCCGAATATTGGCAAGAATTACGCCCACTGCAAATTCGGCTACTGCTGCAGCATTACGACCGGGTACATTACAGACCACGACATTTTTCGCCTTTGCAGCCTTTATGTTGATGTTCGTAGGACCACCGCGAGAGACACCAATGAATTTTAGGTTCTCGCACTTATTTAGTAAGTCCTCGGTTACTGGCGCAAGGTGCGTAACCAAAGCGTCTGCAGATGCTAGCAGTCCATAAAGTTCGTCAGGACTGCCGCTGTATTCCCTTATTTCGTTGCCTGCCGGACCGTTCTCACCAAAGAAAGGTACATCGGGCCATTCAAGGTCTTTCGAAAATATCTCAAGCGGCCTGTCGCCAAGCTCGTCACGGAGCGCGTGCTCAAAGATGTTGGATAGGATAAATTGGTCGCCTATAACAGCAATTTTTAATGTGTTCACAAGGTGGGATCTCCGTTTACTCTTCGTTTCTGAATGTCTGATAAAGTACGGTTCGCATTTTGGGGCGATAGTGATCCGGAGGGTCGCATACGGGTAGCTACCCTCCAGAAAAGTCTTTATCTACTAGACAGCTATAGTGTTCCACCTAAATCAACAAATCAAGGATAAGTGCGAACAGGTTTTAGCTCGATGGCGTGGCCCGTGCCGGCTTCGACGATGATCTTCAATAAGGGTTCGGTGTCAAGGTAATAGAATTCTATAGACTTGCCGATGTGACCACCCATCAGAGGCTTTATCCCTTCTTCTTGCATCTGCTTCTTAAAGTTGTCAGACTCTTCCTTCGTATGTTTCATCACTGCAATATGGTGAAATCCCTCGCCGTGCTCTTCGAGCCATTCACTGTAGATGTTGTCTCCTTCTAATGGCTGGATTAGTTCGAAGCCCATATTGCCTACCATCGTCTCGGCACAGAGCATCGAAAACTTTGCTGGTTTCCCATGCAACTGGGTGTGGTGCAGGCTTGGCTCAGTGTGCTCGTAGATACTCCACGGGCCCCAACCAAGCATCTCGGTATAAGCCTTCATAGTTTTGTCCAAGTCGCGGCAAACAATACCGATTTGGGAAATCATCGACGGTTCTCTCATAAGCTTCTCCTCATTTTTAAGTGTTGTCGTGTTCACGTTTATCTGGCTCCAAAGCGCCGCGTGACAGCGTCAAGTGCTACGGCGATAACGACTATTAGACCGGTTACGATCTGTTGTAAGTAGACTCCTACCCCACCGAGTACGATGATATTTCCGAGAACTACGGTGATGGCCGAACCAATCAGAGCACCCCAGATCGAGCCGATCCCACCAGTAGTTGCGATACCTCCAATGACTGGTGCAGCTATGGAGGGTAGCAACCAAGACTGTCCAATCGAAGCCTGCGCCGAAAGTAAGCGGAAGCAGAGCAGCATACCTGCAAGTCCTGCTAGTACCCCGGCAATCGCGTAGGCCAATACCCGTACTCGCTGCTCTCGAATACCCACAATCTTGGCTGCTTCTCGGCTATTACCAACAGCGTAGAGCCGTCGACCATAGATTGTCTTCGTAGTTAGGAAAACCATAATGATAAATATCCCCAGCATGATCCAGAGCGGTACCGGCAGGCTGAACACCTGTCCGGTACCTAAAAAAGTAACTTGGTCGGGCAGCCCGACAATGGTGCGACCTTCGGTGATAAATAGGTTAAGTCCTGAGTAGACACTTAACATACCGATAGTCACAACCAGCGAGTTTAGATTGAACGTGGTGATGATAAGCCCATTTACAGCTCCAGCCAAAGCACCCACACCTAGACTGATAGCTATAGCGAGCGCCGGGTCAAACTGATAATCGACCAATAGCTTCGAGCATACTATCCCACACAGCCCTGCGATCGCACCAATGGATACATCAATATCCCCGAGCAGCAGTAGAAGTCCCTGTGCAATTGCCACGATACCGATAAAGGCGAGCTCCCGCGACATGATCGTCAAGTTGTAACTTGTAAAAAACTGCGGCGAAATGATTGCGGCGATAACAATCATCAGTACGAAAGCCAAGCCAATCCCTGCTAGCTGTCCACGCATCTGGCCTCTCAAATAGCCGAACGTTGCGCGTAATGTACCCGTCCCACTTCTTCGCTTCGTCATGCTGTGCCGCCGCTGCCGTGGATTGTGGTTGTGCCACCCGTACCAATGATGGCGCTCAGAACTGTTTCCATCTCAAGACCTTTACCTAAGATTTCCGAACTAATTTGTCCATTGTAGAGTGCGATGACGCGGTTGCAGCACCGCAGGAGCTCTTCGAGTTCCGACGATATCAGGACGATCCCCATCCTCTGTTCCTCGGCAATGCGCTGCATCAAGATGTAGATTTCCTCTTTTGCGTTCACGTCAATCCCGCGCGTCGGTTCGTCGAGAAAGAGCACCCGTGGCCCCGCTAATATGCTGCGCCCGAGTAGCACCTTCTGTTGATTGCCGCCGCTAAGGTTACGGATTTTAGTATCTACTGAAGCCGTCTTGACGTTATACTCGGAGATGATACGGTGCGTCTGTTGCCGCTCGCGCTGTTCGTTCATAACGCCTATAGCCGAAAGCGAGCGGAGTAATCCAATTCCGACGTTTGCCTTGACTGTAAGATTCGGGAAGATACCGTGGCTTTTACGCTCTTCCGAAAGGTAGATGAGACCCCGATCAATAGACCTTTTTGGGCTGCCGAAAACCCAGGGCTTGCTCTGGAACTGGGCGTCCCCGCCGGACTTCGTACGATAGCCGAAAATTGTTTGCATGATTTCAGAGCGTCCTGCCCCTACAAGCCCAGCAAATCCCAAGATTTCACCCTCATGGAGTGAAAAAGAGACGCTCTTAAAGCCATCCCCGCTAAGTCTCTCGACTTTTAGAAGTACTTTGCCTACAGGTTTGCGAGGACGGTAAAGGGAATTTAGGTCGATCCCTTTACCGGTCATCTTCTGGACGATCCAGGCTTCATCGATTGTCTCGCCTGTTGAGTTCCCGACTACCTCACCGTTTCTCAAAACCGTAACGACGCTATGCAGGCGCATGACCTCGTCGAGTCGGTGAGTAATAAAGATAACCGCCTTGCCTTGCGCCTTTAGTCCCATAATGACGTTAAAAAGCCGCTCGATCTCAGGCTTGGTAAGAGAAGCGGTAGGCTCATCGAGGATAAGAAGCCGGAACTGTTTCCCTACGAGTGCCCGGGCGATTTGCACAAGTTGACGTTCAGCGACTGAGATGTTGCGGACAAGATCGGAGGGGGAGGCTTCGATATGGAGTTCTTCGATGATGGACTTCGCCTCGCGCTCACAGCGCCGTTTGTCGAAAACTACGTTATCAAATGGCAAAAAGATGTTCTCGGCCACGGTCATATTGTCGAAGAGATTCAGCTCTTGTGGGACGTAAGCTACTACCTTTGATGCGTGACCAGTCATGTCAGCGCCGTCAATTTCTAGTTGACCTTGATCGGGCCGTTCGAGCCCCGTGAGAATCTTGACTAGGGTACTTTTGCCGGCTCCGTTCTCGCCAACAATACAGTGAACTTCCCCAGGTTCAACTGCAAGTGTGACGTCGTTAAGGGCTGTAACGCCCGGGTAGCGTTTGGTGATGTTCTGGGCACGTAGAATTGTCATGTCAATTAATCCTTCCCGGACGTTACGGAACGATTTTAGAAGCCTTCGATATTGCCATCCTTAACCATGTCTGGTGTCAGATAGCCGATACCGGTATTGATCCATTCAGGTGTCGTTACCCCAAGGTTTTGCAGTAATAAAGTTATGGTAGTCCAGCTACCAATCAGATGGGGCCGGGTTGCAATAGACAAGTCTAGTACACCGTCACGCATCAGCTCTTGTAACTGGGGCACGTCGTCAATGCCAACAAAGGCTACTTCACCTACGCGATTTGCCTCGCGCAATGCTAGGCCAACACCAACAGGGCCCGCCGCATCGACTACGGCGAAGCCGTCTAGGTCAGGATGGGCGGCAAGGATGCGTGACGCTTCAGTTTGCGCCTTTTGAACATCGTCATAATCGAACCCAGTTTCAACAATCTCGACCTCGGGGTGTTTCGCGAAAAGATCAGTTAGCGCCTGATAGCGGTCAGCGTGGGCCGAATTAGTCGGTACGCCGTTCATGATGGCAACCTTGCCTTTGTTGCCAAGTCTTTTCAGTAACTCCTCGCCGAGAATACGCCCTTGGTCGTAAAAGTCGTTTGAGATGTAGGTCAGTTGCGAGCCCTGCGGCGCGGTCGAAACAAATAAGACCACGGGGATTCCACGGCTCTGTGCCTCTTTTAGAATTGGTAAGCTAGCGTTTACATCGATCGCGTCAATCGCAATCCCATCAGGATTCGTTGCAATTGCGCGTTCTAGTAAAGAGTTTTGCTCTACAAGATCGGCCTGAGAGGGTGCTTGATAGTCGATTGTAATCTTAGTGCCCAGCTGTTGAGACATTTGCTCAGCAGAGGTGACAGCGGCGTCATGTACAATGTCAAACCAAGCCTGCGCGAGGATTGGAATCATAACGAATCTGTATTCATCCTTAAGCTGAGGTACCTCTTCTTGTGCCTGCGCTGGAAGTCCCACCATCGACGCGATAGCGACTAAGGCTGATGGTAAAAAGAATTTCACAAATCTTTTCATTAAGTCTCCTCATGACATGCCGCGGTTCTCGTGCGGCTTTTTTAGACCTTGAGGCACGAACCGCCTCGCCACAACATTTCCTATCATTCCCCTTTCTAGCAGAGCAGCATCTGACATGCGCTGCCAGCGTAGTTTGTCCCTAACCTCTTTGTCCTATTAGGCTTAGCGTCAGATCGTAGCGCAACTGTGTTGCTACTAAAGGACTTTTGGGATTTAATTCAATTATGATATTATTACCAATGTACGGATTTTGTCAACATGGCTGTAAGTGTTAAGACGAAGCAGGTCTTGCGGACGCATATCCTGCTCGTCTTGAATTCGGATAGACTAGATAATTTCTGTTTACACTAGAGTAGCTTGTGCCTTTATAGCACGAGGAGGTCAAAATGAAACGGCTCATTGCCCTGACAACGTTGCTATTGTGCAGTTTAACCGCTGCACAAACCACCCATACCCTCAGCTATTCACACGTCGTCGATTTAAGTCACGTCATCTCCTCAGATATCCCGCTGTGGCCAGGTGATCCCCCGGTCGAGCTCGAGCCTGTAGCTGAGTTCGACCGCGACGGCTATTATCTGAGGCGATTCTCGATGGGCGAACATAGTGCTACCCACATGAACGCTCCCAACAGCTTTCACGAAAAAGGTGTCAGTATCGACGCCTATACGCCAGAATCGTTGGTGGTTCCTGCTGTCGTTATCGATGTCCGGAAACAAGCTGCGGCCGACCCGGACTACGCTTTAGCCACCGAAGACGTGAGCGTTTGGGAAGCGGAACACGGAAAGGTCCCAGCGGGGAGCGTGGTCATCGCCTACACTGGCTGGCAAGAGAAGTGGCACGACCCAACAGCTTTCCTTAACGAGGACGCTGAAGGAGGACTTCACTTCCCAGGGTTCGACGGTGAGACCACGACCTACCTGCTCGAGCAGCGACAAATTGCTGGTGTCGGCATCGATACTCACGGCGTTGACCCTGGTCAGGACGAAAGCTACGCGACCAATACCCAGGTGTTGGCGCAGCAGGGCATTGTGCTAGAAAACCTTGCCCACTTGGACAAACTTCCTGCTACAGGTATAACCTTGGTCATCGGCACCTTGCGTCTAAAAGATGGCTCGGGCTCGCCTGCATCAGTACTGGCGTTCGTACCGTAATAGTTGCTCAGCTCTGACCGTAGCTAGTCTTTTATAGAGCTCATCTTGTAAGGGCTTAGCGGGCTGCCGAGCTTTGAGAATGGTTTGACTGCCAGATGTGGCACTTAAGCTAGGAGCTTAATGTTCTGCTTCTGACTTTTCCCTAAACCGGAGCTGGAAAGCTTATGACCGTCCGAGAAACCACCGGACTCTGTTGGCGAAGTCAAGCGGTGAGCGCCAAGGCGGCCAAGCGCGAGGGTCGAGCAGTTTTGGGACGTCTCCCGGCGAGCCAACGGGTCACTCTCGACACGTTGATGGCGGTAGCGACCAACGTCTCTTGAAGGTGCGTTTTAGCCTCACCCCGGTACCGGGCACGGCGCATCCCGAACGCTCTTACCCCTTGCGACAGGGTGCTCTCGACACCCGCCCGGAGCCCGTAAGCCTCTCCTCTCGCCCTTCAGGCGAGGCGATGTAGGCGCGGGCTTTCCTGAGCGCCTCGAAGGCGGCTTCCGGCTGGAGGTTGAGCGACTTGGCTTGCCCCGGCGAGCGGGTACAGCGCTCCCGAAGTGAGCAAGCCCGGCAGTCGGCGGTGGCGAAACGGACTTTGACGAGGTCACGCGGGTAGCGGCCCCCTTGGGGGTAGCACTTCCAAAATATCGAAGCTTTGCCGTTCGGGCACAATGCTCACTCCCGTTCCCAATCGGTGGAGAAGTCGTAAGCCGTGAACGCGCCCGGCACGGTCGTTTGCCAACCCTTTGGTCCCCGCAGCGGCCCTACGAGTCGCACACCGTAGTCTCGCTTCAGCTCCACAAGCAGATCGGCATCAATGTAACCCGCATCGACGAGGTGCTCTCCGGGGAGATGGTGCTTGGCGGCGAGTGTCTCGTGGACCCTCAGGGTGGTACTCACGTCTTGTTGTGTGGCGGGCGTCGTTAGCACGCCCACGATTAGGCGGGGGCAATTCGCATCGCAGGTTTCGGTGACGTGGACTTTGTAGCCAACCCATTCGCTGCCCCGCTTGGTGCTGTATTTCGCCTCGGGGTCATAAGGTGACGCGAGGGCTTGCGCCGCCCGGCTCAGCTCAGCGCCCTCTCGCCAGCGCACGCGTCCTTCCTTGCGCTCGTAGTGCCGTTCCCAAACGGTCACAAGGGTCGCAACCCGACCAAGATTTCTGAGCTTTTCAGACGCTTCACCGTCGATCGCGTCGAGCAAGGCAAATCCGTCACGCCCTACGGCAAGCAGGTAAGCGTCGCGGGCCGCCTTGGACTTGGGCAGCCGGTATTCTTCGACCCTATGGCTATAGCGCTCGAACCACTCGGGTTGGGCGAAACCGCGCAGCCACCCGGAATCGACCTCGGCAAGCTCGTTCAGTGTGGCCCGCAGAGTACAGCCTTATGCTCGTTCGCCACGGTTCTGTTGTTGCCGAAGGGTGGTGGCATCCCTACCGTGCCGACGCGGTACACCTGCTCTACTCGCTGAGCAAGTCCTTTACCGCGACCGCCGTCGGCCTCGCCGCCTTTGAAGGGCGCTTATCGGTCGACGACCCGCTTAGCAAGTTTTTCCCTGAAGTAATGTACCAGCACCTCGAGAAGATGACCGTTAGGCACCTTCTCAACATGGCTTCGGGGCACCTTGAAGATGCGTTCGAGCGAATCGCCGAGCAAGGTGACGACTGGGTGCATAACTTTCTCGCCCTGCCGCCGGAGCGGGAACCGGGAACGGTGTTCGCCTACAACCAGGGGGCGACCATCACGCTCGCCGCTATTTTGCAGCGGGTTACCGGAGAGGGTTTGCTGGATTATCTCCGTCCCCGCCTCTTAGACCCTCTGGGTATTACAGACGCGCACTGGTTGCAGACGCCGACGGGGCTCGAGCAGGGCTTTTCCGGCCTGCACCTGAGCACCGAAGCCGTCGCCCGCTTTGGTCAGCTTTACCTGCAGCGGGGCCGCTGGGGCGGGGAGCAGCTCGTTCCACCCACGTGGGTGGACGAGGCGACCCGCTGGCTCACGTTGTCAAGCGCTGAGGCGCGACCGGTCGACTGGTCACAGGGTTACGGCTTTCAATTCTGGCGTTGCCGCCACGAGGCGTACCGTGGGGACGGGGCCTTCGGTCAGTTTTGCGTGGTGCTGCCCGAACAGGACGCGGTGCTCGCCCTGACTGGGGCGGTCAGCGACATGCAGGCGGTGCTAGACGCCGTATGGGCGCACCTCTTGCCCGCTATGGGGTACGCACTGCCAGAGAACGGGGCGGCGCAAGGCGCGCTTAGAGAAAAGCTCGAGCAGCTCCACCTTCCACCGCTTCAGGGAGAACGGACGTCGGCGACCGAACCGCGCGTCTTAGCTAAAACGTACCGCTCGAGCATCTCCGACGACGCCACAGCCCCATTCGAACTGACGCTAGACCGAACGGACAAAGGTTGGTTATTCGGCTTAAAAGACGCCTTCGGAGAGCACACCATACGCTGTGGTTATGGGGCCTGGGAGGCGAGCGAGACGGTGTTTTTAGGCTCTGTGCTGCCGACTTCCGGGGTTGGCACCTGGGTTCTGCGCCAGTCCGGGCAAGCGGAGCCTGGACTACTACCGACACCTTTACGCTGAAACTGCAGTGTCTCGAGACGCCCCACGCCCTGACCCTTACCTGCCACTTTAGCGGACAAGAGTTGACGCTAGCGCGGCGCTGGAACGTGCAGTTCGGTCCCTTGGCGTTGCCCCTGCTAAAGGCGAGCCGAGCTGATGGTAGGTGAGCCGTTTCGCGCTAGGGAGCCCGGGCCAAAACGTATGAGGTTTAGCCTCCACGCATTCTGGTAAACCGCTAGACTGCTGTCGACGCAAGCTTCGCGCTCTTCTCAATACCTGCTCGCTAAAGAGCAAAAGGCTAGCGCTCGGCGCTAGAAGGTTCTTCGTAAATTGTCGTAAGCGGTGCTATCACAAGCTGCATGTTATTTCGAGCCCATGGATTTGACTTTTAGAGCAGGGCTTGTTGGAACATTAGGCTTAAACTCTACCGAGCGTACCCGTGCCATTGCCGACCTTGCTAAAGGTGAATCTCGGACGCGGCCAACCGAAACCTATCTGCCTTAAACGAATCCCGACGCGGTTTAGGTATGCTGAAAATTACAAAGCGGTTTAAGGAGGCGACATGGAATACCGGCAGCTTGGTCAAGATGGCCCCCAGGTTTCAGTTATAGGTCTAGGTGCATGGCCCTTAGGTGGCGGCATGGGCGGGGTTGATGAAAAGACGGCAATCGACACGATCAGAGCTGCTATTGACAGTGGCGTCACCCTGGTCGACACCGCCCAGGCGTACCGTAGCAGCGAGGCTACCTTGGGTAGAGCTCTTGAAAGCGGCTACCGCGAACGCTGCTTCTTGGCTACCAAGGTGAGCGGCGACTACTCCCGGGACGGCATCCGCTCGGCTATGGACAACAGCCTGCGCGCACTCAAGGTGGAGCACGTTGATCTCTATCAGATCCACAGCCCCGACCCGCGCTACGCTATTTCAGAGAGTATGGCCGCGATGTCCGAGCTACAGGCCGAAGGCAAAACACGCTACTTGGGCGTATCGAACTACGACGCCAATCAAATGGCCGAGGCCCTCGAGACGGCGCGCTTTAATGCCAACCAACCGCGCTACAACCTCTTCGACCGGGAGATCGAGGTGGCGGACATACCCTTTTGCAAGGCGCATGATATCGGCATCTTGGCCCACAGCCCACTGGCTAAGGGGTTGCTCACGGGCAAGTATACTCCCGACTACACCTTTCCTGAGGATGACGAGCGCAGCCAGATGAAGCGCTTCCAAGGGGACACGTTTACGCGTTACTTAAATAAAGCCAAAGCGTTAGAGGAGCTCGCTCATGACAAGAGCTTGAGCCTGACGCAGATGGCGATCGCCTGGGTGCTGCGGCTCCCGGCTGTGACGTGCGTGTTGGTAGGCGCAAAGAACCCTAAACAGGTTGAGGAGCACCTGGGAGCGGTAGGTGTACGTTTTGCGGATGATGAGCTCGACCGGGTAGACGATATCTTAATGGCGTGATGTAAAAGCGAAAGCTGTAGAAGGTCTTTTATCAAGTCGGCGGTGTTGAGCGAAGCCGTCAACCCGGTTTCGCTTGCCGAGAACATTCAATATGGGCGCTTAGGACAATCCGAAAAATCTTTTGGCTGAACGGCTTCAGAGCTTCTGATTCGGCTCAAGCCTTTTCAAGTACCCCTTGACGGTATTGACTGCCAAACCGGTTTCTCGGCTCATTCGTCCCTGCGAGTAGCCCTCAGCTTTCATCTGTGCGAGCTGAGGTGCATAAGTGGTGAATCCATCAGGTCTGCCTAAGGTCCTACCCTGCGCCTTGACCCGTGCCAATCCTGCTTTCGTCCGCGTACTGATCTTGGTGGCCTCGAGCGCATCCTCAGCACCTACCTAGGCAACCTGGCGCAGGGTACGCAGCCCGCGGTCTGGGTGAGCGGCTTCTACGGCTCGGGCAAGTCGCACTTGGTGCGGGTGCTCGAGTACCTCTGGCGTGACATCACCCTGCCCGACGGCAGCAGCACCCGCAGCCTCGTCGATTTGCCGACTGACATCCAGGACCTGCTGCGCGAACTGACCGCTGCGGGCAAGCGGTTCGGGGGCCTCTGGGCAGCAGCCGGAACGCTCGGAGCGAGCGCCGGGGACAGCGTCCGGCTGGCCGTCCTCGGGATCGTGTTCAAGAGCGCCGGACTGCCCGAACGCTACCAGCTCGGCAAGTTCTGCCTTTGGCTCCAGCAGCAGGGGCATTTCGACGCAGTCAAGGCCAACGTCGAGGCGGCAGGCAAGGACTTCTACAGCGAGCTGAGTCACCTCTACGTCTCGCCGGTGATCGCCGGGGCGCTGCTCGAGGTGGACCCGGGGTTCGCGGCCGACCAGCGGCAGGCCAGAGAGTTCTTCCGGTCGCAGTACCCCAACGTTCCCGACATCGGCGAGGACGAGATGCTCGCCACCATGACCGACGTGATGCGGCTGCAAGGGCAAGGTGGCGGCAAACTCCCCTGCACGCTGCTAGTCCTGGACGAGTTGCAGCAATACCTGGGCGACAACACCGAGCGCACCTTGCAGGTTCAGGGCATCATCCAGGCGTGCTCAAAGCGCTTCGGCAGCCAGGTGCTGGTCATCGCTACGGGACAGTCGGCCATCCAGGGGACCGTGCAGCTGAGCAAACTTCAGGGACGCTTCACGGTGCGGATCGAACTGACCGACACCGACGTGGAGAAGGTGCTCAGGCAGGTCGTGCTGTGCAAAGCACCCGACAAGGAGCCGGCGGTGCGTGAGGCTCTGCTCGAGGCCAGCGGCGAGATCGACCGGCAGTTGCAGGGAACGAGGATCGCCCCCAACGTCGGCGACCGGCAGCTTTTGAGCGCCGACTACCCGCTGCTTCCGGCACGTCGTCGTTTTTGGGAAAAGGCGCTGGTCGCCGTCGACAAGGCCGGCTCGGCAGGGCAGCTGCGCACGCAGCTCCGGATCGTTCATGAGACGCTCCGCTCGGTCGCCGACGCGCCCCTGGGAACCGTCGTCCCCGGCGACGCCATCTACAGCCAGCTGAGCGCCGACATGCTCAGCGGCGGGGTGCTACCGCGGGAGATCGACCAGAAGATCCGCGAACTCGACGACGGCACCTCTGACGGAGGGCTGCGCTCACGGCTCTGCGCCCTGGCCTTCCTGATCGACCAGCTCCCCACCGACGGCATCGACGCCTCCGGGCTCCGGCCCAACGCCACGACTTTCGTCGACCTGCTGGTCAAAGACCTGAACCGCGACGGAGCTGCGTTGCGCCAGCGTGTGCCGCTACTTTTGGACGACCTGACCGAGAGCGGGACGCTCATGCGCACGGCCGAGGGTGACGCGCCGGAATACCGTATGCAGACGCGCGAGAGCGCCGAGTGGGAGCAGGCTTATAGAGCTGCCCGCACGCGCTTCCAGGCCGACGACGGCGGCTTCGCCACGAGCCGGACTGAGGCACTCCGGAAGGCCGTCGCGGTTGAGCTGGGGCGGTTGTCGGTTACGCAAGGAGCTACGAGCAAGACGCCGCGACGGTTCCGTCAAGTTATTTTGGATGAGGCGAGATCAAGCTTTAGCGGGTCCAAAGGTCGTGGCCTTTGTAAGCTGCTTAGGGCATAGAAAGCGACAGCTCGTCCCATAGACCAAAGCTGCGCGCTAAG
>JAABUN010003068.1_pt1 | contig 27164 bp, 29 predicted proteins | sample 5559311 | NCBI WGS metagenome assembly JAABUN01 (sample SAMN10711877, study PRJNA513370) | rock metagenome | isolation source: Antarctica rocks | place: Antarctica: Victoria Land, Siegfried Peak sud
CCCCCGACTACGAAGTGCTTGAGCTTCCACGTCTTCTCCCTGTGTGAGCATGAGCTCGGGGCTCCCTTGATCGACGGCCGCAACACCGTCAGTTCAGGGGAGTCCCGCCCTGTGATGGCTGACCTTGTACACAACCCGCCGAGGGCCACACAGCTAGGGAGATTCAGTGATCGAGACTAGGGAGATTCCGGTGATCGTCGACAGCTTTTCGCGCCCTATAAGGAATCCCGCCACCCGTGGTTTGCCGGGCACGAATTGGGTCAAGCTCCGGTCGACTGACGCGGAATCAACTGGGGAGTCAACCGCACAGACCTTGTGGCTCCAGTGGAGAGCAACTCCAACATGCCTTCTACGGCGAGCGCCCCTAGTTGCTCAAGCGGAGTCCGGACGGAAGTCAAAGGAACGGACAGCTGGGCGCTCACGTCTATGTCGTTATACCCGACAACTGCGACGTCCTCGCCCGGCACGAGCCCTGCTTCGCGAAGCGCGCCCATTGCACCAATGGCGGCGTAGTCGTTCACAGCAAAAACGCCGTCGGGTTGGCTACGCGCCAGGATCTTCTGCATGGCAACACGACCGCCGACGACATCGAACGTCGATGGGACGATAGCAGCTCTGGAAATTTCCACGCCTCGGAGGCGAGCAGCCGTGACAAATCCGCCTGCTCGCTCGACCGCGGTGCTGGCGTAGTCGGGACCTGCGATCACGGCCAAGTTGCGAGTACCGCGGTCGAGGAGATGATTGGCGGCCAACCGGCCGCCGTACCGGTCCCTACCTGCTACTGACGGGTAGCCACGGGAAGGCCTGCTAACCAACAGGAATGGCACGCCCTCTCTGGTCATTTGGCTGAGCGCTGGGTCGCGGATTCGAGCGTCGCCGATGATGAGTCCGTCTACCCGCTCACCAAGGTAGCGGCGAATCTGGTGGTCGCGTGACGTCGGGTCGTCCCAGGTGCTGCTGACCACCGCTTGATAGCCGACCTGGGCGGCCTTCGACTCTATGGATTCGAAGACGGTGGCCAAAACGACGTCCGTGATTCGAGGCACCAGGACCGCTAGCACCCCGGTCTTGCCGCTACGGAGACTGGCCGCCCACCGGTTGCGCTGGAATCCGAGTTCCTGTGCGACTGCTACGACTCGATCAGCCGTCTCGGGCTTGATGCGGCCGCGTTCCTCGCGCAGTACCCGGGAAACCGTCGACACGTGCACGCCAGCCTTATCGGCGACGTTGCGCAACGTAACCTGTTTTCGCATCGTCCCTTCGCTCCGATTGGTGATGCTGACAAAATCTTGACGCGCTGCCTTAGTTTGGGTGACTCCCTCCGTTGATATCGAAGGTGGTTCCTGTCACGGAGGCGCATGCAGGAGACAAGGGGAAGAGAATGGCTTCGGCGATCTCCTCAGGTTGGGCCACAAGTCCGAGTGGTTTCCGCCGTGTGAGCCACGCGCGTTGATAATCATCCAGTCGGTCGTGCATAGCCGTCTTGACCGGCCCTGGAGCTACTGCATTCACCCGTACATTGTCCGCGGCGTAATCCACGGCGAGGTGGCGCATTAAATCGAGGACGCCAGCCTTGGCTGCGGCGTATGCAGCTCCGGACAACTGCGTTCCGCCGTCCGGAGCGTTGACACTGCTCATCAACACCTCTGCGCCGCACCGTTCTCAGCCATCCGCGGCACAATCGCTCGCGTCACGGCCTAAGCGCTGTTAAGTTATGTCGAATCACTCGGTCCCACTCGGAGGGTGCTAGCTCGCTAATCCTGCCTGACCCTACGACATCCGCCACGTGGGCGAGTCGGGTGATGGGCGGCGCTGATCGGACGAACTCCACCATAACCTCCGCATGCGCGGCGTCTACACCCGTGTCGAGGTCCAGGATCATGACGTCAGTAGTTGGGCCAACGAGGCGACGGCGCGGCCGATCCCCCCGGATCCTCCCGAGACGAGCAGGTCATAAGCGCCCTCCTGGAAGGTCCAGGCGCGCCTTCCGGTAGGCATCTGAGAGCATCATTTCTGGCTGGGAGAACACGATGAATCGCGCGCCCAGTTCGATCCAATCCCGAGCGTCTTCCACAGAGTAGGCGAGTACGCCGGCCACTGCGCCGGCTTCCGTTGTTCTCCAGACGAAATCCCGAGTTGCGTCAAGCACCTTGGGATGGTTGGGTGCGTAGCCCAAACCCATCTTGATCGATAGATCGGCCCGGCCGACCATGAGTATGTCCACGCCCTCGGAGGCGATGGCCTCCAGATTGTCCAGGGCGGAGGGCGTTTCGAGCAGACAGATCGTGACGACCATGTCATTCGACCATTCCAAGTACTTCGGAAAATCGGCTCGCTGCGTGCCGTGACCTGCTGCTCGGGAGGCGGAGCACAGGGTTCGGTCACCTCGGGGGGGATAGAGCGAAAACCGAACCACGTCGCGAGCCTGCTCAGGCGTTTCAACCATGGGCAGCACTAGGCCGCCCGCGCCGGTATCGAGCGCCCAGAGCATTTCCTTCTCCTCGACTCGACGCACGCGTACGAGTGGCGTCACGCCCGCGGCCTCACACGATCTCACCATGGTGAGTACTGTTTGCTCGTCCGCCCCCGCGTGCTCTGTGTCAATGATGAGAAAGTCATAGCCGAGCGCACCCAAAATCTCGCCCACGGCCGGCTCTTGGAACAGGGTGAGGCTGCCTAGCGCGTAACCACTGGCCAACGCGGTCTTGATTCGGTTAGCTTGCGGAAACATATCAGGAAGCCAATTTCTTAACCGACCCGCAGTCGCGGGAGACTGGCACCTTGCCGACAATCTTCTGCGCCGCCGTGACGATTGAGGGGTCGTACCATTCGGAGGGCGGCGGCATATTGGTGACGATCTTGTTGTCGGTGAGCCACTTTCCGTCTTGGTTCATGACAGTCGCGGTGTCAACGTCCCCGTTCGGGTCCATGTAGGGCCATTGGTCGGTGCCGTAGAGGGCGTCTATGCTCGCCGCCGGAATCTTAGTCCGATCGGCCACGATCTTGACAACGTCGGCGCGGTTGGCAGGGTCCGCGTAGTACCGAACCCCCTCGAGCCAGCCAGCCATCCATCGCGCCGCGGCATCAGGGGATTTCTCGATGAACTGCTGGGACATGGTGATCAAGCCCTGCTCTTGGTTCGGGGCAACCTCATTCATGGCTATAAGTCGTTTAGCTTGGCCATCCGCGATCATCTGGTATGCCAGCGGCTGAACCAAGAATCCGGCGTCAACGGCACCCGACTTCAGTGCGTTTACCGTGTCAGGGTAGCCGAGGGTCACGATGCCTCCCAAGTCCTTCTGCGTCATCCCGTTGTTCGCCAGCGCCCTGTCCAGCCAGTACTCAGTCGTGGAACCCTTCGCGATGATGGCCACTTTCTTGGCACGCAGATTTTCCACGCCCTTCAGACCGGAGTCGTAAGCCTGGGTGCGCGCCAGGAGCAGGTTGTCTGAAGCGCAACGATATTGCTGGCGGTCGGCAACTGCGCGCAACTTGAGCCCTTGGTTGATCGCGTTGAACAGCGCTCCACCGACTCCAGGAATGTTGACATCCAGGTTTCCTTGGCTCTGCACCGCAAGCCGCGAGTAGATGTCGGCATTACTGAACGTGACTTTGACGTTATGGTTGGTGAAGAAACCCTTGGAGTCGGCGACCATCATTGGGGCAAGTGACAAAATCTCCAGCGAGTTTACGGTGACATTGTCGGCGCTCGCGGTTGCGCCTGCCGTTGTTTGGTTCTGACCCGAGCCCCCGCACGCCGCCGCCGACAACGCCGTGACGAGGCCGAGGAGGGTGGTGATTGTCTTGCGGCACTTGATCTTCATGAGGCATTCTCCGTCCAGCTGAAGTAGCGGCGCTGCACGCGCAGCGTCACTGTGGTAAGCAAGAAACCCATGGCCGCGATAACGGCCAAGGTGGCGTACATGTTAGTGATTTGGTAGATCTGCCAGTATTTCCAGGTCATGGAGCCAATGCCATCGGAGGCGGCTAGAAACTCGCCAGCTATGGTCCCTAGCAAGGAGAGTCCCGCCGCGAGACGAATACCTGCGAAAATGGAGGGCAGGGCGCCGGGGAGCACCACCTTCCACAAAATTTGCCTTCTGCTGCCACCGAGATTCCGAGCCATCAACACGAGCCTCTCGTCCACCCGAAGTACCCCAGTAAGCGAGTTAACGGCAGCGGGGAAGAAAGAAATGATGCCGGCGAGGACGATAATGGGACGGCCTCCGGTACCAAAGATGACCAAGAGCAAGGGCAGGATAGCAATAACCGGGATTGGGTAGGTAATCGCGATCAAGGGATCGACTATGACTCGCACCCACGGAAGTCGAGCCATCGCAATGCCGACAATGATGGCCGGAAACACTCCCAGGGCGAAGCCAAGGATGATCCGTTGCAGGGTGATGAGCAAGTTGGGCAGCAATTCTCCGTCCCCGCTCAACTGAACTAGCGCTCTAACGCAGTCCGTGGGCGCCGGGAAGAAGGTCGGGTCTATTAGTGTGGTCATACTGCCGAGTTGCCAGAGCGCCAATATGCCCACGACGGGGATGAGGTTCCCGCCCGGCGTGCCAAGCAGCCTAAAGAAGGGTCCACGTCCACGGTGGCCCTTAGGGTCAGGACCGTAGTGCAAAGTTTGTTCGTCAGGCCCGATGGGCGCGTCGGGCCGGTGGTGAGCCTTGTTTGCTCGTTCTGTAGTCATCGCTGTCCGCTCGCTTCTGCCCATTCGGCGGCGCGAGTCGCCTCACGCAGTTGGTCCCAGAGGTGACGTTTGAGCTGGGCGAAACGTGGATCCTCTTCAGTGTGGGGTCCTCGCGGGCGGGTAAATGGCACGCACAAGTCTTCGACGACCCTTGTCGGGCGCGGACCTAAGACGAGTACCCGATCAGCTAAGAGGAGTGCCTCTTCGATGCTGTGGGTGATGAACATGATGGTTTTGCGGTCTCGAGACCACACGTCCAGGAGTTCCTCCTGCAAAAGCAACCGCGTTTGCGCATCAACAGCGGCGAACGGTTCATCCATGAGGAGCACCTCAGGATCGCTGGCAAGCGCACGAGCGATGCCAGCGCGCTGCCGCATCCCGCCGGACAGCTGATTAGGCTGAGATTTTGCGAATGCTTCTATGCCCATGGTAGTCAGTGTCGCCATGGCCAAGTCACGCCGCCGCTTCAGGCGAACGCCACGCAGTTCCAAGCCAAAGCCGACGTTGTCGAGAACGTTGCGCCAGGGGATTAGTGCATAGTCCTGCCAAACGATCGAGGTGAGCGGGCCCGCTGCACTTCTGTCGCCGACGAAACGGATTTCTCCGGAGTCAGGGCGTTGCAGGCCACCCAACACACCGAGGAGCGTCGTTTTTCCACAGCCGCTCGGTCCGATGATGCAAACGAACTCGCGCTCCTCAATCTGTGCATTCAACCCATCGATCACCGGGAGTGGAGCGCCGGTGTCGGTCACGTAACCTTTACTCACTGAGTCAATTTCGATCCGCATCAGAGGACTCCCTTCTGGGAAGGTATATCCGAATAGTGCTCAGTCCACCAATCGGCTATATCGCAACGGCGGGCGAACCAAACGCCGGGTAGTTCATGCGCCCACAAAATCAGGTCCTTTAGAGCCGATGCCCTACCGGCCTGACCCACCAGCCTCGAATGGAGACCAATCGACATCATCCGTGGATGCGTCGCCCCTTCCTCCCAGAGGTACTCTATCCCACGCTTACAATTCTCGAAGAAATCTCCCGGATGGGCGTAGCCAGGGCTGAAGGCGAATCGCCCGTCGTTATACGTATGTGTGTACGGCACCACGAGGTGCCGCCGCCCGGAAACTTGCACCCAGTACGGGAGGTCGTCGTTGTAAGAATTCGAATCGTAGAGGAATCCTCCTTCGGCAACGAGCAATCGGCGAGTTCGATCGGACGGTGCATAGCGCGAGTACCACCCGACCGGACGTTGCCCGCATAATTCTGTGATGACTCTAACGGCCTCGTGAATTTCCCGCTCCTCTTCCACCTCGGTTAGAGTGCTGGGCTCCCTCCATCGCAGTCCGTGCGAGCAAATCTCATGCCCGCTCGCCGCGAAGGCGCTAGCGAGTGTTGGGTTTCTCTCCAGAGCTTGGGCGCACGCGAAGACGGTGACCGGAGTTTCAGTTCGGTCGAACAGCCGGAGGAGCCGCCAAGCGCCGGCCCGGCTGCCGTATTCATAAACCGATTCTTGGGAAAGGTCACGGTGCGTCGAGCTTGACGGAACGTACGAGATTTCCCCCACCCACTCGTTCACATCATCTCCATCGAGAAGGCTATGTTCTGCGCCCTCTTCGTAATTCAGGCACAGGCTCACGGCCACTCGCGCCCGGTTCGGCCACTCAATCTGAGGAATGGCGCGCCCGTAGCCGACAAAGTCTCGTTCAGTTCCTGGCTCCGGCTTGATGCTCATCGGGTTGACCCCCCCGTTCGGCGTCGTGATAGTCGCGGACCAGTCAACGACCGGGTGACCGAGCGCAACGCCTGACCGGGGTCACCGCCAAGCCCCTCGTATGCGGCACGAGCCTTCGTCGCATGGTGGGCAGAGCGCAACAGCCTGCTGTCGATGGCCGCCGCGTCGAAATGACACAGGGGTCGCTCGCGGTCGCCCAGATGGAACTGCCCAGACGCCCGTACGCGGCGACCGTCGCGCATCTGAACCGTCAAGTGTGTCGGTCGACCAGCTGGGTAACCCTGGTCCAGCGCGCGGTCGTGCTGGACGTTGACTAGCGCAGCCAGGTCCCGAACCACATCGCTGTGCGCACCGTCCGGATGCTGTCCCAACAGGCCGCTCGCCACCGCCCACGAGAGGTTGAACTGGCGTGCAAGTCGAGTCGCTGGCGACCGACCGCTCAATCGAGCAGCTCCGGCGTACGTCTCGACAAGAACGCCGGAGACGTCGTCAACGTCTACTAAGAGCCCCACCTGTTTGGACAACTCCCAGGCCACGAGGGCGTGAGCACAAATGCCGGAAGGTTTGAGGTAGGCCAACCGCAGCATCGACTCGTCGCTGAAGGGATCTATCGCAGTCGGTTGCGCTTCGTGCTGGTGGGCTACTGCGCTGAAGTGCGCCAATGCTCCCGTTGGAGCGGTCACGCCAGCAGCGGTGGCCCTGGCTGCGGTCACACCGGTGGCCGTACCGATTGCCGGAAGCAAGAAGTGACTGTCGTCACCGGCGTAGACCGACGAGTCCGGGCCGACTAGTCCTAGCACCAGTGCGTTGGCCACTGCCTCCACGACTCCGGTGTCGTCGAGACCAAGTGCCACCGCGGCGGATGCTGCTGAAGCGGCGGCGCCCCACCCCCCGTGCGGATGGATGCCCTCGCGCACGGGGCCGAGCGCGAGACCAAGGCGTGCTCCTACCTCCCAGCCGGCCGCCAAAGCGCAGAGCATGTCGCCCACTGTTCCGTCAACCATTTCCACCATCGCCATGGCCGCGCTGAACGCGTGTAGCCCCGGGTGGCCACGGGCTTCCCGCAGCCCCTCATCACACTGAGTCATGGTGACGGCGGCAGCGTTTGCGCTGGCTGCCTGTTCCACTGAAGCAAGGCTCCCGGTCGCGAGACAAGTCGAGCCAACAGGTGCCGAGGGGGCCAGACACCTCAGGAGTGAGTTATCGCCCGCAGCAACCGCATTAGCGAACAGGCGCATAGCCACAAGCCGCACCTGGTCGCCGCCGGGTGTCCCTGAGGCGTCCTCGATCGCCGCGGCCCTCAAGCCGCCAGTCACCATGCGCGCCAAGGCTGCGTCGTCCCGCGGCGCCCGTTGTCCAGCGGACGAGAGCGTGGCTGACCCTTCGAATGCTTTGGTCATGGCACTAGAACCTGCTTTCCGCGAACCGTCCGTGCGGAGATGGCTGTGTGTGCGTCCGCAGCCTCGGCCATGGGAAGTACACGATCAATGTGGGGGCGAATCCGTCCTTCAGCGGCCAGTCTCAAGACCTGGAGGATTTCGTCTGGTCGCTGGCTTCGCGTCCCGACAATCTGAAGTTCTCCGCGAAACGTCTCAATCACATCCAGCCGGGGTGTCTCACCGGCATGGCCACCCGCGACCATCAAACGACCGGTCACGGCCAAGAGACCTACGCAGCGTTCGAAGACTTCACCCCCAACGTGCTCGACGATGAGATCGAAGCCGCCCCCGCCGGATGCCTCTAGGGCTCTGCTGGGCCAGTCCTCGTCCCGAGTGTAGATGACGGTGCCGGCACCGCACTCGGCGACGAAATCAGCCTTCGCGGGATCTCCCACGAGGCCCGTTACCCGAGCTCCCCCCAGCACTGCAACTTGCACAGCAGCGTGCCCCAACCCACCGGCGGCCCCGGACACTAGGACCTGGTGGCCAGGAGTCAGTTGTCCAAGGGAGTACAGCATCCGCCAAGCGGTGCCGAACGAGATCGGCGTCGCCGCGGCCACAGCCGGATCTAGGTTGCCGATCGGCACGAGCGAACGAGCGGGAACCACAATGTGATGAGCGTAGCCGCCCCAACCCGTTATGCCGGGCATGTAGGCATGAGGACAGAGATTGGGTCGTCCACGCAGGCAGAGGGCACAACGTCCGCAAGGGGCGTTCGGCAGAACAAGGACCTTGTCACCCGCCTGAACCGCAGACGTCTGGGGCAAGTCGGGACCCTCGAGGACCTCGCCCACCACCTCCCGACCAAGCACATGCGGAAGCGGAAAGTCCATGCGCGACGTCCCCTCGCGGAGATCAACGTCCAGGTGATTGACCGAAACAGCGAGGACTCGCAGCAGGACGTCATCACCAGAGCGCCGAACCACCTCCACATCCTTTAGTTGGAGTACCTCGGGGCCGCCGAATTCCACCATGACAACCGCTACAGTTTGCATGGCGACTTGCCCTCAGCCATCGACTGGACGGCGAGCCCCACATCCGCGAAGGGCTCTAGTGACAGTGCAAGTGCTAGAGCGATGCGAGCTCGGGGGCCGGTCAGGTCAGAGGCAAAGACCCCGCCGGCCTCGACCAAGTCCACGCCGCCGCCATTGTCGCCGTAAAGGGCTCGGACTCTTCCGGAGCCAGTCCGACTCGTCACCACGACGACGACGCCTCGCGACGTTGCATCCCGCACTGCCTCCAGCACTGCCTCCGTCGCGTTTCCCGAGCCGAAGGTCTCAACAACCACTCCGAGAGCGCCCGCCCCTACGGATGCCCTCACATGTAGCCCATCCGAGCCAGCGACAAGTTTCACCAAGTCGACGCGCGGAAGGCTGTTAGGCAGCGCGCACGCGGCGTAGTAAGCCCCGCGAGCGGATGTCGACACGCGGTGGATACCGTCCGCATCGACGATTGCCAGTATCCCCGCGTCACCCCCAGAAAAGGCCAGCAGGGACGATGTGTGTACCTTGCGCGCCTCCACCGCTGCGACCGCGACGCCGCCCACCACCACCGCAGGTCCAAGCGGCGCAAGAGCACAGACAGCGCTCAAGGCGTCGGCGAGGTTCCGCCTGCCATCCGAGTCTGCCTCATCTGCCCCCCGCTGTGCACCGGTTAGGACGACTCGAGCGTCCCCCGGCAAACACTGACCTAAGAGATATGCCGTCTCCTCCATCGTGTCCGTGCCATGCGTGATCACTACCCCTTCGAAGGACATCAGCCGCGTGCGAACCTCGCGAGCCAACGCCAGCATGTCAGTGGGACCGAGGGCGAAACTCGGCTTCGCAGACAAAGCCGTTCCCACGATCTCAGCACCTTCTGGGAGGGCGGCCAGGCCCGTCAGGCGGTCCAAGTCATCACTGATCACGAGATGCCCACGATGGTCGCGACGCGACGCGATGGTGCCGCCCGTGGCCAGCACTGCGATCCGCACTAGTGCCTCCTCCACCCCAAGCGAACGTTTGCGCAACTCTTGCACAAACGATCGCGCTTGCCAAGAGAAGCTGCGTGGTCGCCTTCGGCGGCGAGTGGAGCCGCTTTCGGGAGACAGCGGGCGGCCTGCCCGGGGGCGTGGTAGCGGCGGGTCCGGCCGGGTTTGACGACGAGGCGTTTGCCGCGCAGTTTGCGCAGGTCGTAGGCGGCTTGCCGGACGGTGTAGTCGTCCTTGCTCTGGCCGGTGAGCGTGTGGACTTTGGTCGCGAGGTCGGCGACGGTGAACCCGTCGGGTGAGACGGCTAGGGCGAGCACGGCGGCCAGCGCTGCGTGGGTGCGGGGCTTGTTTGTTGTCGAGGCCGCCGGTGCGGGTAGCGCCGATCTGGGAGGGTGTCGGCAGCTGATCGAGGATGCCGTCGGGCAGGAAGGCGACGTCGACGCAGTCGAGCATGCTGGTGAACCGGTCGACCATCCCGGCCAGACGGGCGACGATGGTGGGGAACTTCTCGAGCACCCGGCCGGTGTGCAGGGTCTTGGTGTTGTGCACGATCGCTTCGAACCGCAGCACGTGCTCGCCTTTGGTGTAACCCTTCAACGTCAAGAGTCCGAAGTGGACCTTGAACAGGGTGAGGTTCCACCGAGGTCTCTCGATCACGACTGCCTGCCGCGGCGACAGGTCGGCTCCGACTTTCCGATGTGGGCGGCGGCCCACCCCGAACAGGGTGCGCAGCCTCGGCACGTCCAGCCGGACCCGGGTCCGGCTGGACGATGGTGTCGAACGCTCGCTCCATCTGCGCACCTGAGGTGAAGATCAGGTTGCGGCTGTACTCGACCTCATAGACCGAGTAGGCGTAGCCGAAGCCGCTGCGGCGTTGCTCGTCCAGGTCGAGCCCGAAGTACAGGCACGCGGTGTAGATCCATCGGTCGATGAGCCTGGCTCAGGCGCCCTATCGTCCCGGGCTGGGACAAGGTGTCTGCGACCTGAGCCAAGCGTTTCGGGTCACCGATCCGGGTGAAGCAGTTGCCCTCCTTCGTGAAGTCGACGCCGACCGCCTGTGCCTGGCAGGCGACGTACTCGTGGCCGTTGAGGATCACCTGCGCCCCGAAGGGGCGGATGCCCGCTCATCTTGATCGTCATGTGCCCGAAGCTCGGGTCCATGATGTGGAACGAGTAGTGGTTGACGAGCTGTCGGGTCTTGTCCAGGTTGCGGATCACTCCGGCCCTGGTGCGGCTGACCTTCCACACCGCCGTCGGTGCCCGCGCCACCAGGATCAGGAAGACGCCCACCCCGACCGTGTGATCGCGCAGGGTCTTGGCCATGCCCCGTGCACCTTTGAGACCGTCGTCGGATCGGCGCCAGAGACTCTCGTGGAGCGCAGCCGTGACACCGCACTCCTGGACGTGGGAGCCGACGACCAGGACGCCTCGGTCGAGGTCACCCATTACTGCGAAGAGCACGGTGAATGCGATGATCCTGGTGGTCGCGGAGCCGCTCACCTCGAGGTTCGTCGCCCATGTGAGCGGAGCGCGATGCGGGATATTCCCCAACCGCGAGGCGCTGATCCGGCTCGTCGGCGCCGTCCTGGCCGAGCAGCACGACGAATGGGCCGAACAACGGCGCTACCTCGGCCTCGACGTCCTGACCCGATCCCGAGCCGCCCTCACAATGACCGACCCCGAGGAGGCCAACCACCTCGCCATCGCCAGCGCCCTGAGCGCCTAACCGCCGGAAAGATCACCGACGTACACCACCCCACCTGCTCCGGGCTGTGCCGCTTCCTCGTCGTCATAATCATCGAGCCTTTCTGCCCCCAGCGGGGCAATCAGACTCTCACTCAACGCGGACCCATGGCATCGCGGCACTACGCGCTTCACGGTCTTGTGAGAAACTGACGGACGCCGTACTCTGGCCATGCCCAGGTGTATCGATTGCATAGAACGATTGCAGGGGACCAGGATGACGATGCGAGAGGTTGCCCGTGAAGCGGGCGTCTCCGTGTCGACCGTGTCACGCGTCCTCAACGGCGGCCATCTAATATCTGCGGAGACGACCGCGCGGGTGAACGACGTCATGGGGCGGCTCAAGTACCGGCCCAATCGGATCGCTCGGTCCTTGCGCATGACATCAACCCAGACCATCGCGGTCCTCGTCTCCAACGTCGCCAATCCATTTTTCGCCGAGCTGGTCCGGTCCATCGAAAACGAGGCCGCTGGGCTCGGCCTTCGTCTCATCCTGGCCAATGCCAACGAATCGGAGGAGCGGCAGCGCCGCTACCTGGAGACGTTCCTCGAGTACCAGATCGACGGACTCATCATCACGCCGACAGGCGCGGACGCGTCCTGGCTCGAAGAGTTCCACGCTCGACGCATCCCGATCGTGTTCGTCGACCGCACTATCGATGGCGCCGACATTCCCTCAGCGACGACGGCGCACGAGCAGGCCGTCGACGAACTGGTCCAGCATCTTCTCGCGCACGGCCACGGCCGCGGCGCCGTGCTCACCGGAGTCCGGGCCAACGTCCCGACCCGGCGCCGGGTGGACGCCTTCCTGACCGCGGCGCGCGCGCATGGGCTTGTCATTCAAGACGCGGACGTCTTGACCGGTGGAGTCCTCCTCGACCAGGGCAGGCCAGCTCTTTCCGAGCTGCTCCATGGCGCCGATCGACCTGACTTCCTGTTCACCACAAACAACGTCATGGGGCTCGCCGCACTCACGATGTTCAAGGAGCTGGGTATCACGATCCCGGACGACCTCGGCTTCGCCAGCTACGACGACACGCCCTGGTTCTCGGTGCAGACTCCGGCCGTAACCGCGATAGCCCAGGCGGTCACCGAACTCGGAGTCGCCGCCGCAGGTCTCCTCGCTCGGATGCTCGCCGGCGAGACGGTCGAGTCCGTCCAGATCCCCGCCACTTTCGTCCCGCGCGAGTCCTGCGGAACGACTCACCCGTCCCTGCCTGCCACGACCTGAGGGAGCCGCAACGATGCAATCGACAGCGAAGTCGAGCGGCTGGATCATCGCCGGCCACACCCTCGGAACGCCTGAGCACACACCCGCTGAGGCCATCCGCCTCTTCGCGGAGGCGGGTCTTGGGGGCGCCGAAGTGATCTGGCAGGACGGCTACCGCAGCGGGATCCCGGAGACCGCGAACCGGAGAACACTCGACGACATCCGCCGTGCCGTTCACGAGACCGGGATTACGGTGGTCGGGCTCACCCCGTACATGTCCGGCATCAACTCGCTGGACGAGGACGTCCGCTCGCGGGATCTTGACCGATTCCGGTCATGCCTTAACGATGCGGCCGCCCTCGGTGCCGGGGTCGTGCGAGTCTATGCCGGCGCCTACACACCGGAGCAGTCGGACGAGCGGAGCGCGCTCTGGGACCGGCTCGTCGCGAGCCTCCGCGAGCTGGCCCCCAGCGCGGCCGAACACGAGATCACCCTCGTCGTCGAAAACCACTTCAACACGATGACGGTCACCGCCCAGGAGACCGCAGATCTGATCGCTACCCTCGATTCGCCGGCCGTCCGCGTCCTCTACGACCAGGCGAACCTCACCTTCACCCACAGTGAGGACGCCGAGGAGGCGTTGCGCATCCAGGGGCCACTGATCGCCCATGTGCACGCCAAGGACCTCGTCTTCGTCGATCGGGACCGCCCGTTCAGCGCCTCCGCCGTCGCGACCGTGGCGGAGGACCAGCGGGCCGTGCGCTCGCGCGTGCTCGGAGACGGCGAACTCGACTGGCCGGCGATCGTCGCCGGACTCCTCCGCGGCGGCTACACCGAAGCCTTCTCCCTGGAGTACGAGTACCGGTGGCATCCTCAGGATCTGCCTGATCCCCTCGAGGGATTCCGGCTCGGAGGCAGCCGCCTCCGCGCCCTGCTGGATGCGGCCGCAACTGCGGTGACCGGGTGAACCGCCGCCTCGCCGGAGTGGTCGCCCCCCTCGCCGTTCCGCTGACGGATGACGAGTCTGTGGACGAGCAGGCCCTCCGCGGACTCATCCGCTACCTTGCCCCCCACCTCGACGGATACCTGCTGCGCGGCAGCTCCGGCGAATACGCGGCACTGCGCCCCGACGTCGCGGACCGTCTCCTCGAGGTCGCGCTCGAGGAGGTCTCGGACACCGCCATGGTGGTCGTCGGTGTCGGCGACACAAGCACGAGCCGTGCCATCGGGAACATCCGCCGGTTGCGGTCGGATCGGATCGACGCCGTAGCCGTCACCAGCACCTTCTACTACGCCGCGCCTGACCAGGACGCCCTAATCCGGCACTTCCGGGAAGTCGCGGACGCCTCCGACTATCCGGTCGTCCTCTATAACATCCCCCAGAACACCGGCGGCAACCTGCGGCCGACATCCGTCGAAAGGCTTGCCGCACACCCCAACATCGTCGGGATCAAGGACAGCTGGGGCGACATGGTGGAGTTCGAGAACATGCTGTTCTCGAACCTGCCAGACGGCTTCGCCGTCATGCAGGGCCGGGAAGAGCTCACCGTGATGTGTCGGATCCTCGGCGGCGCGGGCATCGTCTCGGGCCTTGCCAATCTCACCCCGTGGCTGCTCCGTGCCGTGATCGAGGCGGTGGACATCGGCGACACCGCCGCGGCGGTGGCAGCGCAGCGGGACGTGAACCGGGCAGCCGCCGTCTTCGCGCAGGGTCACTGGCTGCCCGCGCTCAAGTTCGCCATCGCTGAACTCGGATTCGGCACGGGCCGGGTGAGCCATCCACTCCCGGAACCGACCCCCGCTCAGAAGGACGCGATCCGCCGCATCCTCACCCGCGAGGCGACGGCACCGGAGAAGATCGAGGAGAACCGCCCATGACTCAGCTTCGAGACGCCGCGCAGAACGAAGCCCAGGTTCCGCGGCCGCCTGCCCGGCGCGGCATCGCGCACAGCACCGCGTTACGGATCGGACTGCCGGTCGCCACCTTCATCGCCGCGCTACTGCTGTGGCAGGCGTTCGTGACGCTCTTCACCGTGCCGTCGTACATCGTGCCCGCGCCCACCGTCGTGCTCACACGCTTATTGCACAGCATCCCGGCCCTCTGGGACGGAGCGCTGGTCACCGGCTACGAGGTGATCGCGGGGTTCCTCATCGCCACCGCCGTCAGCATCCCGCTCGCGTTCCTGATTGCATCCGTCCGGCTCGTCGAAGTCGCCTTCTACCCTCTGATCGTCGTCCTGCAGACCGTGCCGAAGATCGCCGTCGCACCGCTGTTCATCGTTTGGTTCGGATTCGGTGCCATGCCGAAGATCCTCCTGACCTTCCTCCTCTGCTTTTTCCCGATCCTGGTTGACAGCCTCACCGGCTTCAAAGCACTCGACCAGCGGCTGCTCTACATCACCAAGTCCATGGGCGCGAGCGGCGTTCAGACGTTCCGGCACATCCGGATGCCGGCGGCCCTGCCGTTCATCTTCTCTGGACTCAAAGTCGCCGTCGTGCTGGCGGTAACCGGAGCGATCGTGGCGGAGTTCGTGGGCGCCAACGCCGGGCTCGGATACCTGCTGCTGCGCGCCTCGTCGAACCTCGACACCCCCCTCATCTTCTCCGTCCTCGTCGTCCTCAGTCTCCTAGGGCTGGTCTTCGCCTACGCCGTCGAAGTGATCGAGCGCATGATCGCGCCCTGGCAGCGCATCCACTGACCCCGCACCGCACCAGGAAAGGGAACCACATCATGCACCACAGCATCGGCTCAAAGAAGCCCCGCCCCCTGCTCGCCACAGGGGTCCTCGCGGCGGCGGCGCTCGCCCTCACCTCATGCGGTTCCGGCGGTGACACCGGAGGTACCGTCGGCAGCACCGGCACGGATGGGCGAAGCCCCAACGCTTCGCCGGTCTCGACGACCGATGTCACCGTCACCCTGAACTTCCTCGCCGGCGCGCCCAACGCCGGATTCATGGTGGCGAAGGAGAAGGGCTACTACAAGAACGTTGGGCTCAACGTCAGGATCCAGGAAGGCCAGGGGTCGGGAACCACCGCGTCTCTCGTCGCAGCCGGCAAATCCCAATTCGGCTACGCCGATGCTCCGTCCGCAATGGCGGTCGCGGCGCAGGGCGGCGATCTCACCATCATCGGCCCGATCCTGCAGACCAACGGGTTCTCGGTGATGTCGCTGAAGAAGGCGAACATCCACTCCATCAAGGACCTCCAAGGCAAAAGCGTCGCACTCCAGCCGGGCACGGCTCAGGCCAGCCTCTTCGACGCGGTGCTCGCGACGAACGGCGTGGAGAAATCCAAGGTCAACATCGTCAACATCGACCCGTCTGCCCTCGTCGCCTCACTGCTTCAGACGAGGGTCGACGCGATCACCGCCGGGGCCGACTCGCAGGGCGTGCAGTTACGCCAGCAGGGCGCGGACATCGACGAGATCCTCTACCGAGATGCGGGTGTGCCCACCGTGGGGCTCTCGATGATCACGCAGGGCGCGTACGCGAAGGCGCACCCCGAGATCGTCAAGGCGTTCGTCGAGGCGTCGCTGAAGGGCTGGGACGACGCGCGAAATGACGTTGAGAAAGCGGCGAAGATCGTCGTGAATCAGTTCCCCGCGGGAGCCGACGAGAACGCCATCAAGGCGCAGTTCGAGATCGACAAGAAGCTGCTCTGCGCGCCCGGTTCGCAGGGCCTCGGCAGTGTGCCCGACAAGAACTGGAACACGACGTTCGACCTGCTCACCAAGTATGTGCGCCTGCCCGCGGACAAGCCGATTACGAACTACTACACGAACGACTACCTGCCCCAGAAGCTGCCGGCATGCTGAACGAGAACACTCCACGGGCGGCGGCTACCCCCACCCAGGGGCTCTCCCTGACGACCGACGCGCTGTCGAAGAGCTTCGAGACGAAGGACGGCACAAACCTCGCGCTGAGTTCCACGGACCTCACCATTCGCCCGGGCGAGTTCCTGAGTGTCGTGGGACCGAGCGGCTGCGGCAAGAGCACGCTGATGCTCCTGGTGGCGGGCCTGCTGGCGCCCACCAGTGGCCGGGTGCTCGTCAACGGCGACCCGCTCACTGGGCCACTCACCGATGTGGGCATCGTCTTCCAGGACGATCTTCTCCTCGACTTCCGGACCTCCCGGGCCAACATCCTGCTGCAGGCGGAGATTCGCGGCCTCGACAAGCCACAGCAGGCCGACCGCACAGACGAGCTGATGGCGCAGCTCGGCGTGGACAATGCCAAAAACCGCTACCCCAAGCAGCTCTCCGGCGGGATGCGGCAGCGTGTCTCCATCGCCCGAGCCCTCGTGCATGATCCATCCGTGCTGCTCATGGACGAGCCGTTCGGCGCGCTCGATGCGCTCACTCGCACCCAGATGCGGATCGACCTCGAGAAGCTCTGGCTGGATCGCCCGAAGAGCGTTCTCTTCATCACGCACAGCGTGGAGGAGGCGGTCGGCCTCGCCGATCGCGTGATCGTGATGGGTCCCTCTCCGGGCCGCATCGTCGAGGAGATCCCGATCAACCTGCCTCGGCCCCGGCCGGTCCAGGTGGGCGATGAGGCGGCCTTCGCACACTACGCCGCCCGCATCTATGACATCTTCAAGAAGCTGGGAGTGCTGCATGGCTGAGCTGCTCCGGCGTCTCCGAGTCGGCCTGATCGGGGCCGGTGCGATCGCCCAGGTAGCCCAGCTGCCGTCACTGAGCGCCGCCGCCGACGTGACCATCGCGGGTGTCGTCACGGCGAGCCCCGAGACGACCGCCGCCAATCTGGCGCGCTGGCCGATCGAGAAAGGCTACGAGACCGCGGAGCAGATGATCGAGGGCGCTCGGCTCGATGCCGTCTTCGTGCTCACTCAGAAGCATCTGCACACGCCGTTCGTGAGGCTTGGTCTCGACGCGGGACTCGACGTCTTCTGCGAGAAGCCGCTCGCGACGACTCTTGAGGATTGCCGCAGCATTGTGGAGCTGGAGGCGACCTCAGCCGGCCTGCTCATGGTGGGCTTCAACCGGCGGTACGCCGAGGTGTACCAGCTGGCACACAAGGTGTTCCGGGACAGGCCGCCGCTGTTCATCACGGCGCAGAAGAACCGGCGCGGAACCGAGTACCGGGCGACCCTCGAGAACGCCATCCACATGGTGGACCTGCTTCGCTGGTTCGGCGGCGAGGCCGTGCAGGTGACCGCCGCCGCCCACGCAGACGACCCATACCGGGAGGAGGGAGCCGTGGCCCTCATCAGCTTCGACTCGGGCGCGACCGCGGTGCTCGTCGCGGCCCGCTGCGCAGGCGAGTGGGACGAGCGGCTAGACGCATACGGTGACTTCACGAGTGTCCGCGTCGTCGCGCCCGACAGCGTGACGGTGACCCGCGACGGGGCCAGCAACACAATCGAGATGCGCCCGCGCGCGAACGGGTGGGCGAACGTCACTGTCTCCGCCGGCTTCGGTCCGGCCGTCGAACACTTCCTCCACTGTGTGCGCACCCGGGAGCAGCCCCTCACCAACGCTGAAGAGGCGTTCCACAGTCAGCAGCTGATGGAGCGCATCCTCGAGGCGGCTGGACTGCCGCAGGTGGACGACGCGAATGCCGGGCGGTGAGAATCCACCTCGCCGCCGCGTCGCCGTGACCGGCGGCAGCGGCTTCCTAGGCGCCGCGATAGCGCGCGGCTGCGCTGCCGCAGGACACGCGGTGGTCACCATCGATGCTCGCGACTCCCCAACCTCGGCGATGCCCGGCATCATCGCCGACATCCGTGACTCGCACGCGCTCGAGGCTGCGTTCGTCCGGCACCGCATTGACACGGTGGTTCACGGTGCCGCGGTGGTGGGGGTCGCGGATGTGGCCGTTGACCTGGTGGCCGCCACCTCGGTCAACGTCGTGGGCGCTGCCGCCCTGCTGACGGCGGCCAGCCGTGCCGGCGTGCAGCGAATCATCGACCTGTCGTCGGAAGAGATCTACGGGGCCGCTCGTGGACCGGTCGACGAGGATGCTCCGCGGCGGCCGGTCACCGCCTACGGAGCGCACAAGCTCGCGACCGAGACCCTCGCCGCCACGGTTCTCGGCGAAGGCTACGTTGCTGCCCGCCTGGCCTGGGTCTATGGGAGCGGGTTCCCGCGCCGGCGTCCGCCCCAGCCCTGGCTAGAGGATGCCGCCGGCGGACGCACCTCCCCGCCTTCGGAGGGCGGAGACCACCTGGCGGATCTCATCCATGTCACCGACGTCGTCGCCGCGATCCTCGCGCTCATCGCCGCTGGACCGCTTGCGCACTCGGCATACAACGTGGCAAGCGGAGTGGCGGTGCCGCTGCGTGAGGTGGCGGCCCTCCTGCATGCAATGCGTCCGGACTGGCATGTCGACCTTGGCGACGGGCCGCTCGAGGGCGTTGCGTCCCGGGGTGCACTTTCCATCGCTCGAATCAGCGAGGAACTCTCCTGGGCCCCTGCCGTCCCCCTCGAGGAAGGCCTCCGGCACGCGCTCCACGGAGGATAGCCGCCCTACCCCACTCATGCCCTGAACGACAGGAAAGGCGTCCATGACTCAGCTCAGAGTCGGCATCTATCTCCCGAGCTTCGGCTACAGCAGCCACGACGGGATGGACCACGCAGAACGCCTACGGCGCTGGTGTATCCGCGCTGAGGCGCTTGGCTTCGACTCCATTTGGGTGACCGACCACATGCTCCGCGCGCGCAACATGTACGCGTATACTTGGCTCGAGCCGATAACGACACTTGCGTTCGCGGCCGGCGTGACGAAGCGGGTCACGCTGGGCACCGGAGTGCTTCTCCTCCCGCTGCGGCAGCCCGTTCTGCTCGCGAAGATGATGGCGAGCCTGCAGCAGATGTCGAACGATCGGTTCATCCTCGGCGCAGGCACGGGCTGGTACCACCCCGAGATGCTCGCAATGGGCGCCCTCCCCAAGGAGCGCGGCCGCCGTACGGACGAGGTGCTCGATATCGCCCGGCGCCTCATGGCGGGGGAGGAGCTCAGCTACCAGGGGTCGTTCTACAGCCTCGACTCCGTGCGAATCGAGCCCTCGCCCTCACCCCTCCCGGTCTGGATCGGCGGTGGCAGCCAGGTCTCCGGAGAGCAATCGGTGGAGAAGCCCGAGCTCAACGCCCGCGTCAAGGCTCGCATCGCGGCCGCCGACGGGTGGTTCTCCCGCCCGAGCGCTGAGCCGCAACAGGTCGCGGACGACTGGACGCTTGTCGCCGAGGCGCTCGAGGAGAACGGGCGCAAGCCCGAAGAGGTTGCCATCGCACACGGCCAGTGGCTGCACCTGACGGAGGAAGACAGCTCGACCGCCGCCCGTGACATCCAGCACGCCATGGCGGGGGAGGTGTTCGGCCACGGCCGGGACCGGGAACTGCTCGAACGCTCCTACCTGTTCGGCACGCTGGAAGAGGTTGTCGCGCAGTGTCAGCAACGGGTCGATGTGGGCGTCGAGCACCTCATAATCCACCCCTACACGGATGACCCGGACCAGCTCGAGCTGTGGGGCAGTCAACTACTTCCGCGCCTCAAGGCGATGCAGGTCTCCCGGCCGGTCAGATGACCGGCGAAGCGGCGCGAGGCCCGGTTGTCGTGCCTGGGATCCGCCACGTCGACCACATCGGTCTGACCGTGCCGGACCTCGGCGAGGCCGTCGCATTCTTCGAGACGGCGTTCGGCGCGGAGGAGCTGTATCGGTCCGTGCGCGGCCCCGACCCGGAGTTCATGCCGGTCAACTTCGCAGTGCCAGAGGACGCGAGTCTCGAACTGTCGATGATGCGAATGCCCCCCAACCTGAACCTCGAACTGTTCGAGTGGAAGAGCGCCGATCGCGTGCAGGAGGGCCCCAGGCCCTCGGACGCCGGCGGCCACCACTTAGCCTTCGTGGTGGCCGACGTCGATGAGGCGGTCGCGCGGCTCGCTGAGCTGCCCGGCGTGCGCATCCTCGGGCAAGTGAAGCAGGTTGCCAGCGACAGTCCGCGCGTCGCCGGAAACCGGTGGACGTACCTCCGCACGCCGTGGGGCCTCCTGCTCGAACTGGTCGACCGTAGCAGAGTCGCCGACCCGCCGCGCTTCGTCGGACCGGAGGACTGGAGCCGATAGGTTCGGCGCTGGCAGGACAGGAGCGCATGGAGCGCGAGACTGGGCACCTGAGCGACGCCGGCTAACCGAACACGCCCGAGGTTCACACGACGATGCTGCGGACCCCAACCCACAAGCTCGTCGTATGGCAGGCAGTCCAGCGACGGACCGGGAACGCGCTGGCGAGCTGTACGACATGGCCGTCGACCCGGACGAGCTCGTCAACCTCTGGGACGATCCCGCACACCTGGCCACCCGGGCGGAGCTGCTGGGCCGCCTCGCCGACGTCTCAATGTCGCTGGAGGACCGCTCGGCACCTCGGCTGCAGCCCTGGTAGCGGCCGGCTGCCAACCCGGCCGCCCGACGCTGACGCCGAACCAGCCGACGCTCCCCCAACCGGCACGCCAACCAGGGCGAGGCGTGGCTGAGGCTGGAACTGAACCGCTACCTGGGCTCGCTGGGGCAGGCACCGTCCTACAAGATCGGCGCGCCGCTCCGACTGGCTGCCACCCTCCCCGTGACCGGAGGTCCACGACTCGAGCGACACCAGAAGAAGGCGGCGCCATTGCCACGAGCGGCGTAGACCTCCAGGACGCGGTCACGCGGTATGACGCCGCACCGCTTCGCCCCCGCGTCGTAGGCCCCGGACATGTCGCCGACACGGACTCCCTCCCGGTCGCTGAGGTCGGTGAGCTCCGTGCGATCCGTGACCATGTCGTACAGCTCCCACTCCTGGCCATGCTTGCGCACCAGCTTCCATCGTCCGTGGCGAACACCTTGGTTGCCTCGCCGGGCGTGTCGTACGCGCCTGACTTCGACTCGATCAGCTCGACCACGGCGGGGGCTCTGTCTCTCGGGTGAAACTTCAGCGTGGGGCGGTGGTGGACATGGCGCCGTGAGTTTTGCCACGTCGGCCCGCCAGACGGCTCCCGCTCGCGCTCAATCCGTCCTCGATGCCTCGGTGTCGCCCACACGCCGCTCTCGTTGCCGACTCCGCAGCCGGGGCGCCCTCCTCATCACGCCCCCGGACTGATCCGATCTTTGAGGGCAGGTGCGTGTCAATGGCCAGTTTGTTGGGTGAGTCGCGGCGGCGTGTTGTAGGGAGACCCGAACCCGTCTCTCACGGCCACCGTAGCGACCACCACCTGTCACCAGAGGCCCTCCAAGTCTTAAAAGCCAGTAATCCCTCGGGAGCGCCGGGTCAGGGTATCGCCTGGACTTGGAACCTGGCCGTGTGAAGCTCGTGACCGTCAGCCGGCTGCGTCAGGGCTTCCCGGCTGGACGGTGTGACTTCCCGGCGGCAGTTCTTGAGGGCGTCAAGAAACGCCCGAAGCCTGGGTCGGCGTGGAGGTTCCCGTCGGCGTAGATCTCTCGTCCGCGCAGCCAGGTTGCGACAGGTCGACCGGTGAACTGGTGGCCTCGGAGGTAGTAGGCGTTTGGCGCTGCCTTGGATAGACCCGCGTCGGGATCGTAGGTCCACCGGTCGGTTGTGTCGACGAGGACAAGGTCGGCGTCACGGCCTGGCTCAAGCCGTCCCTTCTGGTGTAGCGAGAACAGTTCGGCAGCGTGTGTGGAGGTCAGTTTCACCAACTGCGGCAGGGTCATTCGACCCTGCGCGACGGCGGTCAGCAGCGAGGGTAGCGTCGTCTCCAATCCTGGTAGCCCAGGTGGGGAGGCGAAGATGTCGCGGTTGCCGAGATCCAGTTCCTCGGGCAGGTATGGACAGTGATCGCTGCCGATGACGTCGATCAGTCCCTCCTGCACGCAGAGCCAAAGCTCCTCGACGGTCGCGGCGTCGCGAAGCGGCGGGTTGCACTTGGCGAACGGGCCGTACTCGAGAAGCTCCTCGTCGGTCAGGGTGAGGTAGTGCGGAGCTGTTTCCACCGTCGCGTTCACACCATTTCGTCGCGCCTGAACGATGAGCCGGACGGCGCGAGGGCTGGAGACATGGACGACCTGGACGCGGGTCCCGGTGCGCTCAGCGATCGCGAGGACCAAGGCGACCGATGCCTCCTCCGCCAGCAGCGGACGGGATGCGGCGTGCGTGGCACCGACGGGACCGCCGGCCGTTCTGGCATGCCGGGCAGCTATCTCGAGGATTTCGTCGTGCTCGCAGTGCAGGGCATGGATGAGACCGGTGGAGGCCACGGCTTGCATCACCTCGACCAGTTCGCCGGCGTGGGGGCAGGACAGGCCGATGAACTCGGCCTCCCTGCCGGCGGCCGGTGAGTGCAGCCAGGTCTTGAACGCGAGCGCACCGGAAGCGGCCAGGTCATGGATGGCGTTGAGGTTGGAGTGCGCGGCGCCGCCGTACAGGGCGAAGTCGACAATGGCACGTGGTGCCACGCTGATCGCACGATTTCGCAAACGCTCGCCGGTGTTGACGGGCGGCTCGGATGTGGGCATCTCGCACACCGTGGTCACGCCGCCTGCCGCGGCGGCTGCCGTTCCGCTCGTGAAGGTCTCCCTGTCGGGTCTGGCGGGATCGCGCAGGTGGACGCGGGTATCGATCAGTCCGGGCAGTAGGTGTAGTCCACTGGCGTCGACGCGGCGCCGCGCGGTGGGTCGGCTGCCGGGGTGTAGGAGCGCTGCGATGTGTTCCCCGTCGATTGCGACGTCCATCCGGCGAATTCCGTCGGCGGTGACAACATCGGCTCCTTCGATGACGGTGTCGAACATCCCGGACATCTGTGTCCCTCCCCAATTGAATGGTGCGATGGTGGTGGCGCCGCGGGCGGTGGTCATTGCGCGAGGTATCGCCGTCTACCACGAGGGTCGTGCCGGTGATGAAGGAAGCCTCGTCTGAGCACAGAAACGCTGCAGCATTCGCGACCTCCTGCGCGGTGCCGAAGCGCCCGAGGGGCACCTTGTCGAGCGCTGCCCGCCGTGCGCTCTCGGGTGATCCGGTGCGTTGAAAGCTGCGTTCGAGAAACGGGGTCAGGGTCGGGCTTGGGCACAGGCAGTTCACCCGGACCCCGTCGCCGGCGTGGTCAAGGGCGAGCGAGCGCGTCAGGTTGACCAAGCCGCCCTTGGCCGCGGTGTAGGCGACCGAAGCCCGCGTGCCGACCAGACCGAGTTGGCTGGCGACCAGAAGGAGGTTCCCGCCGGTCTCGATCAGGTGCGGGATCGTCGCACGTGCCACGTGGAAGGCGGAGGTGAGGTCGTTGTCCAGGACGGTGCGCCACTGTGTCTCGGTCATGGTGAGCACCGTTCCGCTGGCCGAGGAGGCGGCCGCATGGACCACGATGTGCAGGCCTGCTGGTGTGTCCACGGCGGACTGGACCGCTCGGGCGACGTCGGCGGCGCTGCTCAGGTCGGCGCAGACGGCGCTGATCGTGCCGGTACCGGGGGCCGGCCCGGTGCCGATCAGGCGTGCCACCTCGTGGACGTGCGGGTCGCGGTCGACGAGGACGACGTGGGCGCCCTCGGCCTGCAACCGTGCCGCCAAGGCGCGGCCGATCCCCGAGGCGGCGCCGGTGACGAGCGCGCCCCGACCGGTGAATCGAGACAGGAAACCCGTTCCTCCGAATCAGAAGTCGTGCTCGGCGAGCCAGGACAGATAAGCGCTCAGACCGTCGGCCAATCCGGTCGGCGTGCAAGCAACGATCTCCCGCATGCGTCGCACGTCCAGCGCGCCGCGGCGTGAGCCGGACGGCGGTGTCAGGTCGAACGGCTCGGCCGACCCGCTGAGGATGCTGTCCACGCCGACGCACCGGTTGACCGTAGCGGCGAGCTCAGCCAAGGACACGGGGATCCCGGACGAGACGTTGTAGATCTCCCAACGCAGCACTGGTGCCGTGGCCAGCCGGACGAGCGTTGCCGCGATATCCCCGACGTAGGTGAGGTCGAAGGTGGCCGCCGGGCTGCTAGTGCGCACCCGCCGCCCGGCTCGGGCGGCTGTGACGGCCCGGTACACGATCGACATCGAGTCCCGCGAACCGGTCACCCGCTCCAACGGTCCGTAACATGCCGCCACCCGGGCGCTCGCCACGTCCCGTCCGGCGCGCCGAGCCGCGCTGACGCGATCTTCGGCCGCGAGTTTCGACGTCGCATAAGCGTCCGTTCGGCGCTTTGGTGCCGCTTCGTTCAGGACGGCGTCCTCTGGTGCTGGCGCGTAGACCGAGGCGGAGCTGACCAGGAGCACCCGTCGACACCGTGCGGCTGCGGCTGCGGCCAGCACGCGCTGGGTGCCGACCACGTTCACCGCGTGCAGTCGCGCCGCCGTCGCGCCGCTGGCCCCGGTGAGCGCGGCGGCGTGAATCACCGCGTCGACCGGCTCTGAGGCCAGGACCTCCTCGAGCGCCGATGCGTCTTCGACGTCGAGCACCGCCGTGTCGATCAGTTGGTCCCTGTCGGCCCACAGCGACCTCACTGGCGGCGGCGCTGGAGTGACGTCGGCTGCCAGTACGGCGCGTCCCGCGCCCGCGAGCTTCGCGACGATGTGGCTTCCCAGGAAGCCTGTGGCGCCGGTGACGAGAACGGCTCCGGCGTTTCTCGTCGTCTCCTGTCTGGTGGACTTTCGCACATTTCGTCCACAGCTGATGTGACGCCTCTGCTGTGATCGGTCCGCGGCTGACGCTTGGCCTCATCTACGCCTGTCCGTGGCGTGTCCTGCACCACCTCCCACCTTTCGCGCTGGCTGCCGAGATCATCTATCTGTTAGTAGAATACCAACAGACAGGAGTCGTCATGTCCACTCGTCGTCGTCCGCTTCCCGCCGAGCCGCTGCTGCGCGGCGCGTTGTTCACGCTGCGCCGCCGGTGCGGCAAGGCAACCTGCCACTGCGCGCAAGGAGACCCCCACGAGAGCCCGGCACTGGCCTACCCCGCCGCCGGGCGAACCAAGACGCTGACCCTGAGCCAGGCCGACGTGCCCGAGGTGGCGGCGGCGCTGGCCCGCTACGCCTCGGCAAAGGCCCAGCTCGACGCTGCAGCCGAGACAGAACTGATGGCACTAAGGGCTCGCCGCGCCGGTGGGCGGTCGACCCGGTGAACGGCGCCGGGACCGCTTGGCGCGCGGTGCTGGACAGCGCCTCCGGGGTGTTCACCGCGCCGTCCTGGGTGCTGTTCGCCGACCTAGTCCAGGCCTGGGTGTGCTGCCCGACCAGGCGCACCATCACCGGCATGCTCACCCTGATCGACCCGGCCGAGCGGGCCGCCCACGATGCCTACCACCGGCTGATCCGGGCCGGGGCGTGGAGCATGGCCGCCTGCTGGGCAGCCCTGGCCGCCCTGGCTGTGGCCCGGTTCGCGCCCACCGGTCCCGTCACCTTGCAGGTCGATGACACCCTGTTCCATAAAGGCGGGCGCAAGGTCGACGGCGCCGGAAGCTTCCGCGACGCGGTGGCCTCCACCCACGCCCGGATCGTCTACGCCCACGGGCTGAACCTGGTGGTGATCACCTTGCGCGTGCACGCCCCCTGGGGCGGGGAACCACTGGGCCTACCGGTCAACCTCCGGCTGTTCCGCAAGGGCGGGCCAACCCACGCCCAACTGGTGCAGGCGATGATCGCCGAGCTGGCCGGCTGGCTACCCGAGCGGTCGTTCACCCTGTGCGGCGACGGCGCCTACGCCACCCTGGCCGGGGCCGGACTGCCCCGCACCCACCTCATCTCGCGGATGCGCCGCGACGCAGCCCTGTTCGAGCCAGCCCCGCCACGCACCGGCCGGCGCGGGCGACCAGCCAAGAAGGGCGCCCGGCTGCCCACCCCGGCCGCGCAGGCCACCGCGGCAGACCCAAAACACTGGACCCGGGCCAGCATCAACCGGCGCGGCCACAAGACCGAGGTGGACCTGCTCACCCGACCGGTGCTGTGGTACGCCGTCAAGCCCGACCAGCAAGTCCTGCTGGTCATCGTCCGCGATGTGTCCGGGATCCAGCGCGACGACTTCTTCTTCACCACCGACCTGGACGCCGACCCCGCCGACGTCGCCACCGAGTACGCGTGCCGCTGGGCCATCGAGGACACCTTCCGAGCGGTCAAGCAACACCTCGGCGGCCAGCAGCCACAAACCTGGAAAGGTGCCGGCCCCGAACGCGCCGCCGCACTCTCGTTCTGGATCTACACCGCGATCTGGTGCTGGTACATCCCCACCCACGGCGACGCCCCGCGCTGGCCGAACCGACCCTGGTACCCCAACAAGCGCACCCCCAGCTTCCCCGACGCCCTCGCCGAACTACGAACAACCCTGTGGCGCCAACGAATTAACGCCATCTCCGGCCAGCAGCAACTCACCCCACAAATCGTGGACACCCTCATCGACACGCTCGCACGAGCCGCCTGACCTACCGGGAGAGTGCGAAAGTCCACCA
>JAABUN010003069.1_pt1 | contig 27161 bp, 27 predicted proteins | sample 5559311 | NCBI WGS metagenome assembly JAABUN01 (sample SAMN10711877, study PRJNA513370) | rock metagenome | isolation source: Antarctica rocks | place: Antarctica: Victoria Land, Siegfried Peak sud
GTGCCTGCGTCGCTTCATCGTGATCGTTCCTTCCTCACCCATGATCATGGGCGGGTAGAACTCTCACAAGGACCGGACCGAACTCAGGGGGTCACGCCACGCCTTCACGCGACTTGCGGAAGCGACGGCCGCGCCACGCGAGACGCCTGCTGGTCGTCCGGAGCGGGCGTGTGTGATGCGTCGGCGGAGACGCCTGCTCTCGCCGAAGAAGCGCAGTGAGACGAGCATTGAGGGACCCTCCGAGACTGTCGAACCGATCGAGGGGGCAGCGCGAGCGCTATCCCGGCGCTGGTCGATGATCGCCGGCTGGTTCGAGTCGGAGGGCCGCCTGATGGACGCGCCTTGAGGACCGGCGCGTCGCCGGGAGCTCGCGGCCGAGCAGGCGCGTGCTGCCGGAGGTGGGCTCGGCGAGACCGAGAAGGAGGCGGATCAGCGTCGCCTCGCCGGCGCCATTGGCGCCGAGGAACCCGAACGCGCTGACGCGGGGGACCTCGAGGTCGATGCCGTCGAGGGCGGTCCGGTCGCCGAAGCGATTGCCGACGCCGCTCGTGAGGATGGCAGGGGAGGTGGTCATGCCAGCGACGGTGAGCCCGTCCGGCCCGGGCCGCATCGGGCGCGGACGGGCTTCTGCCCTTCCCCTCATACCTTCGGATGAGGCGCCGTCCCCGCCGGCCGTCCCGCCCGGTGTCGGAGGCGGGCCGGCGCGCCGTAGGGACAGCTCGAGCGCTACTGCGCCTTGCGCACGTAACTCTCTGCGGTCGGGTAGCTGAGGATGTCTCCGACCGTCTTCAGGCCACCCGGCGCGGCCTTGTCCACGTCATGCGCGTAGACCGCCTTCGTGGAGGACTGCCCGAGCTTCGTGAAGTCGAGGTCGCCCGAGACAAGGCCCTGCGTGTTGACGGCCGAGAGCTGGCGGAACGCCTTGACGAGGCCCGCGCGCGTGAGGTCCTTGTTCTCGCACGCCTTCTTGAGAACCTCGTCCATGACCTGCGCCTCGCCGTAGCCCGTGACGACGGCCTGCTGGGGGACGCCCTTCGGGTAGACCTTCTCGTAGGCGCCGGCGAGCTTCTTGACGGCCGGCTGGTCGGAGGAGTACGCCGCGTTGGAGTTGAACACGGTGACGTTCTTGGCCAGCGTGTCGCCGACCGGCGTCTTAAGCAGCTGCGGCGCGAAGACGGGGCCGTTGGTCCCGATCGGCACGTCGAGGCCCGTCGACTTCGCGACGCCGGCGAGCGAGGCGAGCTGCCCCGGAGCCGTCGTCACCCAGATCGCCTTGACGCCCTCGCGCTTGAACTTGGCGGCGGCGCTGGACATGTCCTCGTCGGTGGCCTTGATCTTCTGCTCGACGACCTTGAGGCCGTGCTTCTCGGCGGCGTACTTGACGCCGATCAGGCCGCCCTCGCCGAAGTCGCCCTCGAAGTACAGGTCGCCGATCGAGTCGCCCTCCTTCAGGCCCTTGTTCTCCATCAACCACTCGATCCCGTTGATGGCCTCGATGTCGTAGGACGCGCCGACGATCGACACGCTCTTGGCGTCCAGGAACGCCGGCGGCCAGGCCGCGGCGACGGCGAGCATGCTGTCGCGCTCGAAGGTCGGCAGCAGCGCCGCGATGATCGGCGAGCCGACGACCTGGCTGAAGGCGGCGACGTCGGGCTCGGTGTCGCGGTAGAGCGAGACGGCCTTCTGCACGTCGTAGGCGGCGTCCTTGTTGACGAGCTTGACCTGGCGCCCGCACACGCCGCCTGCCGCGTTGCGCTCCTTCCAGTAGAGCTCCTGCGCCTGCGTGAAGGCGGTGGCCAGCGGCGCGAAGACGCCGCTGAGGTCGGTCAGCTGGCCGAGCGTGATGGTCTTGGCCGCGACGCCGGGGCCGGTCTTGACGCCGCCGGCGCCGCCAGAGCTCGCGTTGTCCTTATCGGCCTTTCCGCATGCAGCGACGGTAATGGCGAGCAGCAGCGTGAGGCTGATTGCCGTGATGCGGGCGATGCGCGTGTTCATGTCGATGTCTCCTTGGCTGTGGACATTCTGGGTCGGGCCTTGCCGGTGCGGTGCGACCCGCGCCAGAGCGAGCCGATGCCCCCGGGGGCGAAGAGCAGGACGGCGACGATCGCCGCCCCGAAGGCGAAGCGCGCGGCCTGCCCGGGTTCCACGCCGCCTCCCGCGCCCGCCGAGGTCAGGAAGGGCAGCGAGTCGCTGTAGTGATCCAGGAGCTTGGGGAGCATCGAGACGAACGCGCCTCCCAGGACCGCGCCGCGGACCGAGCCGAGTCCGCCGATGACGATCATCGCGAGGAACTCGACGGACAGGTTCAGGCCGAAGCTCTCGGGCACGATGCGGTTGAAGATCAGCGCGAGGAGCACGCCCGAGAGGCCGGCGTACATCGAGGACACGGTGAAGACCGCCGCCTTGTAGCGCGTGACGTCGACGCCCATGACGGCGGCGGCCACCTCGCTGTCGCGCACCGTCTCCAGCGCCCGGCCTGGGCGCCCGTCGACGAGGTGGCGACCGTAGTAGTAGGCGAGGATCACGAGCGCGAGGCCGAAGTACCAGAGGCGCTCGAGCTCCTCGAACTTGACTCCGGCGATGGTGAGGTCCGGGTCGGTCTGCGTGAAGGTGAAGCCGAACAGGCTGAACGGCGCCGCGTCACGTCCGTTGAACCCGCCGGTGACGCCGGCGGCGTTGAAGAGGATGTGCTGGCCGATGAACACCAGCCCGATCGAGGCGATGCCGAGGTAGATCCCGCTGAGGCGGCCGGAGATCGGGCTGTAGATGGCCCCCGCGACTCCCGCCAGCCCGACGGCGAGGATCATTGCCAGCAGCGGCGGCAGGCCGAGCCCCGTGGCCGAGCTGACCCCCAGGCCGCTCGTGCCGGCGAAGTAGCAGTAGCCGTAGGCGCCGACCGCGGCGAAGAACGCGTGCGCGAGCGAGAGCTGGCCGGTCGTGCCGGTGAGGATGGTCAGGCCGATCGCGCCGATGACCGCCGCCATCGCGAACAGCCCGGTCTGCAGCCAGAACGCCTCGAGGAAGAACGGCAACAGCAGCGCGAGCACCCAGAGGGCGACGGCCACGAGCAGCCCGGGGCGGCGCAGCGACGCGACGCGATCAGACACGCGTCAGCTCCCGGGTGCCGAAGAGGCCCGACGGTCGCGCGAGCAGCACGAGCACCATGACGACGTACGGCGCGACCTGGCTGAGGCCGCGGCCGAGGAAGGAGATCTCGTCCTGGTAGCCGGCCGACAGCGTGACGACGATGCCGATGATCAGCCCGCCCACGACGGCGCCCGCGACGGAGTCAAGGCCCCCGAGGATCGCAGCCGGGAAGGCGCTGATCGCGACGAGGCCCGAGGTGCGGTCGATGCCCGGGGTCGGGAACGTGGAGAGGAAGATGCCTCCGACCGCCGCGAGGCCGCCGGCGACGAACCAGGCGCCCGCCGCCATGCGCTTGAGCCGGATCCCCATCAGCGCGCCCGCCTCGCCGTCCTCGGCCGAGGCGCGCATGGCCACGCCCCAGGGCGAGAACTTGAACGCGGCGACGAAGCCCACGAGCAGCACCAGGGCCACCACGGCGGCGGCGACGCGCGCCTGCGGCATGGCGAAGTCCCCGACGTGCACGACCTTCGAGCCCCACGGATCGCCGATGTTCAGCACCTCCTGCCCGATCTCGCGCGCCAGCTCGGTGGCCAGCAGGATGTCGAGGCCGATGGTGGCGATCGTCACCGTGTCGGCGGCGCGGCCCCGGACCCGGCGGAGGATCACCAGGTAGATCACCGCGGCGGCGAGAGCCGCGCCGAGCACCCCCACGATCGCCGCGAGGAGGAAGCCGAGCGAGTCCGAGAGCTTGGCGATCAGGAACGCGCCGAGCAGCACGATCGACCCGTGGGCGAAGTTGATCACCCGCGTGGACTTGAAGATCATCACGAACCCGAGCGCGAGCAAGGCGTAGACGAAGCCCAGCGAGATCCCGTTGATGAGCAGCTCGATGAACTGGGTCACGGCGCGTCCTCCTCGGAGGCTTGGGCGGGGGGTGTGGCGCCTTCGGTGGCGGCGACGCCGAGGTAGGCCTCGATCACCGCGGGGTCGCGCTGCACCTCGGCCGGCGCGCCGTCGGCGATGCAGCGGCCGAAGTCCAGGACGGTCACGCGGTCGGCGAGGCCCATGACGAAGGCCATGTCATGCTCGACCAGCACGATCGAGATCCCCAGCTGCGCGCGGACCTTCTCGATCGTCGCCGCCATCTGCTGGGTCTCGCCGAGGTTCATGCCCGCGACGGGCTCGTCGAGCAGCAGCAGCGCCGGCTCCGCGCAGAGGGCGCGAGCGAACTCGACGCGCTTGCGGTTGCCGTAGGAGAGCTCGGAGACGCGGCGGTCGAGGTGCTCCTCGAGCTCGAAGAGGCCCGCGATCTCGCCAATCTTCTCGAGCTGCTCGGCACGCTCGCGCCGAGCCGACCGGAGGCCGAGTCCGCCCGCCACGAACCCGGAGCGCGTGAGCCGGTGGCGGCCGAGCAGGAGGTTGTCGGCCACGGTCGCGGTCGGGGAGAGGGCGATGTTCTGGAAGGTCCGGCTGATCCCCAGCCGCGCGATCCGGTGCGGGCGCAGGCCGGTGAGCTCCGTCGTCCCGTAGCGGACCGTGCCCGACGTGGGGGCGTAGACGCCGGTGAGCACGTTCAGCGAGGTCGACTTGCCCGCGCCGTTGGGGCCGATCACGGCGTGCACCGTTCCGGGCGCGACCTCGAAGGAGACGTCCTCGAGGGCGGTGATGCCGCCGAAGCGCACGGTCAGCCCGTCCGCGACGAGCGCCTCGACGCCCTCGCGGGTCGACTCGCGCGGCACGCGAGCCCGTCCGTTGCCCGGGGCCTGCTCGGCCGCCGGCTCCGCCGTCGCCGAGCCCCCGAGGTAGCGCTCCTGCACCTCAGTGCTGCTGGCGAGCTCGGCCGCGCTGCCGTGCAGGGCGACCTCGCCGACCTCGAGCACGTAGGCGGCGCCGGCGACCTCGAGCGCCATCGCCGCGTTCTGCTCGACCAGCACGACGGCGGTGCCCTGCTGGTTGATCTCGCGGATGACCTCGGCGATGCGCTCGACGACCTTGGGAGCCAGCCCCAGGGAGGGCTCGTCGAGCAGCAGCAGCTTGGGCTCGCTCATCAGCGCCCGGCCGATCGCGAGCATCTGCTGCTCGCCGCCGGAGAGCAGCACGGCGCGCTGGCGGCGGCGCTCGTCCAGGCGCGGGAACAGCTCGAACACGCGCGCGTAGGCACGCTTGCGGGCGTCGGAGCTGCGCACGGTGATCGCGCCCGCGCGCAGGTTCTCCTCCACGGTCAGCTCACCGAAGATGCGGCGGCCCTCCGGGACCTGGACGACGCCCGCGCGCACGACCTCGGCCGGCCCGATGGCGCTGATGTCGCGGCCCTCGAAGACGACGCTGCCCTCGTCGACGGCACCGCCCTGCAGGCCGAGGGTGCCGGAGATCGCCCGCAACAGCGTGCTCTTGCCCGCGCCGTTGGCGCCGAGGACGGCCAGCACCGCGCCTTCGGGCACCTCCATGCTCACGCCCCGGAGCGCGCGCAGCGCCCCGGCGTAGCTCACGCCGAGGTCACGCACCTCCAGTAGCGCGCGGCCGTCGCCGTCGCGCGGTTGAACCGACACCTCGTCCTCTCCTCATCAGCCCGACGGACACCTCGCGGCGTACGCTAGGTCCAACACGGGAATTGGACAACAATAGTCGAGCAGGTCCTGCCGCGGCAGAGCGCCCGGGTTGCGGTGCTGCCAGATCCGCCACGCCCGGTCGATCATCACGCGTGATGGGCGTGGAAGACGTTCGTCGGGTCATAGCGCGCCTTGAGGCTCTGCAGGCGGGTGACGCTCACCGCCGTAGGCCGAGCGCACGCCCGCCTCGCCCTCGTCCGCGAGGAAGTTCACGTACCGGGCGCCCAATGCTGCGTTGAGGAGGCGCCAAAACCGTATGTGCCCCGCCTCGCACGCGACGACTTCAAGCTTGGACGCCAACAAGTGCGGCACACGCGATCGCGGCCCTATTCCACTCGCCTTCGAACGCGACATCAAGGATCCCCTTGCGGTCGAGCTTTGGGAAGAAGCTCGCGTCCACATGCACCGGCAAGCCGGTCGAGACCTGAGTCAGAAGCGTGGCGTGAAGCAACCCGCGGAAGAGTCGATCGGGCATCGTTGCCACCCTCACCCGCGCATGCCGCTTTCCGATTGCTTCATGCCTCGCCCGCAACGTCGTCGCCGTCTGTTCGAACGCCTTTTCAAACACGAGCCACCGCTGATCCAGGCCCGGGCCGGCGAGCAATACTTCCCCGTCTGAAGCGACCCGCGTGAATACCATGGGGACAGCTTCGAACCCCTCGAGGGTGATCTTCGTGAGTCTGTGCAGAAACACCATCGCCGGCGGACTAGCAGCGGCGAAGGCTTCATAGAGGTCTTGTTGGGACTCAGGCGGCACAGGATCGACGCCCAGCTCATGTCGTAGCGAAGTTCGCGTGGCGGCCCAACGCATAGAAACATGGTTCCGCTCACGCGATGCTCTGTGCCGCAGCCGCCTGGGCACTCCCATATTCGAGCATTCTCCGGCGCTGCCTCATCGAGGGTCCAATGCTCTCCTCGTGAGAACAATTCTGGCGCGTCGGTCACCTGATATACCGAGATGAAGCCGACGCCGAACGCGCCCGTAAGCTCCGGATCGTCCTCTTACTTGCACCTGCAATCTCTCGGAACGCGTGGGAATCGCAGCGCAGCTTCTTCCCCTCACGGGGATGCCGTTCCCATGAACACACACGATCCTCGAGCTCGTCACACGCTTCAAAGCCACCGTTGTCGATGACTTCAAGCGCCTCGCCGGTGAAGCGGAACGTGAGCTCCGTAGCGTGGGCAGCGTCGTCAGCGTTCTAAATCAACTGGTTCGCGAGCGCCGCTGAGCCCTTCAGATTCTGCAGCGTACGCCGAATGGTCTTGAGGTGATCGAAGCCGCGAGGGCGACCTCGCCCGGGGCGATTCTCGATCATCTCACCTTGCATCGGCATCAACCCGGCCGCACTCAAGCTCCGTAGGAGTTGGCGTGGCGCTCGTGCAGTACGGGGTGGCTCAGGACAACGGGACCGCTGGTCTCTCGTGTGCTGTCCGGCGTCGATCGCGGGACCCGCGACACGCTAATACTCGGCAGTAGTCGGCGAGTACTGCGCAGGTCATCCGCGGCCGCAGCGACACAGGGATGACACAGATGGGACGAAGCTGCCGTTGAGCGCGGCACCAACTTCTGCTCAGTGCTGGGTCCGCGGCTGCACCCGGTCAGCAAGACCAGCCCGCCTCACTGTGGCGCCGGCCTCAGAGGCGAGCCCGCGTGTCACTCCGCGACGTCCACCGAACGTCCACCAAACTTGAAACGGCGCCCGTCGCCCGCCATCCGGCGCTCGTAAGCAACCGCCTCCTGTGCTGGAGATTTGTCGCAACGAGTGAGCAGCCGTCAGCCGTCGTCAGCCGGCTCGACCTCCATGGTAAGGAAGGGGTCGCCGGTTCGAGTCCGGCAGAGGGCTCCTCGAATTTGCAGGGACTTTAGTTCGCGGGCTTCGCGCTCATCCCAATCAGAGGTACGAGATGGGTACGTGCTCGTCGCAACCGGCCCGCACGGCGCTCGCCGGAGGAGAACCGGGGAACGGGGCCACTTCTGCCGTTCGGGCCTCCTCATAGGCAGTTCAATGAGCGCGCCCGAAACAGAAGCGACGTTCCTTCGGCCGGCTGAGGCGGCGGCGATCGCGGGGCTCTCGACGCGGGCGATCTACCGCGCGATCGAGCGCGGCGAGCTTCGCGCGGCGCGGTTGTGCTCGCGGCTGCGAATCCCGCGCACGGACTTCGAGGATTGGGTGGCTCGGAGCGTTGTGCAGGCTTCCGAGTCGGCTGTAGTGGAGCTCCGGCCGCTGCCACCGACGGTGCACGGCAGCTTCCGCGGCCTGCTCGCGCGCGGCGACCGTGATCAGCCGTGAGCGTTGAGCGGGTCACGCGGAACGACGGCAGCGTGGTCTGGCGAGTTCGCTGGCGTCAGGGGGAACGCAACCGCTCGAAGGTCCTCGGCCGCAAACGTGATGCAGAGGCGTTCGACGCCGAGCTGCGTCGCCGCAAGCGAACCGGCGAGCTGGCAGCGCTCGACTCCGGCCGGGAGTCGCTGGCGGCGTTCGGGGAGGAATGGTGACGAATGTACGGCGAACCGAACCTCGCCGCCTCCACACTTCAGGTCTACGCAGCGTTGTGGGACGCGCATGTTCTGCCACGGCTCGGCTCCATTCCGCTGCGCGAGCTCACGCCGTCGGTCGTGAACCAGTTCCCCCTCGAGCTCGAGGGCGACCAAGTGGGTCGCGCGTCGATCGCCAAGGCCCTGACCCTGCTGCAAGGAGTACTGCAACGCGCATGCGAGTGGGACCGAATGACGTCGAATCCCGTGAAGTCAGTGCGCAAGCCCACGACCGGACGCGCCCGTGCCGTCGTGCCACTCGCACCCGAAACCGTCGAGGCGATCCGCCAGTGGCTGCTTCGCCGCCACATGGTTCGCGACGCGACCCTCGTGTCAGTCCTCGCATACGCGGGGCTTCGCCCTGGAGAGGCGCTCGCGCTCACGTGGGGACACGTTCGCGAGCGCACCATTCTGGTTGAGACCGCGTTGAGCCTCGGTGTCGTCGGTGAGACGAAGACCCGCCGACGCCGCACCGTCCGGCTGTTCGCGCCGCTGGGAGACGATCTGGCAACGTGGCGACTGCGCGCCAACGAGCCAGGCGAAGACCTGCTCGTCTTTCCCGGGGTACGATGGCCGACCTTGGTCGGAAGCGACCTACAAGAATTGGCGACGCCGCATCTACGGGCCCGCAGCCGAGGCGGCTGGGGTTGAGCAAACGCGGCTTATGATCTTCGCCACTCTTTCGTATCTCTCCTGATCGCTGACGGCCACAACGTCGTCGAGGTCGCTCGACAAGCCGACCACTCACCGAAGATGGCACTGGACACGTACGCGCATGTCGTCGAGGAGTTTGATCCGGCGCAGCGGATCGACGCGGCGGACCGGATCCTCAAGGCGCGAGAGGACTTGCAGCTCGCCGCGACACAGTCGCTGCTCTTCGAGCTCGGATGACTGAGACCCGGTGGACACCCTTCACTATTGGGAGTCGGTCTACGGAACCGGAGGTCAGAGGTTTGTTTCCTCTCGGGCGCGCTCGAAAAAAGACCTGCAAATCTTAGAGATCGGGCCCGAGGTCGTCCTCGACTAGCGCGAGAGCGAGGTCGATCCCGGTGAGATGGACCGGCTTTGACGGAGAGCGTCATCTAACCGGGATCAGGAAAGTTCTCGGTGAACAACGCCGATCGGCCAATCGTCAAGACGACGAAGCCGATCCCGAAGGTCAGCGAGCCGAGCACGTGAGCGGTCGGCAGCGGCATGACCGCGCTCAGCGCTCCGGTGGTGACGACGAGGGTCAGCAGCCCGAGCGTCACGTGAAAGCCGCCGAGCAGGCCGGTCGCGGCGAGGACGGGTGCGGTCCGCGTCAGGCGGCGCTGCCCGTCCTGAGGCTGTCTCGCCAGATCTCGTGGGGCTCGCGACCGATCACCGCAGCGACCCTCGCGCGGGCGCGGCGTAACGACGACGACGATGGGTAACGGGGTTTCGTAAGGCTTCGTAATGCGTACGACCCAACGGCGCCGGGGAGCCTGTTGGTCGTGCTGAATCGATCATCGGGAGGCCGGTTGTGGGACCAGGCGACACCGCCGCGGCGGTTGGCAAGGGCTTGTTCGCCGGTGCAGCAGGCACCGTGGCGATGACGATCTCGAGCACCCTCGAGGCCAAGCTGCGCGACCGGGGCTCGAGCTCGGCCCCCGCCGACGCGGCGGGGAAGGTCCTGGGCGTACAGCCGCGCAACCCCAAGGGCCAGGCCCGGTTCTCAAACGTCGTGCATTGGAGCTACGGCACGTCGTGGGGCGCGTTTCGGGGGCTGCTACATGCCGTGGGCGTCGACGGCGCCAAGGCGACCGGCGTGCACTTCGCCGCGATCTGGGGCGGCGCACAGGTCATGCTGCCCGCGCTCGACGTCGCGCCGCCGCCGTGGGAGTCGGCACCCGAGGAGATCGCCATCGACGCGTTTCACCACGCGGTCTACGTGGTGGCGACCGGGATCGCGTTCGCGGCCCTCGAGGAGAGTTCGACATGACTCCCACCGTCGCCGATCACCTGCTGGAGCGCCTGGCCGCCAACGGCGTGCACCGCGTCTACGGTTATCCGGGCGACGGCATCAACGGGATCATGGGCGCGATGAACCGAGCGGGCGGCGGGATCGACGATTCCGGCCCGCTGGAGTTCGTGCAGGTTCGTCACGAGGAGATGGCCGCGTTCATGGCCTGCGCGCACGCGAAGTTCACCGGCGAGGTGGGCGTGTGCCTGGCCACGTCGGGTCCAGGTGCGATCCACCTCCTAAACGGCCTGTATGACGCCAAGCTCGACCACCAGCCGGTCGTCGCGATCGTGGGCCAGCAGGCGATGACGGCGCTGGGCGGCAATTACCAGCAGGAAGTCGACCTCGTCACGCTGTTCAAGGATGTCGCGCACGAGTACATCCACATGGCGACCGATCCCGCGCAGATCCGTCACCTGGTCGACCGCGCCATGCGCATCGCCCGCGCCGAACGAACGGTGACCTGCCTGATCATCCCCAACGACCTGCAGGAGCTGGACTCGGTGCCCGACGCCCCACGAGCGCACGGCACGGTGCATTCGGGTCCGGGCTACAGCGAGCCCGCGCGGGTGCCCGGCCAAGCGGCGCTGCAGCAGGCCGCGGACATCCTCAACGCCGGCGAACGGGTGGCCATCCTGGTCGGCGCGGGCGCCCTGCACGCGACCGACGAGGTGATCGAGGTGGCCGAGCTGCTGGGCGCCGGCATCGCCAAGGCGCTGCTGGGCAAGGCGGCAGTGCCCGACGACCTGCCGTTCGTCACCGGCTCGATCGGACTGTTGGGCACCAAGCCCAGCTGGGAGCTCATGGAAGGCTGCGACACGCTGCTGATGGTCGGCTCGAGCTTCCCGTACTCGGAGTTTCTGCCGGAGGAGGGCGCGGCGCGCGGGGTGCAGATCGACATCGACGCGAAGATGATCGGGATCCGCTATCCGATGGAGGCCAACCTCGTCGGCGATAGCGCACAGACGCTGCGCGCGCTGATCGGACTGCTGGAGCGCAAGCCCGATCGCACGTGGCGCGAGACCATCGAGTCCAATGTGGCCGAGTGGTGGAAGGTCCTGGAGGCGCGTGCGATGCACGACGGCGACCCGATCAACCCGCAGCGCGTCTTCTGGGAGCTGTCCTCGCGCCTGCCGGAGAACTGCATCCTCTCCTCGGACTCCGGCTCTTCGGCGAACTGGTACGCCCGTGACGTCAAGATCCGCCGTGGGATGAAGGCGTCGCTGTCGGGCACGCTCGCGACGATGGGACCGGGTGTCCCGTACGCCGTCGCGGCGAAGTTCGCCTTCCCCGATCGCGTGGCCATCGCCCTGGTGGGTGACGGTGCGATGCAGATGAACGGCAACAGCGAGCTGGTCACGATCGGCAAGTACTGGGAGCGCTGGAGCGACCCACGGCTGATAGTGCTCGTGCTCAACAACCGCGACCTCAATCAGGTGACCTGGGAGCAGCGCGCGATGGCCGGCGACCCGAAGTTCGAGGCCGCACAAGAGCTGCCGGACTTCCCCTACGCCGCGTACGCGGAGCTCATCGGGTTGCGCGGCGTCCGCGTCGAGACGCCCGAGGAGATCGGCCCAGCGTGGGACGCCGCGCTGAGCGCAGACCGCCCATGCGTCATCGAGGCGCTGACCGATCCTGAGATCGCGTCGCTGCCTCCCCACATCACGTTCGACGAGGCGCGCGCGCTGACCAGCGCGCTGCTCAAGCGCGACCCGGACTCCCGCAACATCATCCGTCGCAGCTTCCGGGAGAAGATCGAGGAGTTTCTCCCCCACCGCTCATGACGGCAATGCTCGCCACGGCGGCGACCGGCGTGGCGATCCGGGACGTGGAGGTCGGCGCCTACCGGATCGCGACCGACGCGCCGGAGTCCGACGGCACGATCACCTGGGACGCGACGACGATCGTGGTCGTAGAAGCGCTCGCCGGCGCCGAGCGCGGCTTGGGCTATGCGTACGCCGACGCGGCGGCCGCGCACCTGATCGAGGACACCCTGGCCGCCGTCGTCGAGGGCCGCGACGCGATGGCGGTGCCCGGGGCATGGCAGGCGATGGTTCAGGCGGTGCGCAACATCGGGCGGCCGGGCATCGCCTCGTCGGCGATCGCCGCCGTCGACGTCGCGCTGTGGGACCTCAAGGCCCGCCTCCTCGGTCTGCCCCTCGCCACGCTGCTCGGGCCCGTGCGCGACGGCGTGGCGATCTACGGCAGCGGCGGCTTTACCTCCTACGACCTCGGGCGACTGCAGGAGCAGCTGGCCGGCTGGGCCGAGGTGGGGATGACCATGGTGAAGATGAAGGTCGGGCGCGAGCCGCAGCGCGACGGCGAACGCGTCGCCGCCGCCCGCGAGGCCATCGGCGCCGGCTGCGAGCTGTTCGTCGATGCCAACGGGGCCTACGCGCGCAAGCAGGCGCTGGAGATGGCCGAGCGCTTCGCCGGGCAGCAGGTGAGCTGGTTCGAGGAGCCGGTCCCCTCCGATGACTTCGCGGGCCTGCGTCTGCTGCGCGACCGCGCGCCCGCCGGCATGGCGATCGCGGCGGGCGAGTACGGCTATGCCCTGGAGTACTTCCAGCGCATGCTGGAGGCCGGCGCGGTGGACGTGCTGCAGGCCGATGTCACCCGTTGTGGCGGCATCACCGAGCTGCTGCGCGTGGGCGCGCTGTGCGCCGCCCACGAGGTCCCGCTGTCGGCGCACACCGCTCCGTCCATCCACGCGCATGCGGGCTGTGCCATCGCGCCGCTGGTCCATGTCGAGTACTTCCACGACCACGCGCGGATCGAGCGCATGCTCTTCGACGGCGTGCTCGAGCCACAGGGCGGGCGCCTGGTCCCCGACCTCTCGAGGCCCGGGCTGGGCCTGGAACTGCGGCGCGCCGACGCCGAAGTCCATGCGGTCTAGGCGGCGCGCCGCGGCGCGGGGCCCGCGGCGCCTGCTGGCCAATATTCGGGCGGGGCGGGTGCAGCGCACGCTCTCGGCGATGGTTGCGGGGGCCGTGCTGCCGCTCGGCGGCGAGATCTGGCTGGAGCATTACCGTGGCTCTTTCGGCGACAAGTGGATGTGGACGCCGATCGTGCTCACGCCGCCGCTGGCCGCCGCGGGCATCGCCGGGGTGTTCTCCGAGCGCGCGGCGAAGACCGCTCTGCCGATCATCTCGGCGCTGTACACACTGGATGGGCTGATCGGCGTGTATACGCACCTGCGCGGCGTGCGCCGCAAGCCGGGTGGGCTGCAGGAGCCGCTGTACAACCTCGTCATGGGCCCGCCGCTGCTGGCCCCTGGCTCGCTGGCGCTGATCGGCACACTGGGCCTCATCGCTCCGCTCGTACCGCGGGAGCGCTAGTGCACGGCAGTGGCGGAGACCCCGACGGCCTGCCTCGCCAGAGGCGCGGCACCACGCCGCAGATGCACGGCCGCTATCCCGACTTCGACGTGCTCGAGCAGAGTGAGCACTGGGACGAGGTGACACGGCGCGTCGTGCTGGCGCGCCTAGACCCGCCGGCGCTGCGCTTCTTCGACGAGGACGAGGCGCGCACGCTGCACGCGTTCTGCGACACCGTGCTCGCCCAGGATCGCGAGCCGCGCATCCCGGTGCTGGCCTTCGTCGACGCCAAGCTCTACGAGGGTCGCCTGGACGGCTATCAGTACGCCGACATGCCCGACGACCGCGAGACTTGGCGGCTCGTCGCGCGCGGACTCGACGAGGCCGCCCACGAGCGCGGCACCGCGTCCTACGGCGAGGCCGATGCGGAAACTCAGCTCGAGATCTGCGAGGCGTTTGCGGAGGAGCGGCTGTCCGGCGGCGTCTGGCTGGATCTACCCGTGACGCGAGCCTGGTCGGTCGCGATGCGGGCCATCCTCGCCGCGTTCTACTCACACCCGTGGGCGTGGAACGAGATCGGCTTCGGTGGCCCCGCCTACCCGCGCGGCTACATGCGCCTGGGCGTCGGCCAGAAGGAGCCGTGGGAGGGCGAGGATGCCTTCCCGCTGGACCCCGTCGCCGACGTGCGCGAACGCGGTCTCGACCACCCGGCCGAGCACAGCGGATGAAGGCCGCGGCGCTGGCGAAGGGCGCCGTCGGCCCGGCCGACAACGACTCGCGCTTCCTGTTGGACATTGACCGTCGCGGCGTCCCGGGGCGCGACCGCATGCGCTCCTACGGCGACGACGACGAAGTCGACATGGTCATCATCGGCTGCGGCGCCGGCGGCAGCGTGCTCGCCCAACGCCTGGCCCGCCACGGCTGGCGGATCGTCGTGCTGGAGGCCGGGCCGTTCTGGGACCCCGACACCGACTGGGTCTCTGACGAGGAGGGCGCTCACCACATCTACTGGAACGCCAACCGGATTATCGGAGGCGAGGACCCCGTCGAGCTGGGCAAGAACAACTGCGGCCACGGCGTGGGCGGCTCGATGGTGCATTTCGCCGGCTATGCCCCGCGCTTTCACCCCTCGGACTTCGAGACGTTCACGCGCGACGGCGTCGGTGCGGACTGGCCGATCGCCTACGCCGAGCTGAAGGGCCACTACGAACGCCTCGAGCAGGAACTGCCCGTGGCCGGACAACACTGGCCGTGGGGCGACGAGCACGGCTACCCCCACGGCCCCCATCCGATCGGCGGTGCGGCCGAGCGCGTGTGGGAGGGTGCGCGCGCGTGCGACATCGAGATGCGTGTCGGGCCGGTGGCGATCACCAACGGGACGTTCGGCAACCGCCCACACTGCATCTACCGCGGCTTCTGCCTGCAGGGCTGCAAGGTCAACGCCAAAGCCTCACCGCTGGTCACGCACGTGCCCGACGCCCTGCAGCACGGCGTCGAGATCCGCGCCGACTCGATGGCCATCCGGATCGAGGCCGGTTCGACCGGCGCGTGCACCGGCGTGACTTACGTGCGCGACGGGCGCGAACGCTGCCAGCGCGCGAGCGCGATCGTTGTAGCGGGGTACGCGATCGAGAGCCCCCGGCTGCTGCTGAACTCCGGCCTGGGCAACGACGCCGACCAGGTCGGGCGCTACGTGATGGTCCAGGGCGCGCCGCAGGTCACCGGGCGCTTCGCAGCTACGATGCGGATGTACAAGGGCCCCCCGCCCGAGGTCTCCAGCGAGCAGTTCTACGAGACCGACGAGTCGCGCGGATTCGCACGCGGCTTCAGCGTGCAGACCGTCTCCCCCCTACCGATCGGCTGGGCCGAGCACGTGCTGGCCGACGGCCACTGGGGCAAGGCACTGCGCGAGTACATGCGCGATTACAACCACTGGGCGACGGTCGGCGCGCTGAGCGAGCTGCTGCCGCTCGCCGACAACCGCGTGACGCTCGCCGACCAACGGGACCTGTTCGGTATGCCGATCGCGCGCTTTGACTACACGCAGTGCGACAACGACCGGGCGAACGTCGCCTACACCAAGGCCACGCTGACGCGCATCCTCGAGGCGGCCGGCGCCCAGGACATCCTCACGATCGACCGCTACGCCCACCTGGTCGGCGGCTGCCGCATGGGCTTCGAGCGCGACGAGAGCGTGATCGACGCCGACCACCGCGTGTGGGGTGTGCCCAACCTCTTCGTGTGCGACGGCAGCGTCATGCCGACCCAGGGCAGCGCCAACCCCGCGATCACGATCATGGCGCTCGCCTCCCGCCTGGCTGGGCGGCTGCGGCACAAGCGCGTCGATCCGGCCCGCGCTGGTGTGGTCGCGTGAGCCTCGTGCAGACGATGGCTCCGGGCGCGGCGGATCCCGACCTGCACGACGAGGACATGCCCGCCGGCCTGGAGATGCACCAGCTCCGCAGGCGCCTGCTCCGGCTCGCGGCCCTCGTGGTCGTGGTGATCGCGGTGGTCACGCTGATCCCGGGGCTCGCCGATGTGCGCAAGGGCCTCGCGCGCGCCTCGGGCGGATGGCTGGTGCTGGCCGCCGGCATCGAGGTGCTGTCGTGCCTGGCCTATGTCGTGGCCTTCCGCGCCGCGTTCTGCGCCCAAATGACGTGGCGCATGAGCTACCGGATCGGCCTGTCCGCGCTCGGGGCGGCGTCGCTGCTGCCCCTAGGCGGGGTCGGGGGCCTCGCGCTGGGCGCCTGGGCGCTGCGCCGCGGCGGCCTGGCCGTCGAGCGCATCGCCCGCCGCACCGTGGCCTTCTTCCTCATCACCAGCGCGATCAACGTCGCGGCCGTGATCGTCGTCGGGGCCGCGCTGGCCGTCGGCCTTCTGCCGGGAACCGGATCGTTGCTGCTGGGCGTCGGCCCCGTCGCCCTCGCGCTCGGCGCCGTGCTCGTCGTCACGCTCGCCGTTCCGCGCCTCGCCGGGCGCCTCGTACCGAGCTGGTCTGCGCCTGGGCGGCCCAAGCTGCTCGGGCGTCTGGCCCAGGGGCTCGACGCCACGAAGGACGGCATCGCCGAGGCGGTCTGCCTCCTGCGTTCGGGCGACCTCCGGCTCGTAGGGGGCGCGATCGGCTACCTGGTGTTTGACCTCGCCGTCTTCTGGGCCTGCTTTCGCGCGTTTGGCGCCGCACCACCGATTTCCACCCTGCTGCTCGCCTACCTGCTCGGCCAGCTCGGCGCGCTGATCCCCGTGCCCGGCGGAATCGGCGGCACCGACGCCGGCCTGGTCGGGGCGCTGGTGATCTACGGAACGCCGGGGGCGACCGCGGCCGTCGGGGTCATCGCCTACCGGGCCGTGCTGCTGTGGATCCCGGCGGTCCTGGGCGGCGTCGCGTTCACTTCGCTGAAGCGCAGCCTGCGCGACGAGGCCGCGGCGCGGATCCCCTGCGCCGACGACTCCCTCGTCCGGAGCCTGCGGTGGGGGCGCCGTGAGCCGCCCGATCGCCGACTACGCGCTGCTCGGCGACTGCCATTCGGCGGCCCTGGTCTCCAGTGACGGGTGCGTCGAGTGGTGGTGTCCCGCGCGCTTTGACGCGCGCAGCGTCTTCGCACGGCTTCTGGATCCGGCGGCGGGGCACTTCTCGATCCAGCCTGCCGAGCCGTTCGAGACGACGCGCTCCTACGAGCCCGACACAATGGTGCTGCGCACGACCTTCATGACGGCGTCGGGCACGCTGCGCCTCACCGATGCGCTGGCGTTCGAACCCGGGGCGCGCGGGCACGACATCGGGCTGCGCTCGCCCCACGTCCTCGTCCGGGTGGCCGAGGGCCTCAGCGGGCGCGTCGAGTTTGCCGTCGAGTTCGCTGCGCGGCCCGAGTACGGCCTCGTCGTGCCGCGGCTGAAGAGCACGGACGACGGCGTCCTCACGGTGGGCGGCCCCGACACCCTGATGCTGGTCAGCACCCTCGACTTGGACCTGGACGAAGGGACCGCGCGCGGGCGCGCCACCCTCGAAACCGGCGAGCGCGCAACCTTCGCCGTGCACCACCGCGACGGGATGGCCCAGACAGACTTCGCGCTCACCGACGCCACGGAGGCGCTGGAGGAAACGATCGCGGGCTGGCGCTCGTGGATGGGCGAGCACGAGCGCTACGACGGCGCCTACGAGGAGGCCGTCAACCGCAGCGCGCTCGTGCTGCAGGCCCTGACCTACCAGCCCAGCGGCACGATCGTCGCCGCGCCGACGACCTCGCTGCCCGAGATCATGGGCGGTGAGGCCAACTGGGACTACCGCTACGCCTGGCTGCGCGACGCGAGCCTCACGCTGCGCGCGCTGTGGATCGCGGCATGTCCGCACGAGGCCCACCGCTACCTCGACTGGATGGCTCAAGCCGTCGGCCATCAATGCGACAGCCCCGTCCAGATCATGTTTGGAGTCGAGGGCGAGCGCGACCTCAGCGAGCGTGAGCTCGATCACCTGGCCGGCTACGGCGACAGCAGCCCGGTCCGCATCGGCAACGCCGCCTGGCGCCAACGTCAGCTCGACGTCATGGGTGAGGTCCTCGAGGCGGCGTACGTCATGCGCGAGAACTTGGAACTGGAGGCGCCGACCGCCGCGTTTCTGTGCGATCTCGCCGACCGCGCGGCCGCGGACTGGTCCAACACCGACGCGGGGATCTGGGAGGGGCGCGAGGGCGAGCGCCACTACACGAGCTCCAAGGTCATGTGCTGGGTTGCGCTGGACCGGGCCGTCAAGCTCGCGCCGCAGCTGGGTGACGAGGCACATCCGGAGCGGTGGGCCGCCCAGCGCGACGAGCTGCGCGCCGCGATCCTCGAGCGGGCCTACGACGCCGACGCCGGCGCCTACACCGGCGCGTTCGGCTCCGACCGCCTCGACGCCAGCGTGCTGCTCATGCCGATCATGGGCCTAGTCGCCGCCGACGAGGAGCGCATGCTCGCGACCATCCACGCGATCGACCGCGAGCTGAGCGTCGACGGACTCGTGCGCCGCTGGAGCGGGACCAGTGAGGACGAGGGCGCATTCGTGATCTGCTCGTTCTGGCTGGCCAACTGCCTCGCCGCAGCCGGGGAACTCGACCGGGCCCGCGAGGTCTTCGAGCACGTGCTCGACCACGCCAACGACCTCGGGCTTCTCGCTGAGGAGATCGACCCCCGTGACGGATCCCTGCTGGGCAACTTCCCCCAGGCCTTCTCACACGTCGGCCTGATCACGGCGGCGTGGAGCATCGACCAGGCGACACAGCGCGAGGCGCAAGAGCAATCCAAAGGAGCACACCATGGGCAAGCTGGATGACAAGGTCGCGCTGATCACGGGCTCGGACTCGGGGATCGGGCACTCCAGCGCGGTCGAGTTCGCGCGCGAGGGCGCCAACGTGATCGTCAACTACCTCGAAGACGAGCAGGGCGCCAACAAGACCCGCGAAGAGGTGCAGGCACAGGGGCGCAAGGCGATCGTCGTACAGGCCGATCACGGCTTCGAGGCCAACGTGCAGCGACTGTTCGGGACCGCGCTCGAGGAGTTCGGCCACATCGACATCCTGATGAACAACGCCAGCGTCGACGCGTCCGGCGTCTACGTCACCGACCTGGACTTCGAGGCTTTCGAGCGCACGATGCGCAGCAATCTGTTCGGCCAGATCCTGTGCTGCAAGCACTTCATCCGCCATCGCAAGGACAACGGCGGGGGCGGGAAGATCATCAACGTCACATCCATTCACGAGGACATCCCCAACGCCGGCGGCGCAGACTACGACTGCTCCAAGGGAGCGCTGCGGATGCTCACCCGCACCCTGTCCCTCGAGGTCGCCCAGGACGGCATCAACGTCAACAGCCTCGCGCCCGGCATGGTCCTCACGCCGTTCAACCAGCCGGCGATCGACGACCCGGAGCTGCTCGACAAGCAGGTGCAGAGCATCCCCCTGAAGCGTGCCGCAGCCTGAGGAGATCGCCAAGCTCGCCCTCTTTCTCGCCTCCAGCGACGCGGACTATGTCACCGGTGCGGAATACGTCATGGACGGCGGGCTGCAGCGCAGCGTCGGCCAAGGCGCCTGAGCCGCCGGCCCGACGGGCCGCCGCCGAGGGTCAACCGCGACGGCCCGAGCCGGTGTGGCGGTGCCTCAACCGCCCCGGGCCACGAGGCCGGAGCCAACGCCGCCGGCCAGGCTGTTGGTCGGGAGTCCGCGGGCGCTCGTGACCAGCTTCAGCCCACCGTCGCTCATGATGCGAAAGCCGCTGATCGTGCCCGCGAGCGTGTTGTGGGTGCACAGGAAGCGCCCGTTTCCGCCGATCGTCAGATCGGCCCCGCCGACTTTGATGTCAGCGGCCTTCGGATTCAACGAGGTGAGTTTGCCACTGGCTCCGACACGGAAGCTGCTGATCAACCCCTTGCGATCCTTGGTCGACACCCCGACGTTGGAGAACGGGATCGGTCCGAACTGCTGCACGTAGGCGAAGCGTCCATCGGGGTGGTTACGATCCAGCACGGATCGGTCGAGCCGTTGCGCACGCCGCGCCGATCGGCTTGATTGTGGCGTTGTCACCGACGGTGTACGAGGCCGCCCCACCCCTGCCTGGCTGCTGGCCGAAGTTCTGAGTCGACAGCAGCCGGCCCTGGTTGTCAAAGGTGAAACCGAACGGACCGGAGCCGGCCTTGTCTTCGCTCGCGCCGGCGGGCCGGTTGACGACGTGCCGCCGGGCACACCGTCGGCACCGGTGGTGGAGGAGTCGGTTTGAGCCGGACCGGGCACGGCGACGAAGCAGCTACGAACCTAGGTCAGGGTTGCTTACCCGCTTACGAGGCCGACCGACGCACTCTTGGAGTGCATCAAGATCCGTTAGGGTCGTTGGTCCAACTCGATGTCGCGTCGCTTCAGACCCCGGTGGCGCCGACACCAGGGCCAAACCGTGGAGCGCTGTCACCGGTGAAACCGTCGACGCAACTTGCCGGGCCGATCTGTCGCATCCCGCCACCGGCGCTGCTGGATCTCAAGCGCCTGGCGATGTTGCGCGAGGTCGACCGACGTGGCAGCTTCGCCGCGGCAGCCGAGGCCCTGTCCTTCACACCGTCGGCGGTGTCGCAGCAGATGGCAGCCTTGGCGCGCGAGATGGGGGTCACGCTCTTCGAGCGCACGCCGCACGGCATGCGCCTCACCGGGTCCGCCCAGGCGCTCGTGGCTCATACCGAAGCGGTGTTCGCGCGCTTGGCCGAGGCCCAGGCCGAGATCGAGGCGATCGCCGGCGGCGCGGGCGGCCGGTTGCGGCTGGGCTCGTTCCCGACGGCCACCGTCTCCTTCGCCGCGCAGGCCATGCAGAACTTTCGCGAGCTGTGTCCGGGCGTGCGGTTGGCGTTCGCCGACGGCGAGCCTTACGAGAGCGTCGCTCGGCTGAAGGAACGCGAGCTCGACCTCGCGGTGCTGTTCGACTTCGATCACTGGACGGCGGCCACCGACTACGACGGGCGTACAGTCTGTGACGACTGTGAGATCGAGTGCCTGGCGCTGTTCGACGATGCCTTCCGGGTGGTCCTCCCCACCGGGCACCCATTGGCCCGCTTCGACTCCATCGAGATCGCCCAACTCGAAGGCGAACGGGTGATCGGCAGCCCGGCCACGTGCTCCCCGTGGGGGACCGACCTTCAGCACCTGTGTCGCACCGAGCGGGTCACGCCCGAGTTCGAGCCCTACTACCGCACCGTGGACTTCGCGGCGCTGCAGGCCATAGTCGCCACCGGGCGTGGCCTGACGCTCGTCCCTGAGCTCGCCCTGAGCACCCCGCATCCGGACACGATCTCGCGTCCGCTCGTCGGTGGCCCGGTCCGCCACGTGAGCATCGCCACGCTGGCCGGCATCGAGCCCTCCCCCGCCTGCCAGGTAATGGTCGACGTCATCGTCGAGCTCACCACCGCGCGAACGCTGCGGCAGGTGCCCGCGCTGGCCGTCAGCGCAGCGGGTTGAGCAGCAACCGCACGCCGGTCGCGCTCTTCCCGCCGCAGGTCGTCAGCGCGAAGTCGTGCACGGCGCCGGACTCGGTGACGACGCGCACGCGGCGCCGTCGACATCCTCGATGACGCCCGGCTCGCGCAGCGCCAGATGCACGACGGCGACCTCCATTCCGACCGCCGGCTGGCGGGGCACGGGGTCAGGCCGTGAGCCAGGCGGCGGGGTTGGCCACCATTATCGCGTCGATCTTCTCACCGGTGACGCCGCCTTCGGGTCGGCTGACGGTCGAGTGTCAGCAGGTCCCGGCCGGCTCCTTCGGCCGCGGCGACCTGCTCGAGCAGCGTGCTCTTCCCAACCTGGCGAGCGCCCAGCACGACGACCACCCGCGTGTCGGCCAGCGCCTCCTCGACCGCACCCTGTGCGTGCCGAACGATCAGGTGACCCAATGCCACGCCGGTCATCGTAGGCGAGCAGCCCGACGGATCCACCACGACACACCCGACACATCCACCACGCCATCCCGGCAGATCCACCGGCCCCTGACACAGCAATCGCTGTGACTGTCGGTCGGGCGACCGTGCCGCGGAACCCAGATGCTGCGGAACCGAAGGTCAGAGGTTCGAATCCTCTCGGGCGCATCGGGAAAGCCCCTCAGAGTCGAACGATCTTGACGGCATCGAGGAGATCCGCGTGGTCGATGACGGGCACGGAATGCTTCCGAGCGAGATTCAGGATTTCTTCGGACCGCTCGGCGGCTCCTGGAAGCGGAACGCCGCTGGGACGCGCGAGAAGGGACGTGCACTTCACGGACGCGACGGTCGCGGGCGCTCTTCCGGGCTGCCGGCATCGGCAACCACATCGAGTGGCGGACCGTGGCTGCAGACCCGACACAGGGCGAGCAGCACGTGCGCTCGTTCATCGCATTGGAATTTGCGGATCTCGTCCACGTCTCGCTAAGCGCCTCTGAGGTCATGACCGATTCGACCGGAACGACGGTGCTAATCCCGGATCTCGGAGCCAACCCTCCGATCGGGCTCGGAGGCAACGGCCCGGTCGACCGGCTCACCGCCAGGTTCGCGCTCGCGCTCCAGAAATTCGCTGCCCCTATTGCCGCGGGACCATTCCCGCGACCGCAATATCTGCCGGGAATGTTCGCGACGGCTGTGGTCCGGCCCCGCTAGCAGCACGAGCGGTCAGTCGCGCCACGCCCGCTTCGACGAGCGCTATCCGGACGCGGCGATGCGCACGGCCATGACGGTCCGTCGGCGACTTGCCGGGATCGGCGCATTCGCTGAGACGCCGGAGACGACAGTCACTGTGAGCGTGAATGGGTTCACTGCACGCCTCGGTGGAAGGAGACCAGCGATGACGTATATGACCGACTCGGCGCAACGAACCTTGGGGTCGAGCTGCTCAAGCGAGCGGTTGCTGAAATCTCCAGACGAGGACTAGATCTCGAGTGCGTCGTCACGCTCACTGGTGTGTCTCTCCAAGCCCACGGGAGGCTGATCTTGGACGTACGAGCGTCACACGCGGTTACCGGACATCAGCGGCGTATACGCGGGGACTTTCTGCGCCCGGGCATACATTGGACTCAAGCCCTTGTGGAAGGCGTTCGCGACGCTGACTCCACAACGTCAGCCAAACCGAGCGAGCGGGTAGTGCGTGTGCTTCCCTCCGGCGTGCCGGACGCTCTCCGGAAGGAGGCTCTGGCGGCTAGTGAGAATTCGGCGGGACCGAAATGTCGTCTTCGGCCACAGGGTGCGGCTACTCACCGACGGCTTTGAGATCACCCTTTCGCCGATCCGGCGGCGTGGCGGCACCCTAGAGACGCCCTTCACTGTCGTGCAGCCGGACGGGAGGCAGCATGGCGTCCTGGAGATCGATCCTGAGATGACTGGAGTGCTGCCGCTCATCGAGGATCGCGCCGACGTTCCGGGCACGAAAGGCGTCGCATGGGCAATGGCGATCGTTGGCCTGTACGAGCTGAGCTGTGTCGAGTACGTGGTGTCCGAGCCGGCGAGGCGAAACGCCGCGCAAGTCGATGCCAAGCACCTGCCGATGCCTACGCCACAACCCGTGCCCGTACGCTCATGAGTACGCAAGGCCGGTCCTTCCTCAGCGCCGCGCTCCAGCCGTCCGTCGAGACGGCCAAGGTGCTGAGTAGCTACGTCGTCGGGCATCGTCGCACCCTGTAGGCCGGCGAGAGCGCCGGAGCGCGCGCAGTCGCGAACGCCGATCGCGTCGGCGTCTCGATCGAGCGGAATCAGACTTGGGTGCAACCCACCTTCGCGGCGCGTCGCCCGACACAGTTCTCGAGCTCATCTGGCGTCGCTGAGCGATCGCCGGAGCTTCGGGACCGAGCTCTCGTGAGCAACCGAGCCGACCGCACCCGGCTGGACTTCATGCCTGTGCATCGAACGATGCAAGTCGCTGACAATCAAAGGGTTGGATTCCCTATTCTGCCGAATCCGGCCGTCTTCAGATCGTTCTCGACGCCGCGTCTTCGCCCGCGTTTGACGAGTCGTCTCTGAGTCTCAACGCCCCGTTTCGACCTCGGACCAACGTCCACCGAACGTCCACCAGACTGACAACAGCGTCCGTTGCCCGCCATCCGGGGCTCAAGAGTAATCGCCTCGTGTGCAGGAGTTTCGTAGGAACCAATGAGCAGCTGTCAGCTGTCGTCAGCCGGCTCAACCTCCATGGTAAGGAAGAGGTCGCCGGTTCGAGTCCGGCAGAGAGCTTCGCCAGATTTGCAGGGGTTTCGGATTCTTGAGCTTCCGCGGTCAGACCGGCAGCGTCCACCATTTCGCGCTAGGAGGGCGCGGGCGTCCCGGATCTGCCGTTCGGCGGGCACCGCATGGCCGTCCCAGTTGGCCAGGATGCCGGCGTAGTGGCGGTCGATCATGTCGACGCTCGTGTCCACGTGCCGGGCGATCTCGGTGAGGGGTCGGCCGGCGTAGATCTGGACGGTGACGTAGCTCGAGACGCAGGTCCCGCGGGCGGCTCCGGGCTTCGCGATGACGACCCCGCGCGCCGCACTAGGGGGAGACCAGTACCGCCGTCGCCCACCAGCCGCAGCCCATCAGCCGCACTATCGCGATGGGCGGCAACACAGCGCCGTCCGCCGGGCCGGGATCCACTAGACCAAGCGAGCTTCCCCGGAGCTGGGCGCCAACGGGCACCCAGCGTCCGGAAAGCCCGGATACGCGCTTCTAGCGCGGTCGGTCAAGGAGCCTGCGACGCCTCTTGCGTCTGCGGGTTGAAGTGGCTCCAGCGCTTCGTGGGCTGACTTGTGCCGTCGAGGTCGTCAAGAGCGTAGGCCTCAAAGCCGCGGTTGCCATCGCTCGCGCCCGGCCCGGAGTTGCGACGGTTCAAGCCGCCGTTGACGTACACCACTCCGTTGTACCAGTAGGTCGACCACGAGTCGGCGCTTCCGGCACGTGTCTCGAGGTCGGACCACGCCAGCTCCTGCGGCGCGGTCAGGTTGGTGAAGTCGTAGAACGAATTGCCGCCCTGATAGAACGCCTGGACCTGCAGGTACCGGTCCTTGACGGGCAGGATGTTGCCGTTGTGTGACACGCAGATCTCCGTGTTCTGCGGTCGGGGGATCATGTACGTGCCCTTGAGGTCAGCGAACCCGTCGACCTGGGCGCCCGGCTCGACAAGCGGGTAGAAGAAGGTGAATCCGCGCTTGGTCTGCTGGGCGTCACAGCGCGGCGCTCCGCCGCCGCCGCTTTCGTCGCTGATGGTCGTGTACTTGCCGTCCCACGTCACGGTGGCGTTGTGAATAAAGTCAAAGGACTCCGTCGTCCCGTTTTCGCGCTTGATGTGGGTGTGGGCCTCACCGTCCCCCGACGTCGGATCCCCTGCAGACGCTGCGATGCTCCAATACTGCGCGTCACCTGCGCATGACCCGACGACGATCTTGCGCGGCATGAACACCTGATGGTCGTGGCAGGCCTGAATAGGTTCAGCCGTGCCCTGGGGTTGCGTGCCATTTTGGCCACCGCCCGTGGGGCTATACGGACCGTCGGGGTCGTAGTACTCCGTGTCTTCAGACAGCGCCCGAGTTCTCACGCGACCGGCTTCGGGGTCAGACAGCGGAAGTGACACAACCGAGATCTTGCGATGGGGAGCCTCGCAAGTGAGATTTCGCCGGTCCGATTCCTCCTGGTCGACCTCGGGAGTGATGCCGGCTCCGAGCGGATACGACGCAACGTAGGCATTGACACGGTTGTGGGCGGGATCGGGCACCAACGTGTGGGTGTGCGACCCGCAGGCCGTCCGGTAGAAGCGCACGTACTGCGGGCTCTCCGGATCCGTGACATCAAAGAGACGCAGACCCTCATAACCGAAGCGGGCGCGGTTCCGGCTCACGCCACGCTCGTCCTCCGCAACCAGAGGGGTATCGGTGGCCGTGCAGTCCGGCGCCGTCACCGGCCGGTCGATCGATTGCAAAAGGTAGCGCCGGCCGTTCTTGCCGCGGAACACCGACAAGTCGCCCTGGTTGGCGCGACAGGTGAGATCGCTTCGGACCTCGAGGTTCGACGGGTCCGAGATATCGATGATCCTGAAGCCGTCGTAATTGCCCACGTACGCCATGTTGCCGTAGAACGCGATGTCTGAATTTGTGGTGCCGTCCTTCTTGGAGACGTCAAGCAGCTCCATGTTCTCGATGCCAGGGTCCGCCTTCTGCAAGCTCGGCGTCGGGACCGGAATGTCGTCGCGTCCGTGGTCCTCGCCTGGATCAGCGCTCGCCACACCCGGCACTACAGACATGCACGCAATGATCGCGCCCGCAGTCAGCAGGCGTTCGAAACGATTCATACCCCTCCTCCCCGGGATCGCGACGCGCTTCCTGCCCAACGCGAGCCCGCCCGGTGAAACACCGGTCTTCCGTTGAGCTGGGACCTCCACCCAGCCCGAAGGCGGCATCGTATACCCCTCCGTCGCTGGGACAAACGATCACCGCTCAAAGGTGACACGCGAGCAGCCGTCGTAGGGCCGATGTGACCTGCGCATGGCCCGCAAACCGCAATCGACCTACACCGCTCCAACGACAGGTCCGTCCCGCTACGTGGATCCCGGGTGGACGTGCCCGAGATAGGTCGACAGCAGCGGCAGCCGGACCTGGACGTCGTCACCGGAGGACACGCTCGCGCCAGCAACCCCGACGTTCGGTGGCAGGCGAATGGAGCCGTCCAAGTAACGGTTCTGATGGCGCTCATGCAAGAATTTGCCGATGAGCGCGTCGACTTCGTTTCGAGCGGCCGTCGTTCAAGCTGCCAGCGCTGGGTTCGATCGGGACAAAACGCTGGCCAAGGCCGAAGCGCTCACCCGGGAAGCTGCCGGCCAGGGCGCCCAGTTGGTGGTGTTCCCCGAGGCCTTCGTGGGCGGCTACCCGCGCGGGTCAAGCTTCGGTGCCGTCATCGGCAACCGCAGCGACGAAGGGCGCGAGGAGTACCGGCGCTACTGGGACGGCGCCGTCGACGTTCCGGGACCGGCCGTGGAAGAGCTGAGTCGTATTGCGGCAGAGAGCGGCATGTTCGTCGTCATGGGCGTCATCGAGCGCGACGGCGGGACCCTCTATTGCACCGTCCTCTTCTTCGACGACGAAGGCGCGTACCTGGGCAAACATCGCAAGCTGATGCCGACGGCCTCCGAGCGCCTAGTGTGGGG
>JAABUN010003070.1_pt1 | contig 27156 bp, 29 predicted proteins | sample 5559311 | NCBI WGS metagenome assembly JAABUN01 (sample SAMN10711877, study PRJNA513370) | rock metagenome | isolation source: Antarctica rocks | place: Antarctica: Victoria Land, Siegfried Peak sud
TCTGGAACTTTTACACCAACGTCGTCGCCGGTCTGATTGCTTACACATATCAGGAAAAGAAACCGAATTTGCATCTGAGAAAAGACTTGGTTTTAGCCTGACTCTTATCTCGAACTGACGTTAAATATGCTTCCTCGCCGATTTTAGCGCTTATCGTAAAAGGCTCGTTGATGCCGTCGGCAATCCGGTAATCACTGTAATCAAAGGTTTTCGTTAAATTCCCGGCGGGAATTTCTTCGCGCAGCAAGAGACCGGTCGCCGCGTCGAAATACATTTTTATCGTTACGCCTTTCGCCGTCGTAAAATTTAAAGAATTGGCAGTTTTACCGTCAATACTTGTCGGTCGGTTAATGGTAATTTTCGCTTTGTCTTTTTTGTAATCGAGCCAGCCGAAATTTCTAAAACTCGCTTCCGCCGCAAAATCACGGCTCGCCTCGCCCGTCAGTGTCCGCAGTCCGTCACGCGAATCGCGTAGCCAGCCGGATTTCCCGTTAAAACCCGATTCGGTTTCAAATCCGCCGAAATCATAACTTTCATTATAAAAATTCGGCTGCGCGGTTTGCTCTTTAAAATTGCCGTCCGCGCCGTCTTTGAGCCGCGTAATCTTTCCTGTTTTCTGCCGCGATTGGAGATTTTGCAAAGCCTTTTCGCCGCCGAGCGCTTTAGCTGCCTGTTTGAGAATTTTGCCCAGCGACTGTGCCGACGCGCTTGAAGAAACAACGAGTAAAAAGATAAAAATTAACCGGAAGGAATTTAGTTTCATAAAACATTCGGAAGAGAGGAAGTTTGAAAATCTAAATAGGCGGTTTGCTAATCATTTACGGCAAAATTTCCTTGACCGCTTTTTCATAAACCTCTACCTTCCGTCTGGAGCGTTTTATTTCGATATGGTCGTCGTTATACTGTTTATGCAGATTCCAGAGGTCGACTCTGAGTTCGGTTTCGCGCACCATCAATTTACCGAGCGCGAGAGAAAATTTTGCCGAATCCACTCCGTTGTTTGCCGCAAGGTCGTCCATCATCTTTTGAAGCCAGGCTATTTCAAATTTAATCTCCTGCACTTTCGGAAATTCGTCCGTGTAGGTCAGCAAAAGCTCACCGAGCTGTGCTTCGCGCTCGGTTTTTCGCAAAAGAATTTCAGCATAAGCGGGCGAAGATTTGACTGCCTGCGCGATTTGTTTCGGAGCGATTTGGGTGATTTTAGGTTTGCCGTCGGTTTGCGCGCAACTGAAAGGAGCGGAAAATAAAATGAGCAGCGAGAGAAACGCAAATTGTTTATATTTCATACCGAATAAGTTGAATTCCTTTGGAATCCGGCACAGCATTCGACAGTCTGCTTTATGCCGTTTGTGCCGTTTTAATAAAACTATTTTTGTTAGCAGAGTCAGATTTTTCTTCCGTAAAAATATTGCACGAATCAATTTCAGGTGCGTCGGCTTCTATCAAACCGTCGCCGTAATTTTCGCCGTCAGTCAAGGCGGCAAAATAAATACCGATATTGTCAAGCACTTCTTCGACGCTGTGCGAGTGATAAAGTGTCTGGCGAAAATGCGCGCCGCCGATTAAGCCTTTGGTAAATTGTCCGGCAAGCTGTTTCATTTTACCGATGGCGGGCAGCTCCGGCATATCTTCGCGCAACAACTCGAAATATTCGAGCAAAACGGTTTGTTTGTCTTGCAATGTCGGCTGAAAAGGCTCGCGGTCGGCTAACACGTCTTCGATTTGGCGAAAAATCCAGGGATTCTGCATCGCGCCGCGTCCGATTAAAATCCCGTCGCAATTTGTTTCGCGCCATTTTTTTAGTGCGCCTTCGACTGTAACGACATCGCCGCTTCCCGAAACCGGAATGCCGACGACTTTTTTCATCTCGCGCACTAAATCCCAATTTGCCAGACCTTTATAGCCTTGTTCTTTGGTGCGTCCGTGCAGTTGAATGTGTTCTACGCCGCATTGTTCCGCCATTTTTGCAACTTCAATACAGTTTATCGTCGAATCGGTATAACCGGCGCGAAGTTTCAAAGTCAGCGGAATCGTAATGGCTTTTTTTACTTCCTTGAGAATCGTTTCAAGTCGGGGCAAATCGCGCAAAAGCCCGCTCCCGCCGCCGTTTTTAACGACTTTCGGCGCAGGACAGCCGCAATTAATGTCCAAAATATCCGCGCCGACTTCTTGCGCCGTTTCCGCCGCCAACGCCATTCGCTCAACTTGTCCGCCGAAAATCTGGACGGCAAATGGTCGTTCTTCTTCCCAAAAACGCATCTGCCGTTTCGCCTTCGGATTGTTGCGCGTCAAACCTTCGACCGAAATAAACTCGGAAACCGTCAAGCCGATTCCGCCGCAGCGTTTTGCCATGCGCCGAAACGAATAATCGGTGACACCCGCCATCGGCGAGAGAACGAGCGGCGGATTGATTTCGATGTCGCGGATTTTGAAGGATTTCATTCGTCTGAAAACTGTCTGTAAAAAAAATTCTGCTAAATTATTTCTTTCCTATTGCTTCGTCAATTCAACGCCGGTCGCTTCAAATGAAACTTCCGTGACCGTGCCGTCTTTATTGATGTTACCAAATTTTGCGCCGTCTTCATTTTTCAAAAGGTCAACTTCCTTTTTGCTCAAGGTTTTCATCGAGAAAACGCCCTCGGCTCGCGCCCGCATTCCGGCGGAATCGAGCGGGATAAAAAAGGCTCGATTTTTGAAAGTAACACGCGCCGATTTAGCGTCTTTGGCAGGAGCGATTTCCATCCAGCAGCCTTCCATTTTGCAGCTGTGGACGATTACGCCTTCGACGATAATTGTTTTTCCGACATAATCGCCGGGTTTTTTCAAAACTTTAGCTAACGAAACCGCGTTCGTTTTCCCGACTAAATCGCCGCGTTTCAGCACGCCGCCGGCATCAAAACTTGATTCGTTGTCGTATTCAAACGGTTTGCGCTCGCTGATTTTACTCATATTTTTATTGTCGCCTGTCGTCGGTTGTTTTTCTGTTGGTTTCGAGCTTTGCGCCATGCCGACACTTGCCAAAGCAAAAGTTAAAGTTATTAAACTAAAAATTTTTTTCATCTTAAAACACCTCCTGTGGAATTTCTCATAACTTTAGATGTCAAAAGTATTTATCAAGTAAAATTATTTAGCTTAACAGACGATAAAACATATTCGACGAGTCTAAATATATCAATTTGTTTGCTCCCGATTTCGACGGTTGACACTTTTTCGAGAATGGTATTGACTGAATTTTCCTCTTCTCCAATAATCAAAATATTCATGGAAATTCAGCAGACTATTTGCCTTCGAGAGTTTTAATTATCGCTCGCTTGCGATTGTCAATCTTCAACTTGTGCGAAAAAGATTGACGGCGGAAATAGAATTATTCAAAATATAAAAATGTTTTCATAAAACCGTTTGAATAGACACGCATCCGAAACACGAACGAATTATAGCAAATGAATGTAAAATATATCCAGATTTCAGGCATTTTTCTGACGGCGTTTTACGGCATTTTTATCGCGTGGCTGTATTGGTCGGAGCCGAGAACTTTGTCGGAAGTTTCAATTAAAGCGCAGACGACAATTGAAAATGTAGCAACGAAAACGCAAGTCGCAGTTGGAACTTACGAAATTGACCGTGGGAAATTTGACGAAGGTTTGCGAGCGTTTCGACAAAATAATTTTATCGTCGCGCGTGACAATTTTGAACGAGCCGATTCGGAAAAACGCGATGCGAAAACGCAATTTTACATCGCCTACAGCTTTTACCGGCAAGGCTTCGGGAAACTTTCCAGCGACGACGCGCTTTTCAGACAAGGTTTGGAGCAAGTGAACCAAGTTATCGCGCTCGATAATAATTTCAAATCCGACGACGCGAATTTACAGATGAAAACGTCCGTCGAGCTGAAAAACGAATTTGAAGAAGGCTTGAAAATAACGGCGAGCGATTTTAATCCGCTGAAGATTTTGCGCGAGAGAAAATAAAAAAGGTAAGCAGAAAATATTGAGCAGCGAACAGATAAAACAAATCGACACGAACGAGCGGCAAATTGATGAACTATCTTTCGTTGACGGCGAACTTTTGGAAACTTCGAGCCACGACGAAGCAAAAAAGGAGAATGAATTAAAAAACGAAAAACAAAATTCTATTTCAAAAACAGAAAGCAAAAAATCAAAAACCGGCAGTCAAAAATCTTTTCTTCAATACATTGTGACGCCGCTGATTTTCTTGACGGTCGCGCTGCTCGGCGGTCTGCGTCTGGATGCGATAGATACGGCATTTCTTTTTCTCAAGCCCGCGCTTATTTGTCTGGTTTTTGCCGTTATTTTACTCGTTCTTTTCTTTCGCGCTCATTTGATTAAGTTAAACAGCTGGTTTTCGGAAGATATTCCGCTGACAAAAAATGTCGCCAACGGAGCAATTCTGTTAACGCTGTTTTTTGCTTCGACGCAAATTTTTAATTCGCTTTTGCCTGAAAAAGGTTTGCCGTTTTGGACAATCGCATTTTGCTTTTTCTGGACGCTTTGGAACAATTTGTTCGCCGAATTCGATACGAAAAAACTCGTCCAAAGTCTGGTTGGAATGTTCGGACTCGCTTTCGTCGTCAAGTATTTGATTTTAGCGAATTTAACCGCGCCCGCGAGTAAAAGCTGGATTCAGGGAGTTTTGGAAAATCCGGCGCAGGAGACGTTTACCTGGCTGCTCGATTTGCCGAAATTCGCGCCCGCAACCGGCTACATTCAATTTTTCGCGCTGGTTTTTTATTTAATCGGATTGTTTTTGTTAAAACCTGATGTCACTGAAGATTAATGTTCGAAGAGCCTTCCGTTTTACGAATATCAATTCTTAACTCTTAAATCTCATTCTCGAGAGTTTCTTCGAAAACGATTTCGTAAAGATTTGCCGCATCGGTTCGGGAAACCTGTTTTTTGGCGGGAACTTCGAGAACTTTAATTTTTGTCAGACGATTGCTTTTTTTTATTTCTATGTGGTCGCCCGTTTTTACATCACGCGAGGATTTTGCCGTCAAATCATTGATTCTAATTAAACCGGCGTCGCAAAATTGCTGCGCCAAACTGCGGCGCGCAATTAGACGGCTGGTTTTGAGAAATAAATCGAGTCTCATAAATTCAATTGAAAACGGACGGCGGAAAATCAAAATTCTTTATTGCCCGCCGTCCGTTTTCTATTTTCAGTTCTGATTATTTACCCGGTTTTTTGGCGACCGTTTTTGTTTCCGCACTGAGCAGAAACGGCGCGACTATCGGACGGTAAGTGTCGTTTATTTTTATGTAGGTTTCGCCGCGCAAATTCGTCAAATATTTTTTGCGTTCGTCGGGAAGTTTTTCATAAGTCATTGCCCGGCGAACTTCGTTTTCGTCGAAAAACGATTCGCTGCTCGCTTGCGTTCTGGCGTCGACGTGCAAAATCTCAAGTCCTTCTTCGATTTCAATCGGGTCGGATACGCCGCCCGTTTTAACGCTCTGCAAAGGCTTGATAAATCTTTCGTCCATATCTTTGAGATTGAAAGTTCCGGCTTTTCCTTTGTTGGTTTTAACTTCGGGTCGGTCGGAATTTTCCTCGGCGAGCTTGGCGAAATCCGCGCCGGCGCGGGCTTTGGCGACGATTTGTTTGGCTTTTCCGCGCACGGCTTCGGTATCGCGTCCGGCGTAACCGAGAAAAATTTCGCTGATGGTCAGAGTTTCCGGTCGGGTAAATTTTGCTTTGTTCGCTTCAAAATAACTTTTGACATCTTTGGCAGACCAGCCGCCGTAAACTTTTGAATCGACTTCGCGCTGGAAAACCGCGTCTCTGGTCAATTGCCGGCGCAAATTCTCTCGAAACTGATCCGGGCTGATGTTGGCTTTTTCCATTTCCTTGTAAAGCGCGTCGAGGGTTTTCAGATTTTCCTGTTTCATTATCTGCAAAAATCTTTGATTGATTTGCGCCTGAACGTCCGCCTCGACGCCCGAGAGTTCCTTGCCTTTTTGCAAAAGTATTTCCTCGTTGATAATGTTGGCAATCATTTCGCCCTGTTTGGCTTCGACCTCGACTTTTGCTTCTTCGGGCGTTTTTTTGCCTTCCTGAACATAGGCGTCAGCCGCCGATTTCATCTCGCGTTTAATGCGCGAAAGCGTTATCACGCCGTCGTTGACCTGCGCGACCACTTCGTCGACGATTTTCGCTTCGCTTTCCTGAGCGCGAGCCGAAAAATTAGTTAAAAATAAAACTGCAATCAAAAAAATTGCGGAGCGCGTATATCTCACTTTTTTACTCCTTAATAAATAAAACGATTCTGAAATTTTATATCTTTATTGGTGATTTTATGCAAACTGTCGGGTATGATGCGGAAAGCGGTCGGTGAGTTTATCGCTCCGTTTGATAAAACCAAATTTTGGAAAGAAAAGCGATTCGCACTTTTTTATAATTAACGGTTTTTTCTCAACAAAACTGCTCGCCGAAATCAAATGAAAAAGAAATGTCCGAACTGCCGACTCGTCAATTTTTCGCAATCCGAAGAATGCGTTCGCTGCCGCCGTGATTTAACCGAAGTTTCGTCAATCGAAGAAACACCGGCGAAAAGCGCGAGTTCCAAATTCAGAATTCTGCGCCGCGCGGCGGTTTGCGCCTTTGTCTGTTTCGCCGCGCTGCTCGGCTTTTATCTGTCGCTTGTTTTTACTTCCGCTTCCCTCGGCTACGACGAAAAAAAACAGGTCGAAAAGGCGATAAAAATCCTGGACGAAAAAGGTTTTTCAAACGAAGTTTTTCTGCTCGAAAATCTGACGAAGTTTCGCGCCGACGACAATTGGTTGAACGCTTCGACCAAGTTTGAAAACGCTTACGCGGCGACGAATTTTCCGGTCGAGATTATGACGGTTTACCCGGATTTTTTCACCGTTACCGCCGACGACACCGAACGCGCCGCGATACTTCTGCACGAAGCGCAGCATTTGAAAGGCGCTGACGAAAAAGAAGCGTATGAATTCGTCTGGCGCAACCGCAAAAAAATCGGCTGGACAAAAGACGTTTACGGCAACTCGGTGATTTGGCGCAACGTCCGCAAACAAACCAGAGAATTCGCGCCGAATCTTTTCGTTTGCGAATTAAACGAAGCGAGCGACTGCACGGAATAGTTTTTAATTTTTAGCGTTAATTTTTGAAATCAGCCAATCGTGAAAGCTATTTTCTCCGTCAAATATTATTTCGTTTTCGACGACAAAACACGGCAAATCAAACTTTAAGTCTCTTAACTTAACCGCGTCTTTCGCCGTCGTCAGCAAAATTTGCGCGCCGGCTTTTCGGGCTTTCATTTGGATTTTTACCGCATCTTGCGGCGTGTAAAAATGATGATCTGGAAATGCTTCGCTCGAAATCAAATTAAATTTATCTCTCCGCAACTGCTCGAAAAAGTTTTGCGGATTGCCGAGCGCGCAAAAAGCGAAATAGCTTTTCGTAATCAGAAGTTGACGGTCATTAATCGGTTTCTTTTCGTCATTCGGCGTTCGCCACACATCTTTCATTTCATTCCGCGCTTCGACTAAAAATTTTTCCAAATCAATTAAACCCGAAATTCTATTTTCCGAAATGAAAATCGGGCAGCGCGGATTGTATTTTGAAATTTGGATTTTTAAGTCGGCGACATTTCCCGACAAATTCGCCCGCGTGATGACAATCGCGTCGGCGCGTTTTAGGTTTTCCAGAGGTTCGCGCAAAATTCCCATTGGAAGAAGTTTGCCGCTCCCGAAAGGATTTGTCGCGTCAACCGTCACGATGTCCGCGTCGCGCCGCACGCGCCGGTGCTGAAAAGCGTCATCAAGCACAAACGCCGTAATCCCGAATTTGCCGCGCGCCCATTCGCCCGCCAAAACGCGATTGGCGTCCGCCACGACAATCGCCTTTCCCAAAAGTTTTCCGGCGAGTTCAAACGGTTCGTCGCCCGCTTCCGCGACGCCGACTAAAATTTTGTTGCCGTCGGAAACCAAAACCCTTTTTCGCGGATTCCGGCGTCCGTAGCCGCGCGAAAGCACGCCGACTTTCGCACCCGTCGCAGCTAAGATTTCCGCGACCGACGCGACCAGCGGCGTTTTTCCGGTTCCGCCCACCGTGATGTTTCCGATGCTGACGGTCGGCGCGCCGAGTGAATGGGATTTGAAAACGCCCGTTTCGTAAAACGAATTTCGTGCTTTTGTAATTGCGCCGTAAAGCCGAGAGAGCATATTTCAAAAATGGAAAACAGAAAATCAACAGAGCGCTAAATGGTTATTCGCACCGCAAACGACACTTGGTGTCAGAAAAGATTTGTTTATACATTTTCCATTTTCCGTTTTCCGTTTTGCCTATCGTTTATTTGTCGTTTGAATCAATCTGTCCAGTTTATTTTGCGCCTGACCGCTGTCGATGCTTTGCTCGGCAAGTCGTGCGGCGTGAACCGGATCACGGGCGACGCCGCCGACGAGCAGCGCAGCGGCGGCATTTATAACAATCAGCGAACGCGCTTCGTCGCGGCGTTTGCCGGCAAAAACGTCGCGGATGATTTGCGCGCTTTGTTCGGGCGTTTCCACTTTTAAGTGTTCGATTCCCCCGCGCTGCAATTTAAAGTCTTCCGGCAATATGCTGAACGTTCTGATTCGACCGCCGATGACTTCGGCGACAAAAGTTTCGCCCGTCAGAGTAATTTCGTCCAATCCGTCCAAACCGTGAACAATCCAGGAATAATCAGCTCCGAGCAGCGCAAAAGCCTGTGCCATCGGCTCGACCAGCGACGGATGCCAGACGCCGACGAGCTGCCGCAAAGCATTTGCCGGATTCGACAAAACGCCCAAAAGATTTAAACAGCTCCGAATTCCCAAACTGCGCCGCACGTCGCCGACGCGCTTTAGTGCCGGATGAAATTTCGGGGCAAACATAAAGCACATTCCCGCGCCGCTTAAACAAAGCTGCGCGACTTCCGGCTCGCCGGAAACTTTCACGCCGAGCTTTCCTAAAACGTCCGCGCTTCCCGTGCGGCTCAATACGGCGCGGCTCGTCTGTTTGGCAACGACCAATCCGGCGCCGGCGGCAACGAAAGCGGCAGCCGTCGAGACATTGAAAGTTTTCGCAAAACTCGAACCGGTGCCGGAAATATCGACGAAATTCTTTTGCCGCGTCGTAATCTTAACGGCTTGCTCGCGCATCACGCGCGACATTCCGGCGAGTTCGGCAAAGGTTTCGCCTTTAGCGGTCAGCGCGACGAGTGCGCCCGCAACCTGCGCTGAATTTGCATTGGCATCGGTTAGGGCGCGGAAAAATTCCGACGCTTCGTCCGTTGTCAAGTCTTCGCCGCGCAGCAGGCGAGCTAAAAATTTATAAAGCGGCGTGTCGGCTTTGCTATTCGTGGCGGACGCGGGCGCGGCGAGCAGCCATTCTTTTTTCGGCATTGGCATATTATAAGTGGAAATTGGGAAATGAGAAATAATGAATGAGAAATTTGCAATAAAAAACCGGTAATTGAAAGTGAGAAAGCGGATTCAAAATCGAAAGTCAAATGCGTGAGAATATGCGGTCTGATTATTTGAGGGTAAATCGCGGCTTAAAAGTTAGGGGTTTTGAATTTTGAATCTTGAAATTGAATTCTAAATTCCGAATCCACATCTAATATCTCAAATGTCAAGAAAGTTTTGCAAGATTTTTTTGCCTTCGGGCGTCAAAATCGATTCGGGGTGAAACTGGACGCCTTCGATTGGGTAAGTTTTGTGACGCAAAGCCATAATTAAATTGTCGGGCGAGGCGGCGGAAATTTCCAGACAATCGGGCAGAGACTCGCGCTCGACAATCAGGGAATGATAACGCGCGGCTTGAAAATTGTTTTCCACCCCGGCAAAAATCGTTCGCCCGTCGTGACAAACCTCGACCGGTTTTCCGTGAATCGGCGCGGGCGCCCGAACAACTCGACCGCCGAAAACTTGACCGATTGCCTGATGACCGAGGCAGACGCCGAGAATCGGTATTTGACCGGCAAATTTTTCGATGACGGCAACAGAAATTCCGGCGTCGGCGGGCGTTCCGGGTCCGGGCGAGATTAAGATTTTTTCCGGCTTCAGTTCGTCCTCGATTTCCGCAATCGAAACTTTGTCGTTGCGCCGCACCTCCAAATTTGCGCCGAGTTCGCCTAAATATTGCACGAGATTGTATGTAAAAGAATCGTAATTATCGATAACGAGCAGCATTATTTTAATGAAAAATGAAAAACGAAAAGTTATAAAAAGTTAGTGTTTTGTCTTTCAGTTTCAGAATAAATAATAAGCGAGAGCCGCCGACTTGCAAAGTAAGGTTTTAAAACAGTTCGAGCGTCAGAAATATATTTACTAATTTTACAAGACAACTTATCATTGACGCTGGTTTCAAACGGAGATTTAAAATGCTTTACGAAAAACTTTTCACCTTTTTTCTCTGTCTTTTATTTATCGGGCAAACTCCGGCGCAAACGGCGCCGAAAACCGACGTTAAAAAAAGCGATGTCGCACCGGAATTACAGGCGAAAGCCGTTGTTTTATTAAATAATCTGGCGCGTGACGCCGAACAATTTTCACTTCCTTTTAACCGAATTCACGCGCGGATTGAAATCGCCGAACTGCTCTGGAAACCGGATGAAAAACAGGCGCGAATTGCTTTTCAAAACGCGGCGGCGGAATTAAACGCGATGATTAATCAAATTCCGCCGTTCAATTCCGAAGACGAAGAGGCAAACACCGAAAGAGACGCGGTTCTGAACGATACCCGAACTTTGCGAAACGATTTGCTCATCGCGCTCGCTTCACGCGACCCGAAAGTCGCCCTTGAAAGCCTGCAAACTCTCAGCCGCAAAGACGATTCGGGCAAAAGCATTTTTGAAGACGACCAAACGCTCGAATTGAGTCTCGCCGCGCAAATCGCCGACCGCGACCCGAAACAGGCTTACCAGATAGCCAGGAAAAACCTCGAAAACGGCATCGGCGGCAATCTTTTTTCGACGCTCGAAAGTCTCTACGGAAAAGACGCCGAACTCGGCGCGAAACTGGCACAGGAAATTGCCGCTAAAATAAAAAGCCGGGACACGGTTGTCGGCTCGGCTAACGACTCTGTGGGAAATGCAGTAGTGGCGAACGGTTCAATGTCGAACGTGTCAGTCAAGACTATTCAAAATGCGGCTTACACAGTCAATACCTGGGAAATTCAATCGTTTCTGGAGGTAATCAAAAAACTTAACCGGCAGTCGGCGAAAAATAAAAAAACGGCAGTTTTAGGCGAAGTTGAAATTAGAGAAACGGTCGATGTTCTGGCGCAGAAATTCGTCAGGCAACAGAATCTCTCGGCTTACGAAATTGTCAAAGTAATGCCGGAAATCACCCGCTATTTTCCGGCGCAGGCGCAGGCGATTCAGCGTAAAATCGGTCAGCCGCAAACCTCTATGCTCAATAATCTGATGAGCGCGGAAAATTTTCAAAACGAAACGGAAGACAAATCAGCCGATGAAATCGCGCAAATCATCGAACGAAAGCCAATCGCCGAGCGTGACGATTTTTATTACAAGGCTGCCGAAGCCGCTTTTGCCGCCGGCGAAATTGAAAAAGCCAAAAAGTTTCACGATAAAGTTAAAACCAAACGCGAATACGATTATCTCGACAAAACCATTGAGGAATCACTGCCGCTCGCGCTGGCGGAAAAAGGCGATTTGCGCGAAGTTCAGCGAACGCTCGCGAAATTGAAAACGCCGGAAGAACGCATCGAAATTCTAACCGCGCTGGCGACGAGCGTCGCCGTCAAAGGCGATAAAAAGACGGCTGCCGCGCTCGCTTCCGAAGCGCGTTCGCTGTATTCGGGCAGAATGAAAAACCGGAAAAATCTAACTTCCGTTCTGCAAATCGCGCAAGCCTACGCCGTTCTCGACGCGGAACAGAGTTTTGCTTTTCTGGAAAATAATATCTCGTTTTTCAACGACGTTATCGGCGCGGGAATTCTGCTCGACGAATTTAACGAAAACGGCTCGGTGGAAAATGAAGAAGTGCGGCTCGACGCGGCGAGCAACGAATCTTACCGAAATCTGCCGAAAGGCGTCGCGCTGATCAAAAGTTTGAGCGCCGCCGATTTTGACCGAACGGTTTCTTTAGCCGAAAAATTCACGCGCGCCGAAGTCCGCTTTTGCGCGCGTTTGCGCATTGCCGAAGCCTTGCTCAATCCCGATGCCGAGAAGGAAGAAAAAGAATTTCAATTGAATCTCAAAGGCGGCGACGCCATCGACTAACAAAAAAGTTCTCAATAGTTTTGATAAGGAATTTACACAATGAAAAAAATAATTTTGTCCTCTGTTTTAATTATTTCGCTGGCGCAAATCCTCTTCGCGCAAACAATCGTAAAAGATAAAAAAGACGATATTTCACCGGAATTGAAAAAGGAAGCCGTCGCTTTTCTGCGCGAAACCACCATCGATGTCAATAATTTGCGAACGCTCGAAAATCGCATTTCCTTTGCGTCCGAGACGGCAAACTTGATGTGGTTCAGCGACGAAAAAGAAGCGCGGGCGATGTTTCAAACGGTTATCAACGATTTTCGCCAGCTTCTCACGCAATACGACGCGCAGGCGATTGCGGCGGGCGCGGCGGTCGATACGGACGAAGGGTTTTCTTTCACGGGCGGCAGCGGGAAAAGCGATGTTTTGAGAAAATTCTTCAAAGCGTCAAACGTCCGCCAGCAAATTGCGACGAGTCTCGCGGAAAACGACGCGCAGCTCGCCTTTGATTTTTTGAACGACACGACGCAAATCGTCACCTTTCCGGCTTTCCGCAAGCAATTGGAACAAACGGACGTTTATTTTCAAAGACGCCTGCTCAGTCAGATTACCGCGCAAAATGTCGATGTCGCTCTTAAATACGGACGCAAAAGTCTGGCGAAGGGCTTTGGTTACGAACAGATCAATCTTCTGAAAAAAATTTATGCAAAAGACCAGGAAAAAGGCGCGGCTTTCGGTGAAGATGTCTTGCAGAAGCTGAAATCAAGCGGCGTAACGCCTGAAAGTTCTTTTTACTTCACAATGGTTTTAAATTTAGGCGTTGAAAATCTCAAAAAAACAAAGGGAATATCCGGCAAAACGCCGATGTTCAGCGAACAATCGCTGCGCGGTTTAGCGGAAATCGTCGCTCAGGAAATGCTGAAACGAAAGACGACGACCGAATATAACGGGATAGACACGCTAAATTTAATCGAACAGGTTTTGCCTGAACGCGCCGCGCAAATTCGTCAAATCGCCAGCAGTAAATCCAGCAATCGTTCATCATTATCGCCGCCGACGGCTATGACTTTAAATGCTCAACTCAAACAAAACGCGGAAAAACAATTAATGGAAAGTGTGCCGAATCTTGGCGCGAAACAGCTTTCCAAAGAAGAACGCCAAAAAGTCGTCGGGCAAGCCAGAAAAATTATCGCAGGCGTCAAGGAGCCGACCGCAAAATTATTTGCCTTGAGCGCTTTAGCCGCACAAATCGCCGCTGTTGATAAAGAACTTGCGGTCGAGATTATGGACGACGCAAAAAAATCCGTGAATTTACAGCCGAAAAATTATTTGGAGTTTATGCAGCTTTGGCTGCTCGCCGGCGGTTACGCGCAGGTTGACGCCGACAGAGCATTTCCTATTTTGGAAGACGCAATTTTTCGCCTTAACGACACGATTTCCTCGTTCGTTAAAGTCGGCGAATTTATGGACACGAGCAATGAAATTATCGAAGACGGCGAAGTGCAGGTTGGAAGTTTCGGCGGCGGAATGGCGCGCCAACTACTGAGCGGTCTCGGCGCGACCGACGCGACGATTCGCAGTCTCGCCAAAGCCGACTTCGCGCGAACAAAGGCTTTGACCAACAAATTTGACCGCCCGGAAGCCCGCATTCTGGCGAAAATGTTGGTTTTGCGGGGCATTTTCGGAGAAAAGAAAGAAGCTGCGGGAGAAGAATGATTTTTCCAAAAATTAACCTAAACCCGTTCCGGTCAGCCAATGTCCGCCGTCGACGACGAGCGTGACGCCGCTGATGTAGCTCGCCGCGTCCGAACATAGAAAAATCGCCGCGTTTTCAATGTCTGCGATGCGTCCGAATCTTTGCAGGGGAATTTTTTTGCTCAACTTTTCCTTCAAAGTTTCGGGAACGAGTCGCTTAAATCCTTCGGTGTCTGCAATTGGACCGGGCGCGATGCCGTTGACGCGAATGCCGTGTTTTCCCCATTCGACTGCCAGATTCCTGGTTATCGCGTCGACTCCGGCTTTTGCCGCCGAAACGTGAATCTGCATATTCGTCGCCGTGTAATGCAAGGTTGCACTAATGTTTAATATCTGACCTTTGCTTTTTTCGAGTTCGGCAAACGCCGCTCGGCAGACGTTAAATGTGCCTTTCGTATCAATATCGATGACGGTTGCGAAGCCGTTCGACGAAAGCTCTTCGGCTTTGCACAAAAAATTTCCCGCCGCGCCGTTGACGACAATATCGATTTTGCCGAATTGTTTGACCGTCTCGCTAATCGCATTTTCGACTGCCTGAAAGTCGCGCACGTCGGCGGCGACCGCAAGACATTCGCCGCCGTTTTCGCGGATTAAATTCGCCGCCGGTTCGAGATTTTCAATCTTTCGTGAAGTGACGGCGATTTTTGCGCCCGACTCGGCTAAAGCGCGAGCCACGCCGCCGGTAATTCCCGTTCCGCCGCCGGTTACGAACGCGACTTTGCCTTGTAAAATGTTATCTGCGAAAATTTTGTCGTTCATATTGATTCGGGATTTTATCATAAAAGAAATGAAACCACAGGTGAACACGAAAGGAATGAAAAATGAAAAATGGAAAGTGGAAAATAAAAAGGCTTTGCATTTACGTTCTCTATTATCCATTATCCATTATCCATTATCCATTAAATTATCCGTGTTTATTTGTGTTAATCTGTGGTTAATTTTTCTTCCTGCCTGCAAATCCGCGCCGACCGATTTGCGAACGCTCGCGCCCGCAGAAACGATTGTTTATCTCGAAACGGACGATTTGGCAAAGACGTTGAATTCGTTAACCGAAAACAAGGTATTTCGAGAACTAGCCGAAGATAAACCGAATTTTTCCAGTTTTGAAAACGTCCAGGTTGCGATTGTCGTCACGGGTTTTGAAGCGTCGGAACAAAAAGCTACAAACGAAAATTCCATACTGAATTTCAAGCCGCATTTTGTTTTAATCGCCGACACGCACGCCTGGAATTCGACTGCCGTTTCGATTGCGGAAAATCAAATCGGCGTATTTGCCGCAAAAACTTACGGCGACGGCGTAAAACTTGAAAAATCAGAAAAAGCCGACGCGAAATTTTTCGTCTGGACGAGTTCCGACGGGCGCAAACTTTTTTCCGCCGTCTCGGGGAGCGTAATTTATGTCGGCAACGACGAAAGTCTTTTGGATAAATGTTTATCGGTCAAACGCGGCGAATCGGAGAATTTGTTGAAAAACGAAAATCTCGCGCGGGCGCGTGAAAATGCGGCGGGCGAAAATCGCGTTGCGTTCGGTTACGTTTCGCCCGAAGGCATTGCGCAGATTGCCAATCTCGCCGGTGTTTCGACGGCAATCGAAGCGACCGAAGAAGACGCCGGAAGAAGTTTTATCGCGCAGGTTTTGCCGCCGATGCTGCGAAACACGATTAAGGAAATCGTCTGGACGGCAAACAAAAGCGAGCAGGGAATTGAAGACAATGTTTTTGTTTCTTTGGATAACGAAACAACTTCCATATTCAAGGAAACGCTTGTAGCAAGTTCAAAAATTCAAACAAACCCGGCGGAATTTTTGCCGCCGGACGTATTCGGCGCGACTCGTTACAATTTGAAAAATCCGCTCGTCGCCTGGCGCAGTCTGCTGCTGGTGACGGCAAAAAATACCGACGCTTTGAGCGGAAAAATCCTCGTTCGATTTTCAAACAGCTTGCTCGAACCTTACTTTGTAAAGGACGCGGAGATTTTTTTGAGCGCGATTGATTCGGACATTTTAACGGCGCAGTTCGACGTGGACGGCGAAAAATCAATTGTGATTGTGACGGTTAAAAACGCGGACAATCTGAAAAAAGCAATTTCGGATGAAATAAATTTTAAAACGCCGTCCGAAAAGCGGGAAAATGCGGACGTTTGGCAATCGAAAGACAAACAAATCGCGGCGGCTTTCGTTGAAAACAAGTTAATTTTGGGCGACGCCGAAAGCGTTTTCAAATGTCTGCAAGCAAAACAAAGCGGGCAAAATTTTACAAAAAACCGGAGTTTTCAAAAATTCTCCGAAAGCGGCGCTGCGACCGTCACATTTGCTAAAGACACGGATTCGGCGGAAAAGGTCGTGAAAGTTTTAGCAAACGCGCGCGAAAACAAAACGGCGATTACGGCTTACGCGACGGAAACCCGTTTTACCGAAAAGGGAATCGAGCGCAAAACCGTTTCGGCTTTCGGTTTGCTCGGAACGATTTTAGAGCAGTTGAAGGAATAAGCCCGAAAAACTTTTACTGTCTGAAAAAAGCGAAATTATTTGCTAAACTTAAAGTTAATTAAAAAAGTTCGAGCGCAAATTTAGTCGTTTTGGTAAAAACTCTCAAATAAAAATGTTTATCGACCGTGTAAAAATTCGTGTAATGTCAGGCAAAGGCGGCGAAGGCGTAACGGCGTTCCGGCGCGAGAAATTTATACCGCGCGGCGGACCTTCGGGCGGCGACGGCGGCAAAGGTGGCGACGTCTGGCTCGAAGCCGAAGAAGGCTTAAATACTTTGCTGCATTTGCGCTACAATCCCGAACACAAAGCCGAACGCGGGCATCACGGCGAAGGCTCGAACCGGCACGGCAAGGACAGCGCGGACGTGATTGTCAAAGTTCCAATCGGAACGCAGGTTTTCGACGCGGAAAGCAACGAACTGCTGTTTGATTTTACCGAAATCGGACAACGCTTTCAGGCGGCAAAAGGCGGCAAAGGCGGCTGGGGAAACCAGCATTTTGCAACTTCGACCAATCGCGCGCCGCGTTATCATTATTCGGGCAGAACCGGCGAAGAACGCGAGCTGCAGCTTGAGTTGAAATTAATCGCCGATGTCGGTCTCGTCGGTTTTCCGAATGCCGGAAAGTCGACTTTGATTTCGGTGATTTCCGCTGCGAAACCGAAAATTGCCGATTATCCTTTTACGACTTTGGAGCCGAATCTGGGCGTCGTCGATTTAGGCGATTATAAAACCTTTGTCGTCGCCGATATTCCCGGACTCATCGAAGGCGCGTCGGAAGGCGCGGGACTCGGCGACCGATTTTTGCGCCACGTCGAGCGGACGAAATTGATTTTGCATCTGGTCGACGTTTCTTCGATTTCGGGACGCGACGCGGTTGAAGATTATCGAATTATCAACCGCGAGCTGGCGAATTACGACGCTAATTTAGCGATGCGTCCGCAAATCGTCGTGGCAACGAAACTCGACGCTTTGGACGAACCGGAACGCTTGGAAAATTTGCGCGAAGCGGCGGAAAATGACGGAAAGCCGTTTCTGGAAATTTCCGCCGTGACGAATTTGGGAACGCGCGAATTAGTTAATTTCGTCGCGCAAAAGTTGGCTGAAATAAAGGAGCGGGAAGCGTCGGAAAAAATAAATTTGGAACCGCAGCCGGATATGGATTAACACGAATGAAATCAAAAATAGCTTATTTTCGTATAGCTGAATTTTCTTTTCGCTTTTTATGAATTCTTCGGTAAAAATGAAGCGAATCGCATTCTACGGCGGCTCGTTCGACCCGCTTCATAACGGACATTTGATGATTGCGCGGAAATTGACTGAAATTTTTGAGCTGGACGAATTCGTTTTCATTCCCGCTTTTCACGCGCCGCACAAGAAAGACAAAAAACCGACTTCCGCATTTCACCGGTTTGCGATGTTGTGTTTGGCAACCGAGAACGATGATAAAATTAAAGTGTCGAAAATGGAACTCGACGCGCCTGACAAACCTTTTACATTTGAAACGCAGGCGAAATTAAAAAGTGAATTGCCCGGCGCGGAAATCTTCTTTGTCATCGGTGCCGATTCGTGGGCTGAAATCAATACGTGGCGCGAGTGGGAAAAGGTTTTGACGCTGACGAATATTATCGTCGTTACACGCCCCGATTATGAAATCGGTTTCTTGCACGCGACGAAAGAAATTCTGGAGAGAATCGTTGATTTAAGAGGCGAATTACGGCAAATTGAAGCGGTTAACGGTTCAAAATTTATAGTTCGGGATTCACGAATTTACGTTACCGATGCGATTAATCTCGACATTTCGGCGACGGAAATTCGCTGCAAAATTTGCTTAAAAGAAAACGATTGGCGCGAGCTTGTGCCGCAGGAGGTTGCAAAATACCTCGAAAAATACGACATTTATTGAAATATGGAAGAATTAGCAAAAGAAAAATCTCTCCAGCGCGAGAATGCCGAATCGGTTTTGACGGAGCAAACGCCGACGCCTTTCGCCGATTTGGACGAAGAAGTAAAATTGGCGATTACCTCGGCGGGCGATAAAAAAGCCTTTAACGTCGTCGCGCTCGATTTACGGCAGGTAACGAGTTTTGCCGAATTTTTTGTTATCGTCAGCGGCGCCAATCAGCGGCAGGTGCAGGCGATTTCCGACGAAATAAATGAAAAACTCAAAGAACAATTGACGCGGCGTCCGTTGCGGATTGAAGGCTACGCTTCGGGCGAATGGGTTTTGCTCGATTACGGTGATTTCATTATTCACATTTTCGAGCAGAAGGCGCGCGAGTTTTACGATTTAGAGAGATTGTGGCGCGACGCGAGAAAAGTCGAACTGCCGAAGGAAATTTAGCCGCGGACAAACACGAAAGAACACAAAATAAAAACAAAAGTTTTTTCGCGGCAAAAATCTTATGAAATTTCGCTTCGTCTGGGTCGGCAAAACAAAAGATAAAAACTGGTTGGCGCTGCAAACGGAATATTTGCAGCGTCTTTCGCATTTTATAAGAGTTGAAACACTCGAAATAAAGGATGCGCAAACATTGGATGCGAAAGAAGATGAAAGCAAACGCATTTTGGAAAAAGTGAATCAAAGCAACTTCGTCTGTGTTTTAGATGTGAAGGGACGCTCGATTTCGTCGTTTGAATTAGCCGAAAAGATTGAAAAATGGCAGAATCGAGGGCTGAAAGAAATCGCTTTTGTCATCGGCGGAGCGGAAGGTTTGACTTCTGAAGTTGTCGAAAAGGCGGATTTTAGTTTATCTTTATCGAGTTTTACTTTAACGCACGAAGCGGCGCGAATCGTTTTAATCGAACAGCTTTATCGCGCTTATACTATAATCAAGGGGTTTCCATACCAAAAATGAGTGAAATAAATTTAACGGATATTAAAGAAAGACTCGTTGCCGAGCGCGAGTTGCTGGTCGGAAAATTAAACGGTAATGATTTATCGGTCGACGACGCGGAAACGCCCGACCCGGTGGATTTAGCGGTCAGAAATTATTCAAAAAACGTGATGCTGGCGGTTTCGGAAAACGACAGCCGGCAACTTATTTTTATCAACGAAGCATTGACCCGAATCGGCGACGACGAATACGGCGCGTGTCAAAATTGCGAAAAACCGATTAATCCGAAACGGCTCGGCGCGGTTCCGTGGGCGCGGTATTGCTTAAATTGCCAGGAACTTCTCGAACAAGGTTTGCTCGATGAAGATTAATTTTATAAACCGTTGACGGTCAATCCGGAAAGTATTCTCAAATAACCGTCAACAGTTCACCTTTGTCTGATGTTGTCCGACATTTACGATTCGCTCCTGACACTCGCTTACCCTCAAGCCTGTCAAATTTGCGAACAAAGCGTAGAGAATTTATCAGATGGCGTCGCTTGCGAAGAGTGTTGGGAAAAGACGCAGATTTTTTCGGGCGCGGAAAATTTGTGCGGCAAATGCGGCAGATTCTCACAGGCGAAACCGTCTGATTTTCAAACCTTTTGCCATCAATGCGACGGGCATTTTTATGATTCGGCGAGCGCCGTCGGCATTTACGAATACGCGCTTTCGGCTTCCGTCGTCAATCTTAAACGCGAGCCTTTTGCCGCTACAAGACTTGAAAAACTTTTCGTTTCACGGTATCGAGGTTCCGACTTTCAGGACACGACGAAAATCATTCCCGTTCCGCTGTCGAAAAAACGCTTTTTAGAACGTGGATTCAATCAAGCCACCGTTTTAGCCGAAATTCTAGCCCGCCAAACTAGCATCATACTCGATAATCAGACGCTCGTCCGCAGCCTTCATACGCCGATGCATCGCGCCACGATGGACGGCAAGGCGCGCGAGTCAAGCGTTAAAAATGCCTTTGAAGTAAAACGCCGGAACTTTATCGAGGGCGAAAATATTCTGCTCGTCGACGACGTTTTCACATCCGGCGCAACCGTTTCGAGCTGTGCTAAAACCTTGAAAGAAAGCGGCGCGGGCAAGGTTTATGTTTTAACCGCCGCCCGCGCCGTTTGATGAATTACGAATAAAGTTCTTCATTCGTAATTTGTAATTGATAATTCGTAATTGATTATGGCACGTCGTAAGTCGGCGCGGGCAAATCATTGTTTGCGCCGAACTGAGCCGCTTGAAAGCTGTTGTTGGAGCTTCGTAAAACATACCAATTTCCACCGGACGGACGGAAGACGGCGATGTCGCTTTTGCCGTCGCCGTCGTAATCGCCCGCTGCCGGAACGTCGCCGCCGGCGCCGAACTGCACGGCTTGAAAACTATTGTTGAAACTTCGCAAAATATACCAGGAATTATTTGACGGGCGGAAGACGGTCTGGTCGGTTTTACCGTCGCCGTCAAAATCTCCCTGCGCCGGAACGTCGCCGTCCGCGCCGAATTGAACGGCGGCAAATGAATTATTAATGCTGTTCAAGCGATACCAGACGCCGTTTGAAGGTCGCCAGACGGCAATATCGTATTTTCCGTCGCCGTCATAATCGCCCGCTGTCGGTTTGTCGCCGGGCGAGCCGAATTGGACGGCGGAGAAAGCGAAATTGCTGCTGTTCAAGCGATACCAAACGCCGTTTGAAGGTCGCCAGACAACGAAATCCGCTTTCGCGTCGCCGTCATAATCTCCGGCGACCGGCACATCGCCGTTTGCCCCAAATTGTACGGACGAAAACGTATTATTACCGCTGTTCAGGCGATACCAGAAACCGCTCGAAGGTCGAAAAACGCTGATGTCCGTTACATTGTCGCCGTCGTAATCTTCCGGTGTCGGGATGTCGCCATCCGTGCCGAATTGCTGCGCGCGAACCGAGTTGTCTGAACTGTTCAGCACGTACCAGACGCTGCCGGCGGGACGAAACACGGCGAAATCGGTTTTGAAATCACCGTCAAAATCGGCGGAAGCCTGTGCGCGGACGATTTTATCGACCGTCCCGCCGAGTCCGACGACATACAATTCCCCGTCTTCATCTTCGCCGAAAGACGAAATGTTGCGCGGCGAATCGAGGAGCAGAGTTTGCTGGTTGTTGTTCCAGATATAAATTTCGCCTGTGCAGTAATCGGCGTAAGCGTAAGCTCCGTCGGGCAGTGTTCCCTGTGTTCCGCGATAAACGTAGCCGCCCGTGACGGCACAGCGCGGGTCGGGTGAAGCACTGGTGTATTCAAGAATCGGCGGCGTGAAATTGTTCGGATTACACAGCGCCGGGTCGATATTAGTGCATCGAGTTCCTTCGTAAACGCGCCAGCCGTAATTTGCGCCTTTGGTGATAATATCGACTTCTTCAACCGCGTCTTGCCCGACATCGCCTGCCCAAAGCTGATGCGTGCCGCTGCGGTCGAACGACCAGCGAAACGGATTTCTCACGCCGAGAGCGTAGATTTCATCTGCGCCCGCTACGCCGACAAACGGGTTGTCGGCTGGATTGGTGTAAGGCGGATTCGCGTCGTTGCCGGAAACATCGGGCGTGATTCGCAGAAATTTCCCTAAAAGTTCATTAATGTTCTGCGCGCGATTATCAGGGTCGTTTCCCGAACCGCCGTCGCCCATTCCGATGTAGAGATTGTTGACACCGCCGTCATTGCGAAATTCAATCATCCCGCCGTTGTGATTGGCATAGGGCTGCGGAATAACCAGAACAACGCGCTCGCTGCTCAAATCGCCGAGCGCGTTTGTGCTGTTCGTGGTTTTGTAACGAGCAATGACGGTCGCGCCGTCGCCCGCTCGAGTATAATTAACGAAAAAATAGCCGTTTGTCGCAAATTGCGGATGAAAAGTTAGTCCTAAAAGTCCGCGTTCGTCGCTGAACGCAACCGGAATTATTATTTTTGAACTGAGATTAATAAAATCGGTCGGCGCGTTCGAGCCGGGCTGGACGACCTTGATAATTCCGCTCTGCTGAACGATAAACGAACGCTTGCTGCCGTCACCGGCGTTTCTAATCAACACCGGACGCGACAAACCGGACAAAAACGGCTGCAGACGAATCGTCAGTGGTGACGCCGCCGAAACCGCTAAAAAGGAAAGCGTAACAAGCGTTCCAAAAATAATAAAAAACTTTAATCCGCGCATTTATAAATTCTCCCGTTAAATCAAACTATTTTTACAAAATCTTTTCTGTCGTATCAAATTTCGTTAAATGTTAGACGCATTTTTTAGCAAATTAGTGCGACACTTTTGAAATTTTCGCCTCGAAACGGAAAGGCGAAGTTTTAAATCAAGCAACAAATTACGACTTGTATTAAAACTCCATAAAATTTTCTCGATTCGTGAAGTATTTGGCGTGTCAAACAATTTTAGAATTTACATCAAATAAATACAAGTAAATTCGAGGAGGAGGCTAAAAGTATCCGAAACTCTTTTGATAATGATAAACCTAAGAAAGTCTGCAAACAATAATATTGGCGAGTTTTACAGCCGATAACGAATTTTCTGTTTCTTGAGTTCGCCGTCTTCATTTTCAAAATTTTGCAGGCGCATCGTCACATCGGCGGTCATTCGCAAATCGGCGCGTTCCCCGCGTTCGAGATGAAAATTGCCCGCCGCCGCAATCATCGCCGCATTGTCGGTAGAAAGATGTCTCGAAGGAAAATAAACAGGCAAATCTAATTTCACGGCGGATTTCCGCGCCGCTTCCTGTAGTGCCAGGTTGCAAGCTACGCCGCCAGCGACAACCAAGGTTTTCGGCTTAAATTCGACGGCGAGTTTTTCCATCGTCCCAACCAGAGATTTGACGACCGTTGTCTGAAAACCGGCGCACAAATCCTTGATTTCCTGCGCCGGAATTTTACCTTCGGCAACCGGTCTGATTTCGTTTTCGCGGATGTAACGCGCCACACCGGTTTTCAGCCCGCTAAAACTAAAATCCGGGCGCCCGTCGGAAATTTTGGCGACGGGAAATTTTATTTTACCGGCGACGCCTTGGCGCGCGAGTTTTTCGACGACCGGTCCGCCCGGATATTCGAGTCCGAGCATTTTCGCTACTTTGTCGAATGCCTCGCCCGCCGCGTCATCGCGCGTGCGCGAGACGACTTTATATTGACCGGCTTCGGGAATAAAAAAAAGATTCGTGTGTCCGCCGGAGACAATTAAGGCAAGCGCCGGGTACTCGATTGGCGGATTGTCGAACGCGACCGAAAAGACGTGACCTTCGATGTGATTGACGCCGACGAGCGGAATGTCCAGACCGAATGCCAGTGCTTTCCCGTAACAGACGCCGACGAGCAGGGAACCGATTAAACCGGGACCTTGCGTCACGGCGATGGCTTCGATTTCCGCGAGCGAAACATTCGCTTTTTGTAGCGCTTCGTTGATAATCGGCTCAATTTTTTCGAGATGTTCGCGCGAAGCCAGTTCCGGCACGACTCCGCCGTACGGTTTATGCATCTCGATTTGCGAAGAAATAACCGAAGACAAAATCTCGCGCCCGTCGCGCACGACCGCCGCCGCCGTTTCATCGCACGAACTTTCTATGCCCAGAACTAACATAATAAATAATGGAAAATGGATAATGGATAATTCAGTTTTTTATTATCCATTACCCATTTTCCGTTTTCCGTTTTTTCTTTTATTGTCTTTTTTGCTCAATCTGTCCCGGACTTTGCAGCGGTTTGTTATCGGTTGCCGACCGCAGAAATCCGCCGAAGAGTAAGATTGCCAGAATGACAATAAATCCTCCGACGCTGACTAATGCCCAAACTACGCCGCGATATGATTTCGCCGTATCTTCCCGAACAACTTTATTTTCGCCGCCTTCATTAATTACATCTTTCGCCATTTACTCTGCTCCTGTTGAATTGCTTGCTACTAATTTATATTTTTCCATCGCCAAAAGCAATTACCTCCGTTGAAGTAAAAGAGAATCGAGTTTGAAGCAATTGCAGTAATAATTTTTGGTTTAGGTTTGTCGGATAAAGAATAAAATTTACATTTTCGGCGAGAAAGCTAAAGATATTGACAGGCGTTTGAATGGTTATAGTAATTTGAGTAAACTAATAAATAAGCGCCCGGCAAACAAAAATATATGGCAGTATTTCAAAAAATCCGCGAGCTTTTTGTTCCGCCGATGCCCTTCGAGCCTGAAATAATCGTGTCCGCGCCGTCGACCGTTTATGAAATTCATCCGCTGACCGATAAACATCTCGAAGAGATTTTGAAATTGAATCTGCGCTGTTTCAAAGAAGGCGAAAATTACACGAAATATACTTTTACTTACCTGCTGAACGAGCCGAATTGTTTGAGCTATCGCGCCGTGACTCCGACCGGACAAATGGTCGGTTTCGTTTTCGTTCTCGCCGCCCAGGACGGCACGGGACATATCACGACCATCGGCGTCGCGCCTGAACACCGGCGGCGCGGTCTGGCAAATCAACTTCTGCGGCACGCCGAGGAAGCCTTGCGAAAACGCGATGTCAAAACCGTAATGCTCGAAGTGCGCGTCGGCAACATTCTCGCGCAAAATCTTTACCGCCAATTCGATTACGCGGTTGTCCAAAGGCTCGCTCAGTATTATAACAACGGCGAAGACGGCTTTTTAATGGTCAAATCCCTTTGCTAACGAAAATGTTTCTCCCGAAAATCTATCCAATCACCGACGCTCGCTTGAGCGGACTTTCACACGCCACGCAAATCGAAAAACTCATTGAAGGCGGCGCGGAAATCATTCAACTACGCGAAAAATATGCTTCGCCTCAAGAATTTTACGCTGCGGCGAAAACGGCTCTGGAAATCGCGCGGCGGCAAAACGTCAGAGTAATCATTAACGACCGCGTTGACATCGCGCTCGCGCTGAAAGCCGACGGCGTTCATCTCGGACAAGATGATTTACCGCCGGAACAAGCCAGAAAAATCCTGGGCAAAAAGGCGATTATCGGTTTTTCGACACACAATATCGCACAGGCGCTTGCCGCCGTCCGACTTCCGATTGATTATCTGGCAATCGGTCCCGTTTTTTCCACGAAAACAAAAGACAATCCCGAAAAAATCGTCGGCATCGAAGGCGTTGAAAAAGTGCGCGCAGCCGTCGGAAATTTTCCGCTCGTCGCCATCGGCGGCATAACTTCGACAAATTTTCGAGCGGTTTTAGATGCGGGCGCGGATTCGGCGGCGATTGTTTCGAGTTTGCTCTCCGACCCGGAGATTATTGCAGAGAAAATGAAATTCTTTCTCAGTATTTACAAATGATTTTGAACAATGTTTTGCAAAGTTAAAATTTTACTTGCTTTTTGTCGTAAACTGCGTAAAATATGAATTGCCAAACGGTTTGTTTTCCAAAGCCGTCGTTTTCAAACTTATTTCCTGCCTTTTCTAAATTTCTCCAGGAGTTAATCCGAAACAAATGAGTTTACTTGACGTCGCCCCGATAATTGAGCAGATGCTGCTTATTTCCGATAATGTCAGCGATTTGAATTTTTCGACCGGACAAAAGCCGCAGGTGGAAATCAGCGGAAGTTTGTATTCGGCGTCGCCGCTCGGTCTGGGAAAACTGACGAGTTTTCAAACCGAGATGATGGCGATGACGATGCTCCGGGACAACCCGGAAGCCGCCTCTCAGCTTGCCAAACTCGGAACGGCGGATTTGAGTTACAGCATTCCGGGACGCTGCCGTTTTCGCGTCAATATCTTTCAGCAGCGCGGTTCGTTTTCAATCGTGATGCGTGTCATTCCATTCGGCATTCCGAGTTTTGAAGCCTTGAACGTTCCGCCGCAGCTCTCCGATATTTGCAATCTGCGCAACGGTTTAGTTCTCGTTACGGGTCCGACCGGTTCGGGGAAAAGTTCGACTCTGGCGGCGGTCATCGATAAGATTAACGAAACGAAGAGCTATCACATCGTAACGATTGAAGACCCGATAGAATTTCTTCACAACCACAAAAAATGCACGATAAACCAGCGCGAAGTCGGCTCGGACACGAAGAATTTCGGCTCGGCTCTGCGCGCCGCGCTCCGGCAGGCGCCGAAAGTCATTCTCGTCGGCGAAATGCGCGATTTAGAGACGGCGGAAATCGCGCTCGAAGCGGCGGAAACCGGGCACCTTGTTTTATCGACGCTGCACACGATTGACGCGGCGAAAACGGTCGACCGAATAATCGGGATGTATCCGAAAAACGAAGAAAAAATTATTCGTATGCGGCTCGCGCAGACGTTTCGCTACATCGTTTCGCAGCGTTTGATTCCGAAAGCCGACGGTAAAGGACGCATCGCGGCGGTCGAGATTCTCAAATCGAATCAGCGAACGCGCGAGTATATCGAAAAAGGCGAAAGCGACGGCAAAACTCTGCTCGACGCGATGCAGGACGGCGAGCTTGACGGAATGCAGGATTTCGATTCGGTGCTGCATAAAATGATTGAAAAGGAACAAATAACCGTCGAAGACGGACTTTCATTTGCGACCAATCAAAACAATCTGCTGCTGCAAATTAAAGGTCTCGGCGGCAGCGACGATTATGCCAACGCGATGCCAAAACCCGCTGCGGCAATTGCTCCGGTGATGCCGCCGCCCGCCAAAAATCCTAATTCTTTTCTCGATATGATTGAGTAAGAATTTAAGAGACAGAACAAAAATATTAACGACTTCCTATTTTTCACTATCATAAATACGCTAGTTGAAGCTATGCACTTTCAGTGCAAGACTTTAGTTGTCCTTCCGCCAAGTCTATGATAGAAAAGGCGGGAGATGAAAGAAAATCGAAAGTCGTCGCATACG